>QFCJ01000019.1_pt1 | contig 315023 bp, 231 predicted proteins | sample 5346051 | NCBI WGS metagenome assembly QFCJ01 (sample SAMN09062257, study PRJNA434731) | Human gut metagenome, whole genome shotgun sequencing project. | isolation source: stool timepoint C gemcode assembly | host: Homo sapiens | collected 2016 | reverse complement strand
TTTTACCGGAAAATTAAAAGTTAAACAATAGAACCGGCAGAAGTCGGTTCAAAAACACTAAAGAGGTCATTGAACTGTTGTCAAAAACGAATGGTTAAGCATAAAGAAATGTGCTGAAAGAAGTGCTAACCTGTTGATAATAAAGGGAAAAGAGTATTGCATAATTCGTTATTTTTTAGTAAATTAGAAGTTTCTCAACTCTTCTGATTATGACTAAAGAAACACTCCTTATGCAATACCAATCTGAGTGCCTGTCGGCTCTCAAATCAGTCGTGAATATACAAAAACCTTTTGAAAAAACGTTCATGGATGCAATGAAATTATTCATGGCCATTCCAGATCGTATAAACTTCCTCCAGTTGGGCAGGTATGGACGTTTTTCGGAACAGACCTACCGTAATCTTTTTGAGAATGAGACATTCGACTGGTTTGCGTTCAACGATTCTATCATCAGCAAGCATCTCACAGGTAGAAGAAAAGCCATCGCCATCGATCCTTCCTATATCCCCAAATCAGGCAAGAAGACACCTTGGATTGGTTACTTCTGGTCAGGCTGTGCAGGGGATTATAAACGAGGATTGGAAATCTTGGGCATCGGAGTCATTGACATCGACAACCACGAATGCATGACTTTAGGTTCCATTCAGACGCCGGATTGCAAGACCTTGGATAACATGGGCAAGAATCTGGTTGACTGGTACAGCAGCTATCTAATCAGTAGAAAAGACAAGCTACAGAGCCTATCCAAAACAGTGGTTGCAGACGCATTCTTTTCCAAGGAAACATTCATAACGCCTATGTGTGAGAGCGATTTCCATATCATCAGCCGCTTCAGGAACGATGTAATCCTGTACTATCCGACATTGGAAAAGAAAACAGGAAAACGGGGCCATCCCAAGTGGTTTGACGGCAGAATTGACTTTGCCAAATTGGATTTGACCCGGTGCAAGGAATACGAGGTGAACAAAGGAAAGCTATACGGATTGAGGGTATATGCAAAAGCTCTCAAAAGGTATGTTTCCTTAACCATCTGGTATCCGATGGACGGGAGGACAGACAAGTGGCAGCTCTATTTCTCTACAGACGATTCCATGGATGGACGCGAAGTGCTGGATTATTACAGGACCAGATTCCTATTGGAATTTTGCTTTAGAGATGGAAAGCAGCATGCAGGAATCACCAACTGCCAGTCAACTGACTTCAGAAAGTTGGATTTTCACTTCAATGCATCGCTTGCTGCTGTCAACTTGGCCAAAGCGGCATGCAAGAGGCTCGGAATAGCCTATTCCATATCCTCTTGCAAGTCATTCATACACAATGCTTATATGCTTGAACGATTTATTTGCGTGTTCGGGATTAAACCGGACATGCAAGTTATTGACAAACTTTTCAAAGAACTCATTTTATTTACTGCCATAGCCGCTTAGGCTTGGCGATTTTTTAACGAACTATTGTTATTCATAATAGATGATTGTTATATTTTTATTTCTATACCTATTGTACAAATGCATGCCGGAATTTACTTACCTTATTCCAGCCTCCACGGGTAAAGTCGGGAACAGCCACCGGAGCCGAACCATTTTCCAAAGAGAGGCGAGTCAACTCAGCCATGCAACACCACTCGGCGAGATCATACACATCCATATCCAACGGTAATCCGTTGCGCAGACAATACACCAGACGATAATCCATGATATAATCCATACCACCATGGCCGCCTACCTTTTTGGCTGTTTCTTCCAGTTCCTGATGAATCGGATGCTTATATTTGTTCATCAATTCCCGTTTCACATCTTCGGGCAAAGAACCGTGCGCATTCAGGTTTTCATGGTTGGCAACAACATTCGTATCTACCTGTTCGGGGCGCAGGTAATATTCCTCCACCGGATATTTGCTGGCATATCCGTCAGTGCCGACCAGTTGATACATCCGGCTATACGGGCGTGGCGTCATTACGTTATGCTGGATGAGTATTGTCTTACCGTTTTCCGTGCGAATGACAGTAGTTGTCTGGTCACCGTTCTGGAAATCTTTTACTTCTTCGCCCGTGGTTTTCCGGATATATGCCGGTCCGTTAACCGCCTTTGTATCCACAGCCACCAATGTCTTCATCCTGTCTCCCCGATGAATATTGAGTAGTTGGCAAGCCGGGCCAATGCCATGCGTCGCATAGACATCCCCACGATTGTTGCGATTATAATCCATACGCCAATTATTCCAGTAAGAAGACCAATAATCTTCCAAATTATGAATATAAGCGCCCTCAACGTGCAGAATCTCGCCGAAAACTCCTTGCTGTGCCATGTTCAATGTTGTCAGTTCAAAGAAATCATATACACAGTTTTCCAGTTGCATACAGTGTTTGCGGGTTCTTTCGGAAGTATTTATCAAACTCCAAATCTCCTCCAATGTCATGGCAGCGGGAACTTCGATAGCTACGTGTTTGCCATGTTCCATAGCATACACTCCCATTTCCGCATGGTGTTTCCAGTCAGTAGCCACATACACAAGGTCAATATCATCCCTTTCACACAACTGTTTCCAGGAGTTCTCATCACCGTAATAGGTCATAGCCTCCGGCAAACCGGCTTCCTTGAGAATGTTCTGGGCTTTTTCCACACATTCCTGACGTATATCACACAAAGCCTTGATTTGGATACCCGGAATATGTGTAAAACGGACAACAGCTCCCGGACCACGCATCCCCAGTCCGATAAATCCCACGCGTACCGTGTCCATCTTGGGAGCAGTTAGTTGAATGACGTCCTCCTGCCCTGAAGGACGTTCCGGAGTAGCCACCACAAGGGGATGCATGGTGCTTTTCTTCTGCCCGCAACCGGAAAAGCCTACAAGCAGAAGGGTAATCATTAAACTGATAAATATCCTGTTCATAACTTTCATTCTTTTTACATAAAACAATATTACCTGTCAGTGACCTTATTTACAATTTCTTCCAAAGACATTCGTGGCGCATCGTCCGCCATGTGCAAATTCTTTTCCACCCATTCGCGTTCCCAATGGAAATAATCGGGCGCTTTCGCTTCCTCTCCGCGAAGCAACGCACGCAAGTAATCGAAGTAAACGAGCCAACGCTCCTTATAATAGGTGTTCATCATGCCGGCCCATTCTTTATAGGCATAGTCATGCAAATTGTCTTCCGATGTCACATGTTCTCCCCAATAGGTAATAAGCATCATCAGGTTGTGGAAGTTGTTCTTTTTCTCTGCGGCCGTATTTCCTGCATCTTTGGCCTGTTGCTGCCAAGTGCTCAGACGGAAAAACGGGTCCTGTGCCAACAACTCATTTTCGGTATCGATCATCATCAGGAATTTGGAAACTTCCTGCTCAAATTTCTCAACTTTCTTCTCTTGATAGGCAGTTATCATATCATAGAACACCGAATCAGCTTCATTGGCAATGACTTGTCTCAGGAAGTGTATCAGATCAATGCGATAGGTACGAACCTCATTAAATTCCGGCATTGCCTTGGCAAAAAGGAACGCTGCTTTCTTGTAAAGATCTCTATCATACTTCTTAGCCAGTCTACCCCAAGAGGAAACCGATTTGAGTTCAAGTGCGGGACGTGCGCACAGGATGTTTTCGGGCGGTCCTTCCTGATAACCGACTTCACTGCTATAAATAGATTTCAACATCATCTTCCAGGCAGTCCGTATTTCATCGGTGATACGTCCGTAACGGGCTGTAACATAAGATTCTATCCATTGGTCTACATCCACCCGGTCTTTGTGCCACACCAGTTCAAGTAACAATTCATACGTAACAGGATTGTTGTTTATACCTTCGGGCAAGATACCTACCCCTTTCATATACTTCGCATATTCGCTATTCGAGGCACGGTAAACTTCATCGGCAAAACGTTGTAATTTTCCGTTGATACCGGGACGTTCGCCGAAGTTTGTAACAGTAGCCCAAATGAAAGGCGTTCCTTCGTAGCCTTTACGGGTTTCCCAATTATTGGTATTCTCCCCGAACAATTCCTGAACCAATACATAGCGTTTATCCAGCTTTTCCAGCAAACCCGGCTTCGGGTTGTCCTGCCAGCCTTGCAACACCCAGATAGATCCGGGAAAATGTTTCTGCATCGTTTTTTGTATAGCTCGTCCTGCATCTCCCAGCGCTACGCCGTCCGTAGCTCCTCCCTCATGAAAAGGGTCGCCGGAGAAGAAACGAATGTCCGAACCGTACAAACGGCGGGTTTCGTCATAAAAGATGGCTGCAACACGATCGAACTCTGGGTCCATAGGATCCAGAATATCCGGGCGAGTGAAAGCACCCCAAGTTCCTTGCGGAATGATATGCGCCTTACTCTTGTTTTTCAGGTTGCTCGGCACCATTCCGTAGAATCCGGGCATTAACGGCTCAATCCCCAATGACTTCATACGCTTCAGCATTTTCTGCACCAGTTTCTTCCGGCTGTCTATCTGTGACTGAGGCATAGGGCCACCCCAACCTTCGATATTTCCCATTAGCCACCAGGCATTATAAGCCGGTCCGGTGATAAAATCGGCAATCTCTTTTTCCGAGTAGTTCATCCGGCGGAGCGTGTTTTGCCATACAGCTTCCGAGCCGTTGGCTACAAGCATCAGGTTCACGCCGTTGAGTGCCATCCAGTCAAGTTCCCATTGCCAGTCGTCCCAGTCATAAAAGCTCATGGTATAATTGAAAGTACAGTAGTTCAGCGCATAGCGATATATAGATGTGGTTTTGACTGTTACAGGTTGTCCGATGACCGGAAGCTCAGTAACGGGGGCGAGCTGGTCACCTAGATGAGACATACTGCGGTGGCAATAATATTTCAGATACCAGTTGACACCGACTGCCGCCGCATTTGCTCCCGTGGCCTGTACCACCAATTTCTTGCCGACAGTCTGCAATATGAAACAATCACCGTCCGAAGACGCAATTTCCTTGAATTGAATATGTTTTCCCAGCCATGGGGCACGGCGGGACACAAGTTCGCGTACGCCATCGAACGTAGCGGCATAGCCAGTGCCTACTACACACAGCAGCACGAAAAGAACAGAAAAGAATTGTTTTAGTATTTTCATGGTTTGTATATTTAAACTAGTGAAAAGGCGGACACTTTATTGATCTGCACCTATGTTAATACGATGATTATCACAACGCTTATCGCCGTCAACGTCGAACATTCCCCGGACATAGCCCTGAAATATGAGTCCTGTCCCTATCGCCGGCGAAGAGGATTTCAAATGTAAGTCAGGTTGTTGTAGCCGGGTACTTTTCAATAGTGGATCTACATCGAACACTGATGTCTTATCACCACTTACAGCCTGCCAGGCGGAAAAGTCGGTGTACTCCTTACCATCCCATATCCATTTATGGTTCTTCTTCGTGGGTGAGAAATAGATATTGCCACCGATATAATTATTCTTTCCCGAAGTCGTGTATTTGCGGATAAAGATATCCCGGTCGGATACGGCATAAATGATATTATTGGCGATTACATTCTCTTCACACAACTCGGAAAGACGGATTTCCCCTTCGCTGCTGTTATCCCGATCATTCACTTTGAGATAATTATTCGTGCCGTCCAGTTGGCCGCCTTTGAGGTTGTTATTGAACAGAGTGTTGTTCACAACATAACAGTTTTTGGTACTTAGTCCGTCGAAACCGAGATAAGCTCCCATATAGATACCGGTACGGAAGTTGTTGTACACAAAATTATCACGTACGATACAGTCCTTGGTCTGCAACTTGTAACTTTCACTGCAAAGCCCGATACCACGGTCACATTCGAAAACCTCATTCTGCTCTACAATCGTGTTTCCGTTGCCGCACAGGTATATACCGATCGCGCCGCCATTGGATACGGACTGGCTCCAATAGTCCTGCGATTTTTCGTGTGTACAACGGTATACTTTATTGCGACGCACTACCCCGTTGCGTGCATAATTGACCGAAATATCGCCTTTGGGGTTCAGATTATCTCCTCCCGCAATGATGATACCGATATTCTCCACATCGTGTACTTCATTGTCCTGAATGGTGAAGTCGACCACATTGCCTGCCAATGTAAAGGCTTCACTTGTGCCGCTATGAATTTCGAAGATTTCACACTTCTCTATCAGCAGGTTGCGAATTGGCGTGTTGTCATCCGTACCTAAGACCAGAATTGCGTGCGCGCTGCGCCAGTCACCTTTTGCGTCAACTAACGGGCAGTCATTCTTTATATCATATACTTTGCATCCCCGGAATGTTATGTTACCGGACGTTCCGGTTATATAAATTCCTTCCGGATCTGTGTTGTTCTCCGAATCGTGGGCATGGCAGATATGCAAGTTCTCAAATTGCATATAGTCTATATTATTGACCTGTACCAGTGCATTGCCCCATCCTTTGATATACAGGTCGGAACCGTCTATTTTAGCAATTTCACCAGGATAACTTTTCAACGTTATCATCTTGCCGGGTTTTCCTGAACGTGTCGGAACGACAAACTCTCCGTATGATCCCTCCCGCAAGAAAACGGTATCACCAGGATTGACACGCTGCAGTGCTGCGGCTATTGTTTTTAAAGGTTTTCTTTTACTTCCATTATTCGCATCATTACCAGTCGGAGCCACATACCAATGGGCAGAAGCAGCTCCGCATGCTAACAAGCTAAATAGAAGAAAGCTTATGAGCGAACAAAAACTTTTTCTCATTTCTATTTGGCTTTAATTGAATATCTTTGAATTTAATCTATAATCTGTTTTATTACTGATCGGCTCCTATGCTGATATTTGTTCCATTGTAACGTGCATTACCATCAATATCATAGCTACCTACGAAATAGGCGGCAATGAAATAACCGGCGTTCTTAGCGGGCGATCCTGATTGTAAGTGCAAATCAGGAGCGGATATGTCAAGGCTCACCAATTTCGGATCGACATTATAAAGCGAATTCTCATCTCCGCTGGCTTTCTGCCATGAAGAGAAATTCGTATATTCTACACCATCCCAAAACCACTTGTGATTGGCAGAAGTCGGAGAATAATAGAGATTGTAGCCGATTTTGTTCTTGCTACCGGACCGGGTGTATTTACGGACAAAAATATCCCTATCGGTCACAGCATAAATGAGGTTGTTCATTATTGTATTATTAGTACAATTCTCAGCCAGGCGAATCTCACCCTCGCTATCCTTTTCATCATTGATATTTTCCGAATTATTGCTTCCGTTCAACGCACCGCCAACCAGGTTATTGTGATAGAGCGTGTTATTTACAACATAACATCCGGACGTACCTCCTACCGTGTATCCGATATAATCGCCCAGGTAAATTCCCGTACGATAGTTGTTGTAAACAAAATTATTACGCACAATACAATCTTTGGTAGCCAGCACATTACTCTCGCTAACCAAACCGATAGCACGGTCACATTCCCACACGATATTCTGCTCGATAATAGTACTTGCACCTCCGCAAACATAGATTCCAATCGCCCCATAAGCGGCAGGATTATTATAAACACCTTCCCAAAAATCCTTTGAGACCTGATGAGAGCACCGATATACCTTGTTTCGTCTCACCACTCCGTTACGCGCATAATTTACGGATATATTACCACCTGCATTCAAGTTGTCTCCTCCGGCCACAATAATACCGATATTCTCGACATCATGTACTTCGCAATCCTGTATGGTAAAACCGTCAACATTCCCGGCAATAGTCAGCGTTTCACTGGTTCCGGTATGCATATCGTAGATTTCGCATTTTTCAATTGTCAGATTACGTATCGGTGTGCCGTTATCATCTCCTATGACTAGAAACGCATGCGCACTACGCCAGTCACCGTTGTTATGTCCTGCAAGACAAGTACTTTTTATATTATAAACCTTACAGTTACGGAAAGTGATGTCTCTTGACACTCCATTGATATATACCCCTTCCGGGTCGGTATTAACATCCGAATTCGTAGCATTGCAGATATGCAGGTTTTCAAAAGTCATATATTGGACACTTTTCAGTTGCACCAATGCACTGAACCAACCTTTGATCGTCATTCCGGTCCCATCAATCTTAGCAGTTTCGCCCGGATAACTTTTTAATGTTATCAGTTTACCTTTTTCCCCTGAACGAGTAGGAGTGACAAACTCATGGTATGCACCCTCCCGGAGAAAAATCGTATCACCGGGATTGACACGCAACAATGCCTTTGAAATACTTTTCAGAGGACTGTCCAAAGTACCACTGTTTCCATCGTTGCCTGTGGTAGCCACATACCAGCTTACCGGTTCATTGCCGGAAGGGTTATCAGGATTTTCCGGTTCATCCCCTCCATTTCCACCTTGTTCTTTTCCCGGTTCATCCGGTAGTTCCTTATCATCGTTGCCACACGCGCTAAGCCCGATGAACAAGGTAAGAACCAATAGAATCATTTTCTTTCTCATTTGTACTTCTTTTAAATACCCTATTAAAAACTGAAAAACAGAAGAGGCGGCTTAAAGATGCAGAAGCACTCCTCCCCGCCTCATTCCCCCTTAATTATTCATAAACTATCTTCCTTATCACATTATTTTTCTTATCGTAGACATAAATCACACCATTTTTATCTACGGCAAGGTCCTGAGGTCCTGAGAAAGCGGCAGAGCCAGCATTAGCATCCACATATCCTGCCTGAGTGCCACCTGCAACCAAGCGTACCACTCTGTTTGTCATATCGAGCAGGCGAATACTTTGGTCAAGATTCTCTCCACCGTCCCACGCACCATTACCAGCTACGTAGATATCACCGTTCGAATCAATAGCCAAATCAGACGGGAATGTAAAGAGTGCATCCTCAAAAGATCCGTTCAGATAGCCCGATGTTCCTTTACCTATCAAATTCTCTGCTTCCCAAGTACCAGCTTTGAATTTTACAATGCCATTCAGAATCTGGTCGGCTGCATACAAATTACCTTCCTTATCCACAACAATCCCTCTAAAATTACCGGTAGTTATCTGGGTAGATCCCTCTGCCGTCCATTTGTAAATACCACTGCTGGACGATACAAAAATATCTCCATTGCGTTTATCTACGGTCAGGAACCAAGGTTCAAAGTCTGTTTCTCCAAGTGTAGTTGTCACTCCTTCAGGTGTTATTTTCCTGATTTTCCATTCGAACACATCGGTCAGAATTATATTTCCTTCCGCATCGCAATCCATTCCGTAAAGTCCGTTAAAGCGTGCCTGTATTCCTGTTCCGTCAATGCAACCTTTATTTCCGGCCAGTCCTGCCAAAGTCGTGACAGTTCCGTCAGGAGTAATCTTACGGACACAGTAGTTGACGCAGTCGCCTACATACACATTTCCGTCATCATCTACGCAAACAGAACCTTTCTTCCAGTCTTCTGCCGGCTCTGCTTTGGCAGCGTCAAAGAAAAACAGCGCCTCACTTCCAACTCCATCCTGATATCCCGGTTCGCCATTGGCACTACCTGCCAACGTAGTGACTACCGCAGAGAATGAATAAGTAAACTTATCGATAGTACGAACGGGTTCCCGGTTGGCAATAGTAATAGTAAGCTCTCCGTCCCCCAATTTAGGAGGGACGATAGCCAGAATGTTGTTCATACTGCAATTAAGCACTTTCAAAGGAATGTTTCCTAAAGTTACCGAGATATCTTCCGGATTCTCAGAAAAATTCTTTCCGGTAATCAGAATTTCCGTTCCGGCACTACCGCTAGTCGGATAAAAACGATTCACAACTACCGGACTACCAGCATCGTGCCCGTCATCGTCTTTACAACTGCTAAATAGATTTACACTGCCTATCAGTAAAATCAAAATTATATATTGAATAGTGTTCAGTTTCATAAGACTTATCATTTTTCTACGGTTGTTATTTTCTTTACACAATTATTCCGCCGGTCTAATACATATACCGTACCGTCCTTATCGACACAGACAGAAGAAGGCGCACCAAAGGCGGCTGGCAGGCTTTCAAGCGCTGAATTGACACCTGCATAAGAAAGCACTTCAAAGCTGCTATCCGTATTTCCGGAAGTTCCGGAACCGGCAAATGTGGTAACCATTCCCGTTTTCTGGTCTATATACCGAATACTTTGGTCGGCACTAACTGTCGAAGCTTCTGCTGTACCATTACCTGCTACCAAGATATTACCGTCTGCCGTAACTGCTATTCCCCACGGAGAAGTAAAGGTCGCTTCATTAACCGGACCATCAGCATATCCGCTTTTGCCGGTACCAGCTATTACAATAGGTGTATCCCAACGATCCTTGACATATTTAATAATTTGATTGGTTCCGATATTGGTAATATAGAGATCACCTGTACTTTTATCTATATCCATACCACCGGGACTTCCATTACCGGTAATTATTATGGTGCCATGACTACTTGGAGAACTGCCGTAATCATCCAAGTCCTTAAGAAGAATATTTCCATTTGCGGTCATACTGTAAAGACGATTGCTTGCCTCATCAATAGCCAGACTGACAGCTATCTGCCACCCTAGATAATGTGCTTTACCATCAGGTTCAAAACGTACAGTTGCACTCGTCCAATCGTCACAAATATACATATTCCCTTTACTATCAATCTTTAAGTCAGTAGGACGCACTACAGCGTTATACGAACCTGCGCCACCATTGTCCAAGCGCCAGTTAAGTCCCCAGTCAACATCAGCTGCCGTTCCTGTACCCGCCATTTCCGTGACAGTACCGTCAGGAGCAATTTTACGTACGCGCAAATTACCTATATCCGTCAAATAAACATTTCCATTGTTATCGGTTGCGATACCACCCCGGCGGGGTTGCCCATCCATAATATTAAATTCGGAACTTCCCGGCAGAGTGGTAACTGTACGCTCGAACACGAGTTCTTTATATTCAAAATCTCCCGTAGTAAGAGTTCTTCCGTTAAAACTGATTACAATAGGATATGATCCGAAGTCTGTTTCCGGAATAGTCACCAGGAAATATCCTTCTTCAACTGTACAATCAGCAGCTAGCCCATTGTAGGTAGCGGACGGATTCTTGATTTCCGTCGGTAAGTTCTCTACATAGATACGTACCTTTGTCCCAACCTTTCCATAAGCAGGAGAGTAACCTGTAATGGCTGTTTTCTGAAAAATAAAGTTCACTTCCGATTGAGTTGTCTTCCCATTTGTCTTAATGACAATAGGAGCCGTTCCTATTGCTTCATTATCCGGAACTTCCACCAATAACTGCTCTTCATTGGAACGCAGAATAGATAATTGTACTTCATTAATACTCACACTGATAGAAGTTGCATCCAAAGGAAACTGTTCGCCGTTTATCAATAACTGCGTACCTCCTTTTCCTGTATTCGGAGCAAAATCATAGATAGAAAGTTCTCCGGCACGAGGTGACAACGACTTTTCATCATCGTCCGTACAGCCGGTGAAAATGGTTGCTGCCAAAATAACAACCATAGATATATAGTATGAAATTGTTTTCATTATGCTATCTTATTAGTTTTATATTTTTCAGGAAAATTCTACCAACCCGGATTCTGAACCAAGCCACGTCCACGGTCAATCTCTGTCTGAGCAATCGGGTACAAATACATCTTATTATCCCAATATCTGGTCTGCAACAACTTGCGTTCATAGAAACCTTCAAAAGCAAATCCTTGTCCCTGATCGTCAGCAAGTACATTCATACGATAAATCTTGCGATTCTCTTCTTTCTCATAAAGTAACCGGCGCGCAAGCGTCCAGAAACGGTCGCCTTCAAATGCCAGTTCAATCTGACGTTCGCGAAGAATCCATTCACGCATTTTTTCTTTATCACCCAAATCCTGAGGATAGGTAACCGTAATATTCGGAATACCGGCACGTTCACGAATCTCATTAAAATAAGTGATAATCTTGGGATCTTCCGGATTGTATTCGTTCATCGCTTCCATATAGTTCAATAATATTTCGGCATAACGAATATGAATATACGGGCGGTATACTGCCTGATCGTTACGGATACTGGAAGAGGTACTTACTTTCTTGGCTACATTATACCCGGTGAAGTCGGTCATCTGCGTTCCCGCTCCCGATGAACCGGAATAGTAATATTCAGCTCTTCCGAATCCATCTTTATTCTTGTCGGAAGAAAAATAATTGCGGTCGTCAACAGTTATGGCAGAGAGCACCGGACGTCCGTTATAATGTACGGAAGCATAGAAACGAGGTTCACGATCAACGTACATATTCGATTCTCCTTTACGGTATCCCCGGTTAATCTCATTACGGACTTTTCCGTATTCGTCCGGATCATCTTTCTGCGCAAATCCTTCTTCCGAATAATTCTCGTCATCATTGATATCCAGTCCGTCACGAGTCAAAAAAGCATCTACGATATTCTGCGTTGCATTCTGCATGCTATATCCGCCATTCTTCGGGTTACAACGTTTATCATATCCCCACTGCCAGTCTCCAGATTTATGAGTAGCAAATATAACTTCAGCATGATTGCCGGACATGAACAGTTCGCGGAAAGACAGATACGGGTCAAATTCTCTATCACCGCTTTCTGTATTGTGATAAAGATGATAAATGCCTAGATCAATCACATCTTCGGCGGCTTCAGCAGCAATTCGCCACTTTTCCTGATCTTTGGTCTGTGGTGCCAACAATTCTCCGTCCTTATTCTTGAAATCCTTGAAACGGGGATTTCCATTCCAGAGTTCACTGGCTGCCAACAAACGAGCTTGTGAAATCACCGCCAAAGCAGCCCCCCTCGTAGGACGTCCCAGATAAGCTGTTGAGGTCCATACATCCGGCAGTACATTCAATGTTGATTCCATCAAGCCACAGACATACTCCACACATTCGTCAAATGGACGGCGAACATAATTATTGAAATCTTCGTCTTGCTCGGCAGGTTTCTCGAAAATAACAAACGGTCCATACAGACGCAACAGATTCCAATAGAACCAACCACGCAAGAAACGTGATTCCGCCTTATACTGAGTCTTCAAATCAGTACTTAACACACCTTCCGGAACACGGTCGATGTTTTGCTCGAATACAAGCGCTTTCTGAATACCTCGATAAGCAGCACTCCATTTATTATCACCCAATGTATTGGAAGGTCCCCAATTGCCTTCTACCATATTACGGACATTCGTATTAGAAAAGACACAGGAGGTTTCATCAGCAAAACCGAACACAACCGGATCATCAGTAGACAGCCAAATATATCCGTAAATGTTATATAAATAAGCTTCCGCCTCCACACGGGTTTCCCAAATCATATCCGTAGTTTTCAGGTTCTCCGGTTTCTGGTCCAAATAATCACAAGAAGAGACTCCTATAATGCCGGCGGACAACAGCCCGACAGCCAATATACGGCTAAATATTTTTTTCATTGTTTTCATTGCTTTATTAGATTAAAACGAAACTCTCATTCCCAATGTCACCATACGTGATAACGGATACTTTGCCCCATTAGAACCAAGTTCCGGATCCCATAACTTGAATTTAGAGAATGTCAGCAAGTTTTGTCCGGACAGATAGAAATAAAGGTATTCTATTCCTTTATCCATTAGTTTCTTGTTCTCAAGCGTATATCCGAGCGAGGCTTGTTTCAAACGTAGATAACTGCCATCTTTCAACCAATGCGTACTATTCACATAGTTGTTGTCATTTGTTGTTGCATTAGCTGTCATACGCGGATACCATGCATCTGCACGAGGATTGTCCGCCGTCCAGCGATCTAATGCTTTGGTGATGACATTGCTGGGATTCAGTCCCATGCCGGTGAAAGGTACAATACCGACTCCACTTGCTCCCCAGTCACCGTTGCCGGTATCAATAGAACCACCATTGGCCATAATAGATACATCCGACACTCCCTGGAAGAAGAGAGCCAAGTCAAAGTTATGATAGTTGATATTAAAGCCCATACCGTATGACCAAGAAGGGAACCAGGACTTGCCCAAATAACATTGGTCATTAGCGTCAATCACACCATCATCGTTCAAGTCTTTATACTTGATGTCACCAGGTGCCAGTTCACGCATCTGTCTCGGACTCTTTTTGATTTCTTCCTCACTCTGGAAATAACCTTCGGCTATATATCCATAGAACTCGCCATAACGGGTACCTTCACTCTTTTGATAAGCGTATTGCATAGCCGGTTCGTCACGGAACACAATCTTATTCTTGCTATAAGTCAGATTACCAAATAAACGCAACCCTACTTTGTTACCGATACGGGTCTGGTATTCCAAATTCGCATCTACTCCTTTATTATCCATTTCACCCATATTGGCATAGATAGAGGCGTCAAAGCCTGCCATGCTCGGCAAAGAAGAACGTTGAATCAGAATATCCTTACGTCTTTCCCAATAATAATCCAATGTCAAGTTCAATTTACCCCAAAGCATCATTTCCAAACCAATATTTGTCTTATAAGATTTCTCCCAAGTCAGTTTGTCCGACCCCAGCAGCGTCTCTCTAATACCGTATACGAGATTTCCGTTCGGTCCGAATCCATAGCTGTTTCCGCTTCCGAACTGAGTAAAATAAGCAAAACGGTCTCCTGTACCACCAATGTTATCATTACCTACGATACCATAAGAAGCACGCAATTTCAACAAGTCTACCGTACGAGTCATATTCTTGAAAAACGGTTCGTTTGAAATGACCCAACCCACAGAAGCAGCCGGGAAGAAACCGAAACGATGTCCGGGAGCAAAGTTCTCCGAACCGGTGTAAGAACCGTTCACCTCTGCTAAATAGCGTTCTTTATATCCGTAGCCGAAACGGGCAGCAATCGCCTGATTACGATATGGAATAGAAGCAATGGCACTTCCGGCAGTAGCAATCATACGGTTACGCATATTATAAAGCACCATTCCATTTACGTTATGATGACCGAAAGTGCGATCATATGAGATATTGGCTTCAGTATAAATAACTCTTTCTCCCGTATCGCTATGTTCATAATAAAGTTCATCAGAACCTTCCTTGATCGGTTTACCAAAGACAAGTTCTCCGTTTCCGTCACGCTGGTTGGTATACCATAAGTCTACCCCTCCGGTACGCTTATTATTGAATTCACTATAACTGTCAAAAGAGAAACGAGCATAAGCCGAAAGTCCTTTGGTTATGAAATCTAATTTTTGGTTGACCGTAAATACCGATTGCAAAGCCGGACGGAAAGTATCAGTGTAACCGCTGTTCTGCACTTCGTTCATCGGATTGGAACCAGCATTGGCCGGAGGACCTGCCCAACGCCCGTCCGGATAGCGAACAGGAAAAGCAACCGGTGAAGTTGAGAAAGCTTCATACCATAGTTTGTTGGAAGCGATACCCGGATAACGCGAATCTGTCATAATAGCCGACAGGTTCATCTGTAATAAAGTAGTTTTTGTAATGTTCACGTCTACGTTACTACGGAAATCATAACGCTTATAATTCAGGTTCGGGTCATACCCGTTTTCCTTCTTTACATTATATTGTCCTCCCTGGTTATAGAAAGAAGCGGACAAGTAGTATCGAACCAAGTCGCTACCACCACTAATATTCAGGTTGACATTAGATACAGATGAAACATTCTTATAAATCTTATCGATCCAATCCACATTCGGATATAAGTAAGGATCCAGTCCGCTCTCGGTTTTTAATATCTGTTCACGGGAATATACCTCACTCAGTCCCGAATTTCGACGACTTTCATTATATAACATCATATAATCAACACCACTCAACATCTCCGGAACTTTAGTGAAGTTGGTAAAACCCGTTTCTGCCTTTATGGAGATTTTAGGCTTACCTACCGACCCGCGTTTAGTAGTAATAATCATCACACCGTTAGCACCTTTCGCACCATATACAGCAGTAGCAGAAGCATCTTTCAAGAGAGAGATGCTAACGATATCTTCCGGGTCAATATTGTTGTAAGCACCTCCATAAGTGGAGTTCACATCGTCACGCTGCACACCGTCTACAATTACCAATGGAGATGTATTTCCCGTGAAAGTACCGATTCCACGAATTGTAAAGGTCGAGTTATCATATCCCGGTTCACCACTGGACTGTACGGAAATAATACCTGCAACCTTACCTTGCAAAGCATTGCTAAGATTGGCAACTGGAGTTTTCAGGCTTCCTATATTCACCGAAGCTACCGATCCGGTCATCGTCACTTTCTTCTGAGCACCGTATGCCACAACCACTACCTCTTCCAGACTGGAAGTAGCTTCTTCCAAAGAGACATTAATAGTAGTCTGATTGCCCACTTTGATATTCCTGGGTTCATATCCCATAAAACGGAATTCCAATTCTGACTGGCTATCGGGAACTGTTATCATGTAAAATCCATCAATATCAGTAATTACACCGGTAGTAGCATTTGCCAATTTTACGCTCGCCCCCGGAATCGACTCACCGGTAGTAGTGGTGACATTACCTTTGATGGTACGTGACTTTTTTGTATTGACAGACTGTTCCTCTTTTGCCGGAAACAAAAGAATCTGTTTGCCCTGAATTTTCCAAGAAATTCCTTTTCCCTTAAAAGCCTGTTCTAAAGCAACATTAATTGATTGTTTATTAACGGATACAGTGATTCGCTGATTCGTTTTAAGTTGATTATCTTTGTAAAGAAATGAATAACCACTCTGGGTCTGAACCGCTTCTACAAACTGTTTCAGCGTAACATTTTTCATATTCAGAGTCAACAAATCTGATTGTTGTGCCTGCGCCTGGAGCGATATAAAAAACAGTAGAAATAATATTTGCCAGGTACAAAGTCTTAGCTTCCCCAAAAAGGATAGAGGTAAAATAAAACCTCTCATTCCCTTTGGGATTGAAATATTTTTCATAAATTTGCAATTTAAAATTAATAATTGGTAGAGTTAATTTTAATCTGGATAGGATTGGAAAACGGGAATTTTCCGATCCTTTTTCTTTTTCAAGTTGTGTTCATCATCTTTCTTTTTAGGATTAGCATTTTTTAGTTTATCATAATATTAGGCTGCCTATTTCTTTTTTTATTTCGGAGTCACCAAATAGGTTCCATCCGGTTGCTGTTGATAATGAATGGGAGTAATCAAATCAATCGTCTCAAAAATATTCTCCAGAGATTGGTCTATGTCAAAACGCCCTGAGAATATTTCTGCTTTCAATTCCTCACCTTCAATACGAATCTCCGTATGATAACGTTTACTCAACATAAACATTACATTTTCCATTTTTTGAGATTCAATATTCATATATTTATCTTTCCACGTAGTATAGAGTTGAAGGTCGACATGGCGGACCTCAATACCGGATTGCCGGCTGACACGCCCCATTTCCCCGGGTCGTAAGATTACTCCGTCTTCTGCCTTGTTGCGCTCGTTCAACTTTACCGAACCGGATTCCAAGACTACTTCTGCCATATTATCCTCTTCCGATACTCTTACGTCAAAACGGGTTCCGAGCACCTTTACTTCTACAAGCTCCGTAACGACCTGAAATGTTCTTCCATTGTCTTTTTTCACATCAAAGAAGGCTTCACCGTCCAAGTACACTTCCCGATTACGTGCAGATAACTTATCAGGGTATTTCAAGCTCGAACCACCCCCCAGCCAAACCTTAGAGTTATCGGGAAGCGTGAACAGCAAGGCTTCTTTTCCTTGGTTCATCACAATCAGCATATCCGGTTTAGCCCAAAGCTGATAACCCAATACACCACCCAACACACATAGGACAGCAATACTGGCTGCCACGGCACAACGACGGATAATCAACTTCAATCGTGGCTTTCTGTTTGCTTTCATACCGGATTCTACCTTGCTCCAAGTACGGTTCATTACTTCTTCCACTTGCCGTGTATCCATATTCACCAATGAGTCATCCACCAGCTGAGAAGCACGCTGCAAAGAAGTATCTTCTTTTAACATCTGCTCCAGTGCCTCTGCTTCCTCTTTACTTAAAGAATGATCAGTTCTTTTAGCAAGCAAGTCCCATATACTACTATTCTCTTTCATCTTTTTACAAATATTATTAAGCGCTTCTATATATAAAGACAGAAATAAAACTCAAAATACGTAGTTGAAATCAAATAAAAAGTTACTTTTGCAAATAAATATTGTTAATAGACGCTTCTACATTATAATTTTTTATTGTAAAAACCTTATAATCAAATTCTTGAATATGCCACATAAAGAGGATGACATTAGTTATCTATTAAGTCAAATTAGTGAGGGTAACTCCTCCTGCTTTGAAAAAATGTACAAGCGGTACTTCAAAAAATGCTATTCTATTGCATTATATTTCGTTCAGTCCACTTCTTCGGCCGAAGATGTACTGTCTGACGTCTTTCTCACTCTATGGCATAAACGTGAGAACTTGAAGGATGTGAAAGATTGGGATTCTTACTTATTTATAACAACCAAGAATCATGCTATCACATTTTTGGAGAAAAACCGTCAGGATAACTTAAGTTCTATTGACCAAATCATCATAGAGATACCGGGAAACGACCTCACGCCGGAAGAAAAGTTACTCAAGAAAGATATGGAAGAATGTATGCAGCAAGCTATCCGGCAACTGCCTGAGAAAACCAGAATTGTTTATTGTATGGCAAAAGAAGACCACATGAGCTATAAACAAATCAGTGAAGCGCTGGATATATCCGAAAGGACTGTCAATACACACATGACTACAGCTATTCGCAGACTGACGGAAAACCTGCAAAAATACTTTAGATAAATTCGGCCAACTATAATAAGGAAGCTATCAAACTAAAAAATCATCACTAAAAAAGGGAGACTTTACGCCCCCCCCTTTCCGGTTACTATAAAATCATTCTGGATAATATTTGCTCTATTTCAGCTAGCTCTTCGGACGTAAACTCCAAATGCTCCAATGCTTTCAGGTTATCAGCCAACTGATTCACGGAACTAGCTCCTACTATCACCGACGTCATTCGTTCATCTCTCAGTACCCATGCCAACGCCATTTCAGCCAACGTCTGCCCACGGCGATGGGCTATTTCATTCAGTTGCCGGGCAGCTTCTATTTTCTCCGGTGTCACCTGCGAGCGTTGCAGGAAACCGGAAGAACGGGCAGCCCGCGAATGTTCCGGGATACCATTCAGGTATTTGTCCGTCAATAATCCCTGCGCCAAAGGAGAGAAGGCGATAAAACCGGAACCGGATGCTGCAGCAAATGGAAGGATTTCGGCTTCAACCGCCCGATCGAACATACTATACCGGTATTGGCTAATCAGACAGGGAACACCGGCCTTCGCCAACATTTCATAAGCAATACGTGCTTGTTCGGGAGGATACTTGGATATTCCGATATAAAGAGCCTTACCTCGCTTTACGATATCAATCAATGCCTGAATCGTTTCTTCCACCGGAGTGGCTCCGTCATAACGATGAGTATAAAAGATATCGAAATACTCCAATCCTGTACGACGGAGACTTTGATCAATACTTGCCATCAGATTTTTACGGGAACTGTTACCGCCATAAGGTCCTGCCCACATTTCATGTCCGGCTTTGGAAGAGATAATCATTTCATCGCGATACCCCTGAAAGTTCTCTCTTAGAATCCGCCCGAAGTTTGTTTCGGCACTTCCGGGAACAGGACCGTAGTTGTTTGCCAAATCGAAATGAGTAATACCGTGATCGAAAGCATACTTTATCATATCGGTTGCCATGGTGAAGTCATCTACACTGCCGAAGTTATGCCATAATCCTAAAGAAATAAGAGGTAGTTTCAGACCACTCCGACCACAATATTTATACTGCATCCGTTCGTAACGTTCGGTTGCCGGCTGATAAGCGAATGAATTATCCATAAGATTCACGATTTATCTTTCCTATTACAAAAATCAATTTTTCTTCTACAAAGAAAGGGAAAAAAGCCTGCATAAACAAGAATCGGGAAATATACTTCATATTATTGAAATACATTTCCCGACATAATTAAACAACACTAAAATCTTCAAAACTGGAAATAAATGAACGGCTGAATCTCCGAGCTTTTCATTTGAATAACTACATAAATCAACACTACCAACATCAATGCCTTTCCCACAAACGGCAGGCGAATAACACCTCGACAGACTGCATCCTCCCAACTATCAGGAGCAAAATGAAGCAGGAATCCGAGTAACATTAATGCAAAGACTTTCCAATAACCTTCCAGCAGTTGCGGGAATAGTTGCGGACGGAAGGTAGTAACTATCTGTTTTAACATATCCATTGAATTTTGGAAATCTGCATTACGGAAGAAGATCCAGCAGAAACAAACAAAATGGAAGGTAATAATCACCCCGAAGACACGACGCCAGCCATGACTCTGTTCTCCTTTCTTACGTCCGGTGATTGACATCCACATTTTATGCAAAGCCAGAGCAATGCCATGAAATGTTCCCCAAAGAACGAAGTTCCAGGAAGCCCCATGCCATAATCCACCCAAAAACATGGTGATTATCAGGTTCAGATACTGACGGAATTTTCCTTTTCGGTTGCCTCCCAATGATATATACAAATAGTCTTTCAGCCAACTGGATAAAGAGATATGCCAGCGACGCCAAAATTCTGTAATGGAGGCCGACTTATAAGGAGAATTAAAGTTCAGATTGAAATGAAATCCCAGCAATAAGGCAATGCCGATAGCCATGTCACTATATCCTGAGAAGTCACAATAGATTTGTAAGGCATATCCATACACTCCCATAAGGTTCTCAACGCCCGAGTAGAGCGTCGGATTATCGAAAATACGTTCTACAAAGTTGACACTGATATAATCGGAGATGATTGCTTTCTTAAACAAACCCGAGAAAATCAGGAAGATTCCCCGTCCGAACATTTCCTGCGACACAAAGAGGGGTTTCCGGATTTGGGGAATAAAATCGCGGGCACGAACGATAGGTCCTGCTACCAATTGCGGGAAGAAAGACACATAGAAGGCATAGTCCAACAGACTTGTCAATGGTTTTATATCTTTCCGATAAACGTCGATCGTATAACTCAACGACTGGAAAGTAAAGAATGAGATCCCTACAGGCAGGAATATATCAAGTGCCGTAAACTCCCCTCCCATAAGGGAAGCAATCACTCCGCCCAGGAAATTCGTATATTTGAAATAAGCGAGAAGTCCCAGATTGACACTAAGACTCAAAACTACCAGCCCTTTACGCTTCCAATAGCCTTCGGCACGCGCCATGAGCTGCGCCAAAAAGAAATCGCAAACCGTGACAAGAGCAAGCAGGAAGAAGTAGGTGCCGCTACTCTTATAATAGAAGTAATAAGAAAAGAGGGTGACAAACAGGATGCGGGCAGTGTGTTTATGCTGCAACAGCACATACACCACCAGGAAAGCGGTAAACAACCAAAGGAAGATGCCGCTACTGAATATCATCGGTGCCTGCGGGTCATAAGTAAGCACCTCTTTGATCCGGCTGAAATCTATATCAATGGGAAACATAGTCATTATAAGCGTTGATTAAGGCCTGGTATAATAAATTTCCTTGCAGGATATATCCCTCGGGCAGATAATGCACGTGATCGGGACGCATCAGTTTGGCTTCCGTCCAGTTGACACAAGCACGACGTTTACCACCCACTACATCGTACATATCCCATACCAGCAGACGGTGTTCTTTGGCATAACGCCGAATGGTTTCGGACGCTGTTGCCGTGCGGGGATTGACAGCGTAAGTGCGGCGTCTCCGCCGTTGCCGGAAACTTTCGTAAGAACCGGGAGGGGTAGTCAGTAAAATAGATACGTTAGGAAGGCTATCCTGCAATAATTTAACAAGTTCGTCCATTTGGTTATAATGTACATTGACATTATAGCGCCGGTTGTGACTCTCGTTTGTGCCGAAAGAGAGAATCAACAGTTCGGGTTTCAGGGCGGCAATCTCGGCGATACGGTCCGGATGAGTAAAAGTAAGGCAAGTAGCACCGTTCACTCCCTTGTCTATGTAGGAGACTGCTCCGAATGTTTCTATCAATCGGGCACCCGTAGTCTGCGGATAGATATGTCCACGCACATGGCTATCGCCGATATGAACAATACGGACCGTATCTTCCGACAATCCGGCACGCACCTGGCGGAGCCGTTCAAATACGGGAGTCAATAAAGCAATGCTGTCGACAATCTCATTTCTTCCCATTCCGCGGAAAGCGGCAGGGAAAGAAAACTGTACAGAGATAGTATCATTCGCCCAGTTCATCTCCCTCAAGGGTTTGATTGTTTTCTGTTTCTTTCCGGGAGGGGGGCAGGCGGGAATCCGGTCTTGTGCCGCCAACTCCGAAAGAGAGAAGGGGGCGCCCAATATTCCTATAAGCGTAAGGATGAGAATGAAACCGGGCAGGTGTTTACTCTTTCTCATAAGCACGCCTCCTGTCGTATTGTTCCTTACCGTATATCAATGTCTCATATAGCAATCCCGCCAGATGTTTGCCACCACGGAAGTTGATATGTGTATAATCGTAGTTCGCCATTGAAGGTTTGGCGTGTACCAGTTTCGCCATACTTCCCTCTCCTCCCATAGCCTCAAACATATTCCAGAAAGCGATACCACTTTCAGCAGCAATATTCTGCTGATAACGAATCAAGTTCTTTACTCCCGGCATAGTACGGAGGTCACCGGTTTCGGTTTTATAGTCCCGGTCGCCGACACTCAGCAATAAAATTCCCGCTTGCGGGAAACACTCTTTCAAATGGTTGATAGCCGTAAGTAATCCCTTTTGATAGTTGTCATAGTTCCGGCCACGCTCGGTAGCTACATTCAATCCATATTCAAGAATGATCAAATCATAAGGACGTTGCTCGTTGAACTGCCTCAACATCTGCTTCGGAATGCCACGCAAGGACAAACCCGAACTGCCGCGCAGCGAGAAGTTATCGAGAATGATTCCCTGCTTTCCGTCCATTGCCAATCCATAGAAAAGAGTAGAATCTGCACGGTCCACCGACCAGCGTATGGAACCGATACGCCCGTTCACCTGTATTTTTTGCAGATGGCCGGAAGCACCTAAAGAATAGCTCCGGCTTTCTCCCCGGTTCACACGGGCGGAGAGTTGCACGGAATCTCTGTTATAGAAGAAGATAGAAGCCTGTTGGCAGGTATCAAGCAGAGAAGCGTATTTATTCTGTCCCCGCAACTCAACATACGCCCCGCTACGAGGAATAAAATAATGGCCGGAGATGCCTTGTTTCTTCCGGTCGAAGTATACCGTATCCATTACCGAATGACTGGACCAACCGCCGAATGTATGCCGCACCGTAGGACGGTAACCGCTTGTCATGGAAGTAATTGTAACGAAACCTACCCCGCAGCCTCCGAAACGTTTTTGGAACATTTCACGTAAGTCAGCTGTCATAATATCCGCTTCTATAAAAGAATCACCGAATACAGCGATACGGACAAGTTTATCATCCGCATCAGAATCAGAAGAAGAAGGGGAAGATGAAAGGCGGTCGAGGGCTTCATAAAAAGGAGCCATACCGCGTTGGGTAGAGTCACTATAATCTTCGATGCAAGTCATGCCGGCACGGCAGGTATCCACAAAAGCCGGTTTTATGACAGGAGGCAAAGGAATACTGTCCGAGTCGGCTACTGCCGTTTCCGGTTCCGGATAACGGAGGTCACCCAGGATATCGACGCGCCTCATCGTGTGTCCGTCGATCGTTATAGCCGGAAGCCAATGAAACCCGAATAAGGCGACAAACACAGTCAGCACAAGCCATAACGAATATTTCAAATAATTCTTTATAATCTCCATTTCACCAATAGATATAAGCACCTTTTTTAGTCCTTGGCCTTACCTGATGCCGAGAGAGGCTCATCGGCGCCGGAGCACAAGCTCAACGGTGCTTTGACATTTTCAGGCTGCAAAGATAGAGAAAAGCAAGAAAAAAGAAGGGAGAATCTACATTATTTATGAGATTCTCCCTCTTAGTTATTTATTTACCGGACAATTATCAGATCGTCCGTTCAATATTCCATACAAATGCACGTAATCCCAACTGTTCAGTCTGCAAATCCATTTTGTGCAGTGTATCCAACAACGGGTCTACTTTACTGTCATCGACCACCGTAAGGATAGCCGAACACATACTAGGCCATGCATGGCTTCCAAAATGCGGGTCACCAGTCTTGGAGCCACGTCCCTGCACCTTTTCGAGGTAAGTAAATCCGCGGCAACCCAAACGGTCGAGCAACGCCATGATTCGTTCGTAATAAGCCTGGTCGAATGTTATTAATACTGATTTCATATTTCTTTCCTGTTATTTCTTTATAATTTCATCTTTGTGGTCCTGGAAGTAAACATCTAATTCGCGTTGACGACGAAGTTTACGACGACGGTTCTTGATACCTGTTCCTGCAAATACGCAATACAAGGTCGGAATCAGAACCAAGGTCAATACGGTAGATACCGTCAAACCACCGATTACGGCGATTGCCATCGGACTCCACATTTCGGAACCCTGTCCGCCGCCGATAGCCATAGGGATCATACCCAAAACGGTTGTCGCAGTAGTCATCAATACCGGACGGAGACGACTCTTACCAGATGTCACCACAGAGTTTATCACCGCCATGCCTCGCTCTCGACAGAGAGTAATGTAGTCAATGAGCACGATACCGTTCTTCACCACAATACCAATCAACATGATTCCTCCCAACAAACTCATTACACTCAACGTACTGCCCGTGAAGAACAATGCCATTAAGACACCACTAAACGCGAACGGCAGAGAGAACATGATAATGAACGGATAAGTTAATGATTCGAACTGTGCCGCCATTACGATAAATACAAGGATAACAATCAGGATACCGAGTGTACCCAAATCGCGGAACGAATCCTGCTGATCTTCGTACGACCCGGAAATCTGAATCGTCACTTCACCCGGAAGGTCCATTTTATCAATCACCTTGTTACCGGCAGCAACTACATCTCCCAACGGAGCACCGGAGATTACGGCAGAAACAGTCACAATACGTTCACGGTCTTTACGTTCAATGGTAGGAGGCGCAAAACGTTCGACTACCTTTCCGACATCTTTCACACGAACAGATTGTCCCTGTGCATTGTAAATAAGGATATTCTCCAGACTCTCCAAACTTGTACGGAATTCCGGAGCATAACGCACCTTGATATCATATTCATCCCCATCTTCACGGTATTTGGAAGCAACTGCACCGTTGATACGATTACGCAAATAGTTACCGGCTGTCGCAAGGTTCAACCCATGCATAGCCAGTTTCTCACGGTCGAAGTCAACCTGATATTCCGGCTGGTAATCGCTACGGCTGATGTTAACTTCAGTCACGCCCTTCACTTTCAGCAGTTCGCGTTTCAAACGGGCTGCCACACTATCGGTCACCGTCATATCATATCCGTATACCTCAAAGTCGGCACTTGCCTGAGCAGACATACCTGTATTACTACCTCCAAGGATTACCTGAGCCTTACTGAACTCCGGATATCCTTTCAAGTCTTCACGCATTTCATCGCAGACTGCCTCCAGGGTAATGTCACGATCGCCCGGGTCCACCAAACTGATGTTGAAAGATATAATGTGGGAACCGTTGTCCTGCATGGAAGCCCATGTATTATCGGAGTCAGCCTGACCAACTGTATAGTTACATACTTTCATAATATCCTTATACTTGGTCATCCACTGATTCGTCAGTTTCTCCGAAAGTTCCTGCGCTATCTCTTTACGCGTACCAATCGGCAACTCAAGCTGTACGGCAATACGGGCATTATCCTGTGCGGGGAAGAATTCCGTACCGATCCCCTTTGCACACAGCAAGCTGACAATGAAGAAAGCAATACATCCCACGATAACAATGGGACGATGACGAACCGCCCAGTTCAACATCTTTGCATACCAAGTATCGAGTGCGTCCAGCGCCTTCTCTATCGGAGTGAAAAAGAGTTTGAACATCTTCGACGGTTTCTTCTGTAAACGGAGCAACTGCGAACAGAGCATCGGTGTCAACGACAATGCCGCCACGGTGGAAATAAACATGATCGCACACATCATCCAACCCAACTGTTTGAAAAGTACACCAGACATACCGCTTACCATTGTCAGAGGGAAGAACACGGCAATCATTGTCAACGTAGAAGCGATTACGGAAATAGCCACCTCATTCGTACCGTGCACAGCCGCCTGTTTCGGATCGGAACCACGCTCAATATGCGTTGTCACGTTTTCGAGTACCACAATCGCATCATCCACCACCATACCGATAGCAATAGAAAGGGACGAAAGCGAGATAATATTAATCGTATTCCCGGAAATAGCCAGATAAATAAAGGAGGCAATCAACGAAAGCGGAATCGTGATACAGATAATCAAGGTTGCACGCCAGCGTCCCAGGAAAAGGAACACGACAATGACAACGAACAGCAAAGCATACATTACGGTTTCCGCCAAACTATCAATCGTGTTCAAGATATTGTCAGACGTATCGACAATCACTCCCAGCTTCACGTCACTCGGCAAGTTTTTCTGCAAACGGGGAAGTGCCTCTTCTACCTTGCGGGAGATTTCTACCGAATTGGCACCCGATTGTTTCTGAACAACAATCATAGCTCCCTGCACACCGTTGTTATAGGTTTCCTGCGCACGCTCCTCTACTGTATCGACGATATGGGCAACGTCACGTAGAAAGATATTGGCTCCATTATGCGTGCCAACCACTACATCTGCCAACTGGCGGGAATCATCAAACTCTCCTTCTACACGCAACGAATATGTCTCGCTACCGATATCGAAGTTACCCCCGGGAATGTTCTTATTTTCAGCCCCGATAATGGAACTGATCGTTTCGATACTCAAGTTGTATGCTTCCAGTTTATTGGGGTCACAGTATACTTGGATCTCACGCTGAGGTGCACCACTGATAGATACTGTACCCACACCGGGAATACGTGCCAAGGGATTCACCACGCGGTCGTCCAGAATTTTATAAAGTGCCGACTGGCTCTCTTTCGCCTGGACGGAAAGCAGTACGATAGGAATCATATCCGTACTGAACTTGAAGATAATCGGATTCTCGACATCGTCGGGAAGCTGTGAACTTACCATGTCAAGCTTGTCGCGTACATCATTCGTCAGGACGTCTATATCATTACCAAACTCGAACTCCAGTGTTATCAATGACATATTCTCTGAAGAACGGGAGGTAATATGTTTCAGGTTGCTCACCGCGTTCAACGTATTTTCCAACGGGCGAGTCACATTATTTTCTATATCCGAGGCACTTGCCCCCGGATAAGCAGTCATTACCATGATTGTATTCGTATCAATATCCGGATACAAGTCGATAGGTAACTTGGACAAAGAGAAAAGGCCAAAGATCACCACTGCCAGAAAGCAGAGGGAGGTCATAATCGGTTTTTTAACCGCACCTTCGTATAAACTCATATATTATAATGTGTTAAGGTGATAAGGTATTATTTTTCTACTTCTACTTCCACGCCATTCGCCAAACGTGCCTGACCGGCAACGACTACCTGCGAATTATTGGGCACACCGGATTTCAACTCATACTCCGTTCCCATACGTCTACCCAGCTCTACCTTATTATAAGATACTTTGCCGTCTTTGTAAACATACACATAACGGTCACCTGAACCGGCTTGCTTCACGATAGCAAGATCGGGAACAACGACATTGTCGGCCGTACCGAAGTTTAGCGTTGCACGGGCAAACATTCCCGGACGAACACGCTGATCTCTGTTGTCCAGCTTGATCTCTATCGGGAAAGTACGGGTTGCAGCGTCGATAGTCGGATAAATCAGGTTAATGGTACCTTTAAATATCTCGTCACCGTATACATCCAGTTTTACATCTACCGGCGCACCTTTCTTCACTTGCGTGAAGTAGCTCTCAGATACATTAATCATGAGTTTCACCGGAGTGATCTGTTCTACTACCAGCACAGGATTTCCACCGCTATACATATCTCCGTTATCATAGTTGCGGGCTGTGACAACCCCATTAATAGGACTTACTAAAGAAGTGTTTTCCAACAGATTCTTATAGGCTGTGCGCTGTACGTCGAGCTGCATTTTCGAAGCATCCCATTCTGATTTGGATGCACCGCCGACCTTGTACAGTTCGTCCATACGGTTGAATTCTATTTCCTGATTGTCCAGTTGCAATTTTGTCTGTTTCAGATTGGCTGCGTCCATTTGTACCAATTTCTGACCTTTGGATACACGGTCGCCCACTTCTACAAAAATCTGGTCGATACGCACAGGAGATGAAGGTGCAATGTTGTTCTTCGCTTCCGCCTCTACTGTTGCCGTATATTCCTGAATCTGGTCTACGGGACGGGCTTTCACATCGGCCACCTTTACTTTGGGCTTCTCAACCACGTGTTCCGTAGCAGCTTTATCTTTTCCACCCGTACATGAGCCCATAACCACGGTTAACAGCAGGGCTACTAATTGGATACTTTTTTTCATATTCCTTAGTTGTAATTTTTTTAGTTGTCTATCTTTATTCTTTTCCTAGCACCTTATCGAGATCTGCCTTAGCAATCAGATAATCATAAATGGATTGGTTATAAGTGAGTTGAGCCTGAGTCAGAGATACTTGCGAACTGTTCAGTTCGAGCACTGTACCCTTACCGACATCGTAGCGTTTGCCGGCAATCAGTACCGCCTTCTCAGCCTGCATCACGTTTTCCTTGTTACTGACCACCTGCTCAGAGCTGGCAGCCATGTTGTTGCGGTAACTTACGATTTCCATATTCAGTTTTCTTTCCGTGTCAATGCGGTTCCAATCGAGTTGGCGCATCTGGATACGGGCAGATTTTACTTTCGTAAAGTTGCTTGCTTTGTACAAAGGAATGCTCAAGTTGAACATCAGGCTGGAACTATTACTCCAATTATACTCGAAGAAGTTAATATTCGGGTTGTACAAGGACTGATAGTTATATGAGAAACTCATCGACAACGTAGGGATAAAACTTGATTTTGCGACCTTCAAGCTCTTCTCCAACATTTTCATGTTCAAGTCCAACTGCTTCATGGTAGTGTTATTCTCCAATCCGACTTCTTCATCCTTCAGTTGATTGGCAAATACAGCCGTTTCATAATTCGTCAGACTGTCTTCTGTTTTAAGTTCTACGTCGGCGGTAATTCCCATTAACACTTTCAACTGCAACTTCGCCAGAGTCACCCCATTGGCTGCTGAAATCACATTCGGCTTAATGCTGCGCATCTGTACCTCAGCACTGATCTTATCATATTCACTCACTGCGCCTTGCTCATATTTGGCATTGACGATGTTAAAGTTGTCTTCCGCCAGTTTGTAGCTTCCCAGAAGCACGTCGTAGCTGTCTTGTGCGAGCATCAGTTGATAATAGGCTTTACTCACCTGATTCACCAAATCCAGTTTGGAAGCACGAGACTTCTCTACTGCCAGTTCGATATCCGTCTTTGTCATCGACATTGTCCGATAGACAGCCGGTGCAAACAAAGGCAGGTTAATGCTTAGTCCGGCATTGGCGGTGTTCGTTCCGTCCTGCCCCATTTTGAACGACATATCGTTCAGCTTCATTTCAGCCGCTTTAATCGTATGGTCCAGCGAACCAGCGATGCTTGCTTCAGGCAGCAGACTTTGCCATGCTTCTTTGCCGGCTACTTTTTTCAAAGCAATTTCTTCTGCCGCCACCTTCATCGTAGGATTCTCATCCAACGCAATTGTTAAGGCTTTGTCCAAGGTTAAGGTCAGTGTGTCCTTCGCCGCTTGTGCGTTTTGCGCTTTTGCAATGCCAAATGCGCAAAGTGCAACAGTTGCCAGAAGTATCTTCCTACCTGTCAGTCTCTTCATTCTGTTCATAAAACTAGTTTCTAATTGATCTTTTAGTTGTTTGTCTCCGGAACCTCATCGGTCGCTTATTCTATGCGGTTCCTACGATATTCTGATATAAAATCTTCCAGTACTTTCGCGCCTTTCTCCGTAGAGATACCGCGTATATAGGTAAACATAATAGACTCATACACCTCTATAAAGGAATATTCGTTGCATACATCCGTATTCAACAGCACATCGAACTGCTCGCGTACCAGCAAATTGACGATTGCAAAGTTGACATCCGAACGGAAAATGCCTTGCTCCACTCCCAACATAAAAAAGGACATGGTTTTCTCCGAATCACTCTCGCTGCGCTCTTTCATCATATTATATACCTTCGGATACTTCTTGATGTCTTCAAAAAAACGCTTGTTCGTCTTATGAAACATCTCAATACTCTTTTGGAATACGGCAAGTATCACTTCCAACACATTGTGGGACTGCTCATAAACTTCCTGTAAATACCGGTCTCTTTCTGCCTGCACCGTCAGTATACAATCCTTCAGCAACGATTCCTTATCTACAAAAACTTCATAAAGCGTACGTTTGGAGATACCTAATGCTGCTGCAATATCATCCATCGTAATACTCTTAATGCCTTTTGTAGTAAAAGCCTCTGTTGCCGTTGCTATAATCCGTTCTTTCAACTCCGCCCGTTGGGAAGCGTCTTTTCCATGTTCTGTCATCGTTCGTTTTCTATTTCATTATAATCCAGTTTTCTGTTTTCCCTTGCATCGGGAGGAAAAACGGAACAAAGATATATAGAAAACTCAATTAAGAAATCAAGTTTCCATTTATTTGTAGCCCATTTGATAAATATTATCATTCGTTGGACAGAAATGAAAACAAGTGTTAAGAGGAAATACGGACCAAACACAGCACAAAGATAAAGAGGAAGGAGATGCGAGGTAAAGTTTTATCGGTATCGGAAGGGGTACACCCGACAAAAGCCGGATAAGGAGGTAGTGTATTGCCAAGAGTTATCTTCATAATAAGCAGAATTAAAGACTACAAACTGTAAGCAATACAGTTTGATAACTCTCCGCAATGTAGGAAAAAAGAAAGTAAAAGACAAGGGAAATGATGGATTTATTATCAGAAAGGTATTATACCTCATATATGGCGTACCGGAACCGCCTTATCATAAATCGTACCACAACCGATAGCTATGGCAAAGAATCCTCTGCCCTATTTCTCTTGACTATCACGTAGTTTTAGCAAATAGTCGAATGTGTCTTTTGCCTCCTGGCTGTCTTCCTTCAGGTAAGCTTGTTTCCATTCCGGGTACTTATCCAATATTTGAAGCATCTTATCTTTTCCGAGAAATTCAATCTTGCCCGTTTCCCCATTCAGTTCATAACAAACGCGTTTGGTCACCAAGCTCGAAGCGGCAAGGGCGTCACCGATATTTCCTCCGAGTTTTACATCGTCGTCTTCTACAAAATTGCCACCGATAACTGATCCCAAAGGCATGGCACAGAAGTAGATATTCTTGCCTAACTGAACTGCCGGAGCATACCATGCCCCAAAACGCAGTTTCTTATAGCGCAGCTTGCGACAGTTCAAATATAAATCTCCTTCTTCACTTCGCACTGCAAAACAACGTTTCTTCAAGCGGCGGCACATAGACTCATCATCGCCTGCCGTTATACGGTAGTCAGCCCCGCCTGTCAATACGATCTGATTTCTGGAACGTTTCTCCACACGTAGCACTGCTATGGTGTCTCCATTTTGAGCAAGCAACTCTTTCAAGTTGGAATAGATAATATTCTGCGCAATCAACGGGAGGCCAATCACGCTCATCAACAGCCATAAGATACATCTTTTTTTCATAAGCCTTCCTCCTTTCCTTTCTAACGCCTTTTCGAGTGGAAAGTTATACATTTTAGCGGATAAATGCAAGGACAGAAAAAGAAATATTGAAAAAAAGGGTTTTTCTTCAAATTTGATGGTAATTTAGCCAGTCGGTGGTATCTTTATTCTCCTCCTTCCGGAAGGAGGAGTACCCGTAGGGGGAGGTGGTAGGTAAACACATAATTCGTTTATTATCAACCCTATGCATCTACCTGCCGCCCCGACTTTCAGCCCCCTTCCTTCCCCCAAAAGAGGAATGAAGACATCACCGACTGGCTAAATTACCATCAAATTTGAAAAAGAGCCCCCAAAAAAGTAACTGAATACTTGACTTTGCCTTCCTGATGTGTTATCTTTGTATCTGTTATTACAAAATATATTTCTATTTAATATGCAGGTAAAGGGGGAAGCAGTGTATTCTCCCTTTTTTTATGTCTGATCGTGCCGAAAGAAGAAATCACCTTTTGTTTTTGAGGAAATGCAGGCTCTATTTTTATAAAACGGAGGCTCTGTTCGGGTGAAACAGAGGCTTCGTTTTACTAAAACACAGGCTCAACATTCATTAAGCGTGGGGTTAGCACTCCCAAAGCGTAGGTTTAGTCCCCGTAAAGCGTAGGGTTAGCTCTCATAAGTCGCGAGATTGGCTTTGCTATTCCTGCATCGAGGATTTACGAGAGCTGAATGCATCATCCGGCAGCTCTCATTTTCGCTTCCTATTCGCTTTGCGTTAATAAACAGTAAATCTGCTCTTGACAAAAACAAGCTCATAGCCTGTCCGTTGTTAAATATATTACCTTTGCGCAAAAAGTATCAAAGCAATTATGGAGAAACTGGAAAATATAATCTCAACCTATCAGCAAATTATTCAAGAGTCGGAACAAGCTCTTCAGAGGGCCCGGAAACGCATCTATTATATCAGCCTTCTACGCCTTGTGCTATTTGTAGAAGCCATAGCGGCAGCCTTTATCTTCTGGAGCGACGGCTGGTTATCTCTTTTCGTCTTTGCCATTCTGCCTTTTATATCATTTATCTGGCTGGTAAAACGACATAATCTCTGGTTTTACCGGAAAGATTATCTGAAAAAGAAAATAGAAATCAACGAACAGGAGTTACGGGCCATTCAATATGATTTTTCCGATTTCGACAGCGGAAATGAATATATCGACCCTGCGCATCTCTATACTTATGACTTGGATGTATTCGGCGATTATTCGCTTTTCCAATATATCAACCGTACTTCAACGCCTGTCGGCAAGCAGCATCTGGCTGATTGGTTCAACGCACATCTGGAACTAAAAGAATCGATCGAACAACGCCAGGAGGCTATCCGGGAATTATCAACCGATCTGGAATACCGGCAACAAATCCGTCTGTTCGGATTACTTTATAAAGGAAAACCTGCCGATACCAACGAAATCAGGGAATGGGCGGGAAGCCCCAGCTATTACCGGAAGCATACGCTACTGCGTATCATCCCGACAGTAGTTAGCATCATCAACCTTATATGCATAGGTTCGGCCATTGTAGGAATTCTTCCTGCCACCGTACCCGGAGGTGTGTTTTTTTGTTTCGTCATTTTCAGTTCTATCTTTTCTAAAGGTATCACAAAACTGCAAGCAACTTACGGCAAAAAATTGCAAATCCTCTCTACTTACGCCGACCAAATTCTTCTCACAGAGAAAAAGGAAATGAACAGCCCTGTTCTGCAACAGCTCAAAACGGAACTTACAAGCCAGAATCAAACAGCTTCCCAGGCAGTCCGCCAACTATCGAAACTGATGAACGCGCTCGATCAACGCAGTAACCTGTTAATGAGTACAATCCTCAACGGACTTATTTTTTGGGAACTGCGCCAAGTAATGCGAATCGAGAAATGGAAAGAAACTCATGCTTCCGACCTCCCCCGCTGGATAGAAACAATCGGAGAAATCGACGCCTACTGCTCTTTAGCAACGTTTACATACAATCATCCGGATTATATCTTCCCCAAAATCAGCTCTCAATCCTTTCATCTGCGAGCCGAAGCTTTGGGTCATCCACTTATGAACCGCAACAAATGTGTGCGAAACGGAATAGATATCGACAAGCGTCCTTTCTTTATCATCATAACCGGCGCCAACATGGCCGGTAAAAGTACTTACCTGCGTACCGTAGGCATCAATTATCTTTTAGCCTGCATAGGTGCACCGGTTTGGGCAAAGCAAATGGAAATATATCCGGCACGCCTCGTCACCAGCCTTCGTACAAGCGACTCACTCACCGATAACGAGTCTTACTTCTTCGCAGAACTCAAACGTCTGAAACTAATCATTGACAAACTCGAAGCAGGAGAGGAACTTTTCATCATCCTTGATGAAATATTGAAAGGCACCAACTCTATGGATAAACAAAAAGGCTCTTTCGCTCTCATCAAGCAGTTTATGAATATGAACACCAACGGTATCATAGCTACTCACGACCTTCTGCTCGGCACCTTGATAGAATCCTTCCCACAGAATATCCGTAACTACTGTTTCGAAGCGGACATCACGAACAACGAACTCACCTTCTCTTATCAAATGAGAAACGGAGTCGCCCAAAATATGAACGCTTGTTTCTTAATGAAAAAAATGGGGATCGCCGTCATTGACGACTAATCCCCACTCTTTATCAAAAACTAAAGTTGTTCCTTCTTCTGTGTAACAATCTTAGCTCAACAGCTTCTAATTCAAATTACTTTTTGAAAGAAAAGCGACCACAGCCGATGCATCTTCATTAGTGAAATAATGCACTGATGTTATCGGCTGATAAGTATAAGGTACAAACTGGAACAGCTGTACGGCAGCAAATTTCTTATCTTCAGAAAGAATTACGTCCATACGAATGTTCCCACTTGTTTCGCTCTTAATATCCGAATTAGCAGAGAACGAACCGGAATTTACGATATCAACCAACTTATCCATGTGCTTCAAATCAAAGAAGACACTGCGTTCCTTTGCAATACTTCCGGTCGGTAGATAAACAACTTCCTTTGACTTCCAGAAAAGACGGAAAATACCTACAAGGAATAGTCCCGTCCCGAACACCATTAAAGCCATACTTACAGTAGAGGACCTATCTTCCAGTTCAAAAGTAGAAGCAAAAGCTAAAATACCCACCAATAACATGAATGAAGAGAATAAAACTCCGGAAATACTTGTACGCTTAGCGATATCTGGATGTGAAGATGCGAATATAGTAGCATCAATAGTTTGAGTAGTTGCCATAATATTTAAAATTTAATTTATTAGTAATAATATAAAGATAAAAAGGACCATCGGTATAAAATATATCGATAACCATAAAACAAATAATACCAATAAATGAATTCTAAATAATAATATGCCTTAAAGTAAATACATAGTACTCACTCGATGGCTGACAGTAATAAGAAGTTGTAGTATTATAAATTCGCCCCCTATGCTGTGACAGAGAGTTTTCACGGTCGGCGCAGCATTGCAGTAGATTCCTTAAAGTAGTGAAATACTCTCCAAGCTGTACACGCTGAATACGTGTCACTGATATCTGGTGACTTTGAAGATTGTTCAATTCAGCCACTGGAGCATAAGGAAAGTCAGGAGCACTAATCTGCTCGTGTTGTTTCATTGAATATGTAATGGCAAGTTCAGACTGTTCCACCGGTTTCTCAGTGAAAACGTTACTTGCTACCCCATGGAGAGTCACCGTAAGCAACAGAAACAATATTACCTTTACAAATTTTGCCATATTCTCCTGCAAATATAACAGATTCTATTCACGAAAAGTTTATTCAGGTTATCTTTTAATTTATCTTAGGATTAGTAAACAAGTGAATATCATTAGGGAATAGACGTATACTCTATACGGCTCAATTCCAAAATCTGCTCCTCCTTACTCAAATAAAAAGGTATTTACTTCAAATAAAAAGGCCACTCTTTGCAGAGCAGCCTTTTCTATATCGAATAAGAATAACTGTAAAATTATTCAGCTGATTCAGCTTTCGGTTCTTCAGTTGCAGGAGCTTCAACAGCAGCAGGAGCAGCAGTTTCGGCAGCGGCACTCTTCTTAGAACGACGAGTACGTGTAGCTTTCTTAGCAACTTTTTCCTTAGCCATGTTTGCATTATAGTCTACCAACTCAATGAAGCACATTTCTGCATTATCACCCAAACGGTTACCAGTCTTGATAATACGAGTATAACCACCCGGACGATCAGCAATCTTAACTGAGATTTCTTTGAACAGCTCTGTTACTGCAATCTTATCTTGCAAGTTGCTAAATACGACACGGCGAGAATTCGTAGTATCTTCTTTAGACTTAGTAATCAAAGGCTCAACAAACTTCTTCAAAGCTTTTGCCTTTGCAACAGTCGTAGTGATTCTTTTGTGCTTGATCAAAGAGCAAGCCATGTTAGATAACATAGCGCTTCTATGAGAAGCAGTACGACCTAAATGATTGAATTTTTTATTATGTCTCATTTTTTATTCTTTATCTAATTTATATTTAGAAATATCGGTTCCAAACGACAGATTCAGACTTTCCAGCAAATCATCAAGCTCGGTAAGCGATTTCTTTCCGAAGTTTCTGAATTTCAACAGGTCAGTCTTGTTGAACTGTACTAAGTCGCCGAGTGTTTCTACGTCAGCAGCCTTCAAACAATTGAGGGCACGAACTGACAAGTCCATATCAACAAGCTTAGTCTTCAACAACTGACGCATATGCAATACTTCCTCATCAAACTCTTCATTGCCATCAGTATCATTACTTTCAAGCGTGATCTTCTCGTCAGAGAACAACATGAAGTGATAAATCAGAATTTTTGCAGCTTCTTTCAGTGCTTCCTTCGGATGTATAGAACCGTCTGTACTAATCTCAAGTACTAGCTTTTCGTAGTCTGTCTTCTGTTCTACACGGAAGTTTTCTACAGAATACTTGACATTACGTATCGGTGTATAAATAGAGTCAATTGGAATTACATTAACATCCGTGCAGTACTCGCGATTTTCATCAGCAGGCACATAACCACGTCCCTTGTTAATTGTAATATCAATTTGCATAGTTGCCTTAGAATCTAAATGACAAATAACTAATTCCGGATTTAACACTTCAAATCCAGTCAAATACTTACCTATGTCACCTGCTTTAAATTCACTGGAATTCTCGACAGTGATGCTCACTTTTTCGCTCTCGAACTCTTCAACTACTTGCTTGAATCTCACTTGTTTCAGATTCAAGATAATGTTGGTAACATCCTCTTTTACTCCAGGTACACTAGAAAATTCATGCTCCACACCATCTATTCTGATAGTAGTGATAGCAAAACCCTCTAATGAAGAAAGAAGGATACGGCGTAATGCATTACCTACAGTAATACCAAAACCCGGTTCCAACGGACGGAATTCGAATTTACCGAATCTGGAGTCCGCCTCCAACATTAATACTTTATCAGGTTTTTGAAATGCTAATATCGCCATGAAATTAATTATTATTTAGAATACAATTCAACGATCAAATGTTCTTTAATGTTCTCAGGAATGTCTGCTCTTTCAGGAATATGCAGCATTTTACCAACCTTTGAAGCTTCATCCCATTCCAACCAAGCATACTTGCTATGATTGAATCCTGCGAGAGAATTAGCAATTACTTCCAAAGATTTAGATCTTTCACGAACACCAATCAATTGTCCTGGTTTTACTGCGTATGAAGGAATGTTTACCACTTCACCATCAACAGTAATGTGCTTATGACCAACCAACTGACGAGCAGCAGCACGTGTAGGGGCAATACCCAAACGGAATACTACGTTGTCAAGGCGACCTTCCAACAATTGAAGAAGCACCTCACCAGTAATACCTTTAGCAGTAGCTGCTTTTTCAAACAAATTGCGGAATTGTTTTTCTAAAACTCCATAGGTGTATTTTGCTTTCTGCTTTTCACGAAGTTGCACACCATATTCAGAAGTTTTTCTTTTTCTAGAATTTCCATGTTGTCCGGGAGGATAGTTCTTCTTTGACAAAACTTTATCAGCTCCAAAGATTCCTTCACCGAATTTACGGGCGATTCTTGATTTTGGTCCAGTATATCTAGCCATTTCTTTTAAATATTTAATTGTTTATTCATGAACTTAATTTGTTGCAGCCGCGATTACAGAGAGAAATTAATGCAATCCAAAAACAAAATCAAGATCATTGTGTAAGTTAAAGGTAAATTAAACTCTACGTCTTTTCGGAGGACGACAACCGTTATGTGGAAGCGGAGTTACGTCAATAATTTCAGTAACTTCGATACCAGCTCCGTGGATAGTTCTAATAGCAGACTCACGTCCGTTACCTGGACCCTTCACATATGCTTTTACCTTTCTCAGGCCAAGATCGAATGCAACTTTAGCACAATCTTGGGCAGCCATCTGGGCTGCATAAGGAGTGTTCTTCTTTGAACCTCTAAATCCCATTTTACCAGCAGATGACCAAGAGATAATCTGCCCTTCACTATTTGCAAGAGAAACAATAATATTGTTGAAAGATGAATGAACATGCAACTGTCCATTAGCGTCTACTTTCACATTTCTCTTTTTAGCTGCAACTGTTTTTTTTGCCATATCAACAATTATTATTTAGTAGCTTTTTTCTTATTAGCAACGGTTTTCTTTCTACCCTTACGAGTACGTGCATTGTTCTTAGTGCTCTGACCTCTAACCGGCAGACCAATACGGTGACGTACACCACGATAGCAACCAATATCCATTAATCGCTTAATGTTCAATTGGATTTCAGAACGAAGATCACCTTCTACCTTATACTCTGCACCGATAATCTCACGAATCTTAGCAGCCTGATCATCTGTCCAGTCTTTAACCTTCAGATCTTTATCCACACCAGCTTTATCTAAAATTTTTGCTGAACTACTGCGACCTATTCCATATACATAGGTCAACGCAATTTCACCTCTTTTGTTTTGAGGCAAATCTACACCAACTATTCTTATAGCCATATACTAAATTATTTTTTTTGCAAAAATAATAAATTATCCTTGACGTTGTTTATACTTAGGATTTTTCTTGTTAATAACATACAAACGGCCATTACGTCTAACGATCTTACATTCTGGCGTGCGTTTCTTTAATGATGCTCTTACTTTCATATCTAATTTTATTTATATCTAAACACAATTCTTCCTTTCGATAAGTCGTAAGGAGACATTTCGACTCTCACTTTATCTCCCGGCAGGATTTTGATGTAATGCATCCTCATCTTACCCGAAATATGCGCAGTAATCTCATGTCCGTTTTCTAATTCAACACGAAACATTGCATTCGACAATGCTTCAACTATAACTCCATCTTGTTCTATTGCAGATTGCTTTGCCATATTATATTGCTTTATCTCCTAAAACTTCTTCTATGAATTTGAATGAAGACAAAATATCAGCTTCACCAGCTCCTACAGCTACCGTATGCTCAAAGTGTGCAGCACATTTACGATCCCTAGTCCTCACAGTCCATCCGTCACGTTCCATAATCACTTGCCGGTCTCCTAAGGTAATCATAGGTTCTATTGCAATGCAAAGACCTCGTTTCATCAAAGGACCATATCCTCTCTTGCCGTAATTAGGCACTTGGGGATCCTCATGCATATTTTTACCAATGCCATGACCAACAAACTCACGCACTACACCATAAGAATGAGACTCACAATACTGCTGAATAGCATATCCGATATCTCCGATTCTCTTTCCTTGTACTGCATTCTGTATGCCAATATATAACGCTTCTTTAGTTACCTTCAACAAATTACGAATTTCTTCGTCCACCTCTCCTACACAAAAAGTATAAGCAGAATCTCCACAAAAACCGTTCATATATGTCCCACAATCCACAGATACGATATCACCTTCTTTTAGAACAATATCTCCCGGAATTCCATGTACTACCTGCTCATTGACAGAAGTACAAATGGATGCAGGAAACGGCTCCCCGTATTGATTCGGAAATCCTTTAAAAGTTGGAGTTGCTCCATGGTCTCTAATAAATTCTTCAGCAACTTTATCCAACTCACGTGTAGTTACACCAGGCTTCACCACCTTGGCAACCTCTGCAAGAGTCCTACCGACAAGCTGGTTACTCTGACGGAGCAATTCTATTTCATCTTCTGTTTTAAGAAATATCATTTCTATTCTAAAGAATTAATATGCCGCTACACCAGCGCGTCCTTTAATACGACCTGATTTCAACAGACCATCATAATGTCTCATCAACAAATGACTTTCAACCTGTTGCAGTGTATCAAGAACCACACCTACAAGAATTAACAAAGATGTACCGCCGAAGAATTGAGCAAATCCGGCCTGTACCCCAAATATACCGGCGAATGCAGGCATAATGGCAACTAAAGCCAAGAAGAAAGAACCCGGTAAAGTAATACGAGACATAATATCATCAATATACTCTGCTGTTTTCTTTCCTGGCTTGATACCAGGGATAAAACCATTATTTCTCTTCATATCCTCAGCCATCTGAGTCGGATTGATTGTTATTGCAGTATAGAAATATGTAAATAATATAATCATTACCGCAAAAACAAAATTATACCAGAAACTTGTATGATCTGTAAACGCATGCAAGAAACCGCCTGCATTATTTACATTGTTAGAAAAACCGATAAATGTAATTGGAATAAACATGATTGCCTGAGCAAAAATGATGGGCATTACACCAGCAGCATTCACTTTCAAAGGAATATACTGTCGTGCACCACCATACTGCTTATTACCTACAATTCTCTTTGCATATTGTACAGGAATCTTTCTCACTCCCTGAACCAAAAGAATTGCAGCGCCAATCACTAACAATAAGAATACGACTTCAATTATAAACATAATCAGACCACCACTCTTATTTGCCACTCTGGACACAACTTCTTGTATCAAAGCATCAGGGAAACGAGCGATAATACCAATCAAGATAATAAATGAAATACCATTACCAATACCTTTATCAGTGATTCTTTCACCAAGCCACAAAATAAACATACTACCTGCTGCCAAAATAATGGTAGAGGTAACCATAAACAGAGTCCAATCTAATGAAGCATTTAAGGAAGGGCCAGCCTGCATTTTAAGATTGAGCAAATAAGAAGGGGCCTGAACTAACAATATAGCAATCGTCAGATAACGGGTATATTGATTCATTTTTCTTCTGCCGCTCTCACCTTCGCGTTGCAATTTCTGGAAATACGGCACAGCGATTCCCAACAACTGGATTACGATAGATGCAGAGATATAAGGCATGATTCCTAATGCAAAAATAGAGGCATTAGAAAATGCTCCTCCAGAGAACATATTTAACAAGGCTAAAAGGCCTTCACTTGTTTGTTCGTGTAATTTTGCCAGCATAGCCGGATTAATACCCGGCAACACGACATATGAACCAAAACGGTAAATTGCCACAAACAATATGGTGATGAGGATCCGCTGTCTCAGATCCTCAATCTTCCATATATTCTTTAATGTTTCAATAGCTTTTCTCATTGAATCAGAGTTTTACTACAGTTCCACCAGCAGCCTCGATAGCAGCAGTTGCAGTCTTAGAGAATGCATGAGCCTCTACTTCCAGCTTGTTAGTCAGAGTTCCGTTACCCAATACTTTTACCAACTGATTTGAAGAAATAAATCCTGCTTCAATAAAGTCATTAATACCAACCTTAACCAAGCTCTTAGCTTCAGCAAGTTTCTGGATTGCATCCAGATTGATAGCTTTATATTCTACACGATTAATATTCTTAAAACCAAATTTAGGTACTCGACGTTGAAGAGGCATCTGACCTCCTTCAAAACCAATTTTCTTAGAGTATCCAGATCTTGATTTAGCTCCTTTATGACCTCTTGTAGAAGTACCACCTAAGCCAGAACCGGTACCACGTCCTATTCTTTTTCTTGTCTTAGTAGATCCCTCTGCAGGTTTTAAATTACTTAAGTTCATATTGTAATTCGTTTTATTATTCAACAAATAATTACTTAACAATGGCAACCAAGTGTTTTACTTTATCTACCATTCCAAGAATTGAAGGAGTGCTTTCGTGTTCAACCACGCGGTTCAGTTTACGAAGTCCCAGTGCATCAAGAGTTCTTTTCTGATCAGCTGGAGCACCAATTCTACTTTTAACTTGTTTAATCTTTATAGTTGACATATCTCCTCCTTATCCTCTAAATACTTTTTCAACACTAATACCTCTATTCTGAGCAATCATTCTTGCATCACGCATTTCACTCAAAGCTTCGATTGTAGCTTTAACAAGATTGTGCGGATTTGAAGAACCTTTAGATTTTGCCAAAACGTCAGTAATACCAACACTTTCCAATACAGCACGCATAGCACCACCCGCTACAACACCAGTTCCGTGAGATGCAGGTTTGATGAATACTTCAGCACCACCAAATCTAGCTGATTGTTCGTGAGGAACAGTACCTTTCAATACAGGTACCTTAACCAGATTCTTTTTAGCTGACTCAACACCTTTAGCGATAGCAGCTGTTACTTCACCTGCTTTACCAAGGCCCCAACCAATGATACCTTCTTCGTTACCTACAACAACAATTGCAGAGAAACTAAAAGTTCTACCACCTTTGGTAACTTTAGTAACACGATTAATAGCAACCAATCTATCTTTCAGTTCTATATCGTTAGTTATCTTAACTCTATTATTAACTCCTGCCATAATGATTAAAATTTAAGTCCACCGTTACGAGCAGCATCAGCCACTTCTTTTACTCTCCCATGATACAAGTAACCATTACGGTCGAAAACAACAGTAGTAATACCTGCTTCCTGAGCCTTTTTAGCAATCATTTCACCAACTTTAGCAGCTTGATCTTTTTTAGCGACTTTTTCAGTCATACCCAAAGATGAAGCAGCAGCTAATGTTTTACCAGAAAGATCATCGATAATCTGGACATAAATTTGCTTGTTACTTCTAAATACACTCATACGCGGACATTCAGTAGTACCTGAAACTTTATTGCGTACTCTATATTTGATTTTAACTCGTCTTTCTATTTTTGTTGTCATAATAATCTAATTTTATATGAATTACTTAGCGCCGGCTGATTTACCAGACTTTCTACGAATTACTTCGCCAACAAACTTAATACCTTTACCCTTGTATGGTTCAGGTTTACGGAAAGAACGTATTTTAGAGCAAACTTGACCAAGCAACTGTTTGTCACACGATTCCAATATAATAAGAGGATTCTTATTTCTTTCAGATTTAGTTTCAACCTTTACCTCAGCAGGCAACTGAATGAAAATATTGTGTGTATAACCTAAAGCCAGTTCGATAATGTTACCTTGGTTAGAAGCACGATAACCTACACCGACAAGTTCCAACTCTTTTTTGTATCCTTCAGATACGCCCACAACCATGTTATGAACCAAAGAACGATACAAACCGTGGAAAGCATGTTTCTGCTTCGGGTTATCAAGCATTTCTTTATCGTTTTCTGTTAAAGTTACGTGTCCGTCTTCAATGGCAACATTGATAGCAGGATTCACATATTGGCTCATTTCGCCTTTGGGTCCCTTTACGGTAACCACATTATCCTTAAGAGTGACTGTCACTCCAGCTGGGATACTAATGGGTAATTTTCCTATTCTTGACATTGCTAATTCCTCCTAAATTAATATACATAACACAAGACTTCACCACCGATCTTCAGTTCTGCAGCCTCTTTGTTAGTCATTACACCTTTGGAAGTAGATATTATAGCAATACCCAACCCATTAATAACACGCGGCATATCTTTATATCCAGTATACTTACGCATACCCGGAGAAGATACTCTTTCTAACTTTTTGATTGCGTTAACTTTGTTAACAGAATCATATTTCAAGGCAACCTTAATAGTTCCTTGAGGACCATCTTCTACAAACTTATAGTTAAGAATGTAGCCTTTCTCAAAAAGAATCTTAGTGATTTCTTTTTTCAAATTCGAAGCGGGAACTTCAACAACTCTGTGCTTTGCACTAATCGCGTTCCGCAACCTCGTTAAATAATCTGCTATTGGATCAGTCATATAAAAAATAAATTAAATTAATCAGGACTACCCTGACAATATTTAAACAATAATTACCAGCTTGCTTTTTTTACGCCCGGTATCAGTCCATTAGATGCCATTTCACGGAATTGAATTCTCGAAATTCCAAATTGGCGAATATAACCCTTAGGACGGCCAGTCAGTTTACAACGGTTATGCATACGAATCGGATTAGAATTCTTTGGCAACTCTTGCAACTTTTGTGCAGCTTCAAAAGCATCAGCAGGATCACCTGTTCTTACGATTTGCTTCAAAGCAGCTCTTTTCTCGGCGTATTTGGCTACTAATTTAGCACGCTTTACTTCACGTGCTTTCATTGATTCCTTTGCCATATCTATTAGTCTTTTTTAGCGTTTTTAAAAGGTAAACCGAATTCCTTTAGCAATGCATAACCTTCTTCATCTGTCTCCGCAGAGGTTACAAAGGTAATATTCATTCCGAGAATTCTTGTAATACTATCGATATTTATTTCAGGAAAAATGATTTGTTCCTGAATACCAAGGGTATAGTTACCTTTCCCATCAAACTTACTTTCGATACCTTTAAAGTCACGAATACGAGGAAGAGCTACACGAACGAGTTTCTCCAAGAATTCGTACATTCTTTCACGACGCAAAGTTACCATAACACCAATCGGCATTTTTTTACGTAACTTAAAATTTGCGATATCTTTACGAGAAATGGTAGCTACGGCCTTCTGACCTGTGATAGCTGTCATTTCATTGATTGCTACTTCAATAATCTTCTTATCAGCAACAGCCATACCTAAACCTTGATTGATAACAATCTTTTTAAGTACGGGTACCTGCATTGTTGAAGAATACTGGAACTGTGATTTCAATGCAGGTGCGATACGATCTGCATATTCTTTCTTTAGGCTAGCAGTATTACTCATTACTAAATCTCCTCTCCTGATTTTTTAGAATAACGCACTAGAGTTCCTTCTGAACTCTTTTTTCTCCCAATACGCGTTGCTTTACCAGTTTTTGGATCAACCGGGTTCAAGTTTGAAATGTGGATAGAAGCTTCCTGCTTCACGATACCACCTTGCGGATTCTTTGCATTTGGCTTAGTGCTCTTAGACACCATGTTGATACCTTCAACAAATGCACGTCCTTCTTTAACAAGAACCTTCAATACACGACCAGTTTTGCCCTTATCTTCACCAGCATTTACGTAAACTGTATCGCCTTTTTTAATATGTAATTTACTCATTACTTAAATCTTTTACAAAATTAAAGTACCTCAGGCGCAAGTGACACAACTTTCATGTTTGTAGCACGAAGTTCTCTAGCTACTGGACCGAAAATACGACTTCCTCTAATTTCACCTGCATTATTCAACAACACGCAAGCATTATCATCAAAACGTATATAAGAACCATCAGAACGACGGATTTCTTTCTTCGTACGTACAATCAAAGCCTTTGATACTGCACCTTTTTTAACATCACTAGAAGGGATAACACTCTTCACTGAAACGACAATGACATCCCCCACTGAAGCATAACGACGACCTGTTCCACCCAAAACACGGATGCACAAAGCCTCTTTAGCTCCACTGTTATCACATACTGTAAGTCTGGATTCTACTTGTATCATAATTACTTAGCTCTTTCAATTATTTCTACTAATCTCCATCTTTTAGTCTTGCTCAAAGGACGAGTCTCCATAATGCGTACAGTATCACCGATATTGCATTCATTCTTTTCATCATGAGCATGGTATTTCTTCGTTTTGCTAACGAACTTACCATATATAGGGTGCTTTTCCTTAAATTTAGAAGCAACTGTGATAGTCTTTTCCATCTTGTTGCTCAGCACAACCCCTGTTCTTTCTTTTCTTAAATTTCTTGCTTCCATCAAGCTGATCATTTATTGTTAAGTTCTCTTTGGCGTAATTCTGTTTTCATACGCGCAATAGTCCTGCGTAATTGTTTGATTTGAGCAGGATTTTCCAAAGGAGAAATAGAATGATTAATAACCATTTGGTCATAATTAGCCGTTTCTGCCTCTACTCTTTCTACTAAATCACTAGTAGTCATTTCTTTAATTTCTGCAATTTTCATAACACTTACGCATTTTGATTTTGAATATCATAATCACGTCTTACGACAAACTTCGTTGTAATAGGAAGCTTTTGAGCAGCTAAGCGCAATGCTTCTTTCGCGATTTCGTAAGATACTCCTTCAGCTTCAATAATGATTCTACCTGGAGTCACAGGAGCCACAAATCCCTCTGGAGCACCTTTACCTTTACCCATACGTACATCGGCAGGTTTTCTAGTGATCGGCTTATCCGGGAATATACGGATCCAGATCTGTCCTTGACGTTGCATATATCTTGTCACTGCAATACGAGCAGCTTCAATCTGACGGCCTGTAATCCACTTAGTCTCCAAAGCCTTTATGCCAAAAGAACCAAAGGCCAATTGGTTACCTCTTTGGGCATTACCTTTTTGACGACCTTTCTGTTGTCTTCTGAATTTTGTCTTTTTCGGTTGTAACATAGTTTCCTAAAATTCAAATTCGTTTAGCGATTATTTTTCTTTCTTTTGAAGTTCTTTCCGCCGTTGTTTCCACCATTGTTTCCACGACCACTTTCTTTGCTTTGTGTAAAGTTCGGAGCCAATTCTCTCTTGCCAAATACTTCACCTCTACAAATCCAAACTTTAATACCTAAAAGACCTACTTTAGTCAACGCTTCTGCATGACAGTAGTCGATATCAGCTCTGAAAGTGTGTAACGGAGTTCTTCCTTCTTTATACATTTCAGAACGAGCCATTTCAGCTCCATTCAAACGTCCTGAAATCTGAATTTTGATACCTTCAGCCCCCATACGCATTGTGTTTGCGATAGCCATTTTAATGGCACGGCGATAGGCAATTTTACCTTCTACCTGGCGAGCGATGTTATTAGCAACAATCACAGCGTCCAGTTCCGGTCTTTTCACTTCAAAGATATTAATTTGAATATCTTTGTCGGTAACCTTCTTCAACTCCTCTTTCAACTTATCAACTTCTTGGCCACCTTTACCGATAATAATACCCGGGCGAGCAGTACAAACAGTAATAGTAACGAGCTTCAGCGTACGTTCAATTACGATTCTTGATACACTTGCCTTTGCAAGTCTTGCATTAAGATATTTACGGATTTTGCTATCTTCCAGCAAAGAATCACCGTAATCATTTCCACCATACCAGTTAGAATCCCATCCTCTGATAATTCCTAAACGGTTGCTTATTGGATTAACTTTTTGTCCCATCTACCTTAATTTTGATCTTCGTTATTACTTTTAGCACCAACGAACAATGTTACGTGATTTGAACGTTTGCGAATTCTATATCCTCTACCCTGCGGTGCCGGTCTCATTCTTTTGAGTGTAGCGCCACCATCAACAAAAATTTTAGTTACGAACAATTCGCCGCTTTCTGCCTTACGTTCGTTTTTCTGTTCCCAGTTAGCAATTGCAGAGCGAAGCAATTTTTCTACTCTTGCAGCAGCTTCTTTTGAAGAAAACTTCAAAACACCAAGTGCTCTGTTCACTTCCATACCGCGAATCATATCTGCAACCAGACGCATCTTACGCGGAGAAGTAGGAACATTTTGCAATTTAGCAAAATACATGGTCTTAAGGGCTTCTTTTCTTTTTTCAGCCGATATTTTTTTTCTTGCTCCCATTATATTTATTACTTTATTATTTCAAATAATTCCTATTATCTTTTCTTGTTACCAGCGTGTCCTCTGAATGTACGAGTTGGAGCAAATTCGCCCAACTTGTGTCCTACCATATTCTCGGTAACATAAACAGGAATAAATTTATTTCCATTGTGAACTGCAACAGTATGGCCTACAAAATCAGGCGAAATCATTGAAGCTCTGGCCCAAGTCTTTACTACGACTTTCTTGCCTGATTCATTCATTGCAAGAATTCTCTTTTCAAGCTTTACGTTAATATATGGACCTTTTTTTAATGAACGACTCATAGTTTACTCAATTAATCAGATTACTTTTTTCTTCTCTCAATAATGTACTTAGACGATTGTTTCTTAGGAGCTCTAGTCTTAAGTCCCTTAGCATACAATCCCTTACGAGATCTTGGGTGACCTCCAGAAGCACGTCCTTCACCACCACCCATCGGGTGATCAACCGGGTTCATTACAACACCACGGTTACGAGGACGACGTCCTTGCCAACGAGAACGTCCAGCTTTACCTGAACTTTCCAACCCATGATCTGAGTTACCAACACTACCGATAGTAGCTTTACAAGTACTAAGAATCTGTCTTACTTCACCTGAAGGCAATTTAATCACACAATACTTACCCTCACGAGAAGTCAACTGAGCGAAGTTACCAGCCGATCTAACCAATGCCGCACCCTGCCCCGGACGTAATTCGATATTATGAATTACAGTACCAACCGGGATGTTCTGAAGAGGAAGAGCATTACCAATCTCTGGCGCTGCTGTTTCACCCGACATCAGAGTCGCACCAACTTGCAATCCATTGGGAGCAATAATATATCTTTTTTCCCCGTCAGCATAAAACAACAAAGCGATACGAGCCGAACGATTTGGATCGTATTCAATTGTTTTAACTACTGCCGGAACACCGTCTTTATTTCTCTTGAAATCGACAATTCTAATCACTTTTCTATGACCGCCACCAATGTAACGCATAGTCATCTTACCTTCGCTGTTACGACCGCCAGATGATTTCTTACCATATACAAGAGACTTTTCTGGTACTGATGCAGTAATTTCTTCGAAAGTACCAATAATTTTATGTCTTTGCCCCGGTGTTGTGGGCTTAAATTTACGTACTGCCATTTTTATTAAATATTGCTATAAAAATCAATAGTATCTCCTTCTTTCAATGTCACGATTGCCTTTTTAAAAGCATTCGTACGTCCATTGATGATACCTGCTTTTGTATAACGGCTCTTATTTTTGCCAGCATACTTCACAGTATTCACATCAACTACTGTAACATTATAAAGAGCTTCAACTTCCTTCTTAATTTCCAGTTTGTTAGCATCAGGACGCACAACGAAGCCGAAACGATTCAGCTTATCAGTGATTGTAGTCATTTTCTCTGTTACCAACGGTTTAATAATAATTCCCATTATTTAAGCCTCCTTTTTAAATTAAGATATTGTCAATAGCCTTCAGAGAGTTTTCTGTAAGCACAACAACCCCAGCATTCAATACTCTGTAAGTATTTAATCCTGAGATAGTCTGCACATTAGCACCCTCGATGTTACGAGCTGACAAATATACGTTTTTATTTGCTTCCGGTAAAACTACAAGTAGCTTTTTGTCGGAAACTTTAAGATTTTTTGTCATTGCAACGAAATCTTTTGTCTTAGGAGCTTCAAAAGTGAAATCCTCCACAACAATGATCGCATTGTTTTGCGCTTTATAAGACAAAGCTGACTTACGAGCCAATGTCTTAACTTTTTTATTCAACTTGAAGAAGTAATCTCTTGGTTTCGGACCGAAAACACGAGCACCACCAACAAGAACCGGCGAGTTCATATCACCACGACGAGCTCCACCACCACCTTTCTGACGACCGATCTTACGAGTAGAACCGCTGATTTCACTTCTTTCTTTTGATTTATGAGTACCCTGACGCTGATTAGCCATAAATTGTTTTACGTCCAAATAGATAGCGTGGTCGTTGGGCTCAATTCCGAAGATAGATTCGTTTAACGTAACCTTTCTCCCAGTGTCTTCACCTTTAATGTTATATACGTTAACTTCCATTATTTCTCAATTAATACGATTGAACCTTTGCAACCCGGGATAGAACCTTTAATCAAAAGCAGGTTATGATCCGCGATTACTTTTAATACCTGTAAGTTTTGTACAGTGACTCTGTCACCACCAAGTTGTCCACCCATACGCATTCCTTTAAATACTTTAGCAGGGTAAGAACAAGCACCGATAGAACCCGGTTTACGAGCGCGATTGTGCTGGCCGTGAGTAGTCTGACCTACACCACCAAAACCATGTCTTTTTACTACACCTTGAAAACCTTTACCTTTTGAAGTACCAACAACGTCAACAAAGTTAGCGTCATTAAACAACTCAACAGTAACTGTATCACCCAGATTCAATTCTGTTTCAAATTCTTTGAACTCAGCCAAGTGTCTCTTCGGTGTTACCCCAGCTCTTTTGAAGTGACCCATCAACGGTTTAGTTGTATGTTTTTCCTTTTTGTCCTGGAAACCCAACTGAACAGCTGCATAGCCATCTTTCTCTACAGTTTTAACCTGAGTAACAACACAAGGACCTGCTTCGATAACAGTGCATGGAACATTCTTACCATCGGCACTGAAAACGGATGTCATTCCGATTTTTTTTCCTAATAATCCTGGCATTTCACTAATTTTTAATTATCAAACTTTAATTTCTACTTCCACACCACTCGGTAATTCCAACTTCATCAGAGCATCTACTGTCTTAGCCGTTGAGCTATAAATGTCGATCAATCTCTTATAAGAAGATAACTCAAACTGCTCACGAGACTTTTTGTTTACGAAAGTCGAACGGTTCACGGTAAAGATACGCTTATGCGTAGGCAGAGGAATTGGACCGCTAACAATAGCGCCTGTAGCCTTTACAGTTCTTACAATCTTCTCAGCTGACTTGTCAACCAAATTGTGGTCGTAAGATTTTAATTTAATTCTAATTTTCTGACTCATTACAATTTTAAATTAAGATATTTATAATAAGATAAAGCGGCAGACTAAGAGTCATTCGCTAGTCTGCTGCTTTAAATATTTTAGAGTAAATCAGCACGTCCCTTCACTTCTTCCAATACAGCCTTAGCAATAGAAGTAGAAACCTGAGCGTGATGAGAGTAAACCATTGATGAAGTTGCACGACCTGAAGTGATAGTACGCAACGCTGTTACATAACCAAACATTTCAGCCAACGGAACCATTGCCTTCACGATACGAGCACCCGAACGACTAGACTCCATACCTTCTACCTGACCACGCCGCTTATTCAAGTCACCAATAACGTCACCCATGTTTTCTTCCGGGGTCACAACTTCCAGCTTCATGATAGGTTCCATTAGTACAGGACCTGCCTTGGAACAAGCATTCTTATATGCTTGGATAGCACAGATTTCGAAAGACAACTGGTCAGAGTCAACTGGGTGGAATGAACCATCAACCAAAGTTACCTTCAGTGAATCCAACGGATAACCGGCCAATACACCATTTTTCATTGCAGTTGTGAAACCTTTCTGAACTGACGGGATAAATTCCTTAGGAATATTACCACCCTTCACTTCATCGATAAACTGCAACCCACCTTCTTTGAAGTCTTCATCAACCGGACCGATCTTAACAATGATATCAGCAAACTTACCACGTCCACCTGATTGTTTCTTATAAACTTCACGAAGATCAACTGTTTTAGTAATAGCTTCTTTATAGTTAACCTGAGGTTTACCTTGGTTGCATTCTACTTTGAACTCACGTTTCAAACGGTCAATAATAATATCCAAGTGAAGCTCACCCATACCAGAAATAACAGTTTGACCTGTTTGTTCGTCAGTTTTCACTGTAAACGTCGGGTCTTCTTCAGCCAGTTTAGCCAAACCGTTAGACAATTTATCCATGTCTTTCTGAGTCTTAGGTTCTACAGCAATACCAATTACCGGTTCCGGGAAGTCCATAGATTCAAGCACAATCGGAGCAGTTTCATCACACAAAGTATCACCAGTGTGAATGTCTTTAAAACCTACACCAGCACCAATATCCCCAGCACCAATTACCTCAACCGGATTCTGCTTGTTTGAGTGCATCTGGAACAGACGAGAAACACGTTCTTTTTTGCCTGAACGAGAGTTATAGATATAAGAACCAGCCTCAATCTTACCTGAGTATACACGGAAGAAAGTCAAACGCCCTACATACGGGTCGGTGGCGATCTTAAATGCCAAAGCTGAAGTCTTTTCGTCATCACTAGGCTTACGATCTTCTTCAGCACCCGTATCAGGATTTGTACCAATTACGTTTTCCGTATCCAATGGAGAAGGCAAGAAAGCACAGACATAATCAAGCAACGTCTGAACCCCCTTGTTCTTAAATGAAGAGCCGCAAAGCATCGGAACAACAGCCATCTGAACAGTTGCATTACGAAGAGCTCTCAATACTTCTTCTTCAGTAATAGTAGAAGGATCATCGAAATATTTCTCCATCAAAGTATCGTCAAATTCAGCTACTTTTTCAAGCATTTTATCTCTCCATTCGTTAGCTTCATCAACAAGGTCAGCCGGAATTTCTTCTACGCTATAATCAGCACCCATTGTTTCGTCATGCCAATAGATAGCTTTCATTTTAATCAAGTCAACAAGACCTTTGAAAGATTCCTCAGCACCGATAGGTACAACGATGGGACAAGGATTAGCACCCAAAACGTCCTTCATCTGACGCACAACTTCAAAGAAGTCAGCACCGGAACGGTCCATTTTGTTTACGTATGCGATACGTGGTACATTATATTTATCAGCCTGGCGCCATACAGTTTCTGATTGCGGTTCTACACCACCTACTGCACAGTAAGCAGCAACAGCACCATCCAAAATACGCAATGAACGTTCTACCTCTGCGGTAAAGTCAACGTGCCCCGGAGTATCAATCAAGTTGATTTTATAAGTATCACCAGCATACTTCCATCGTGTAGTTGTTGCGGCAGATGTAATAGTAATACCACGTTCTTGTTCCTGTTCCATCCAGTCCATAGTAGCAGCACCGTCATGCACCTCACCAATTTTGTGAGTCAATCCGGTGTAGAACAGGATACGTTCAGAAGTTGTTGTCTTTCCGGCATCGATGTGAGCCATGATACCGATATTACGAGTCAAATGTAAATCTTGCTTAGCCATTTTATATCCTTTACTTTAAGTTTTTAATTGATTGTATCTTAATAGTATTAGAATCTAAAATGAGCAAATGCACGGTTAGCTTCAGCCATTCTATGCATATCTTCTTTACGCTTGTATGCACCACCTTGTTCATTGAAGGCATCCATGATTTCAGCAGCTAACTTATCAGCCATTGATTTACCACCTCTTTTACGAGCAAACAGAATCAAGTTCTTCATTGAGATTGATTCCTTACGGTCCGGACGGATTTCTGTAGGAACTTGGAAAGTAGCACCACCTACACGGCGAGACTTAACTTCCACTTGTGGAGTCACATTATCCAAAGCCTTTTTCCAGATTTCGAGAGCAGATTTTTCTTCATTAGGAAGTTTTACTTTCACTGTTTCCAGAGCGGCATAAAAGATTTCATAAGATGTATTCTTTTTACCATCATACATCAAGTGGTTTACAAACTTAGAAACCTTTTGATCATTAAAAACGGGATCCGGAAGGATAACGCGTTTTTTAGGTTTTGCTTTTCTCATTTGTTTGAAAAATAATGTTTTTGTTCTTGGTTGTTACTTCTTGACTTCTTCAACTCTCCCTCCGGAGAATTTACTCAACCCTTAGCATCTCCAACAAACTAAAACGTAAGTTATTACTTTAATTTTAATTAGATTTTAATCCTTATTTCTTTTTAGCTGGTGCAGCTTGTCCCGGTTTCGGACGTTTAGCTCCGTATTTAGAACGTCTTTGAGTACGGCCAGCAACACCTGCTGTATCAAGTGTACCACGAACGATGTGATAACGTACACCCGGAAGGTCCTTTACACGACCGCCACGTACCAAAACGATTGAGTGTTCCTGCAAGTTGTGTCCTTCTCCCGGAATGTAAGAGTTTACCTCTTTTTGGTTAGTCAAACGTACACGAGCTACTTTACGCATTGCAGAGTTCGGCTTCTTCGGAGTAGTAGTATATACTCTCACGCAAACGCCACGTCTTTGGGGACATGAATCCAAGGCAGGAGATTTACTTTTCTCCACCAGCACTTCGCGTCCTTTTCTTACTAATTGCTGAATTGTAGGCATTTTAATTGTTTTTTGATTTATATTATTGTTATATTAATTTCGTAACTATACATTTTGGGCTGCAAAAATACGAATAATATTTGAATATTCAATGCACTACAACCTTTTTTTATTTTTTAATATTTTTATATCCCCCTCACGCTTCGCCTTTTACACTCGCCAAAGGAGAAATAAGAGACTCATCAGAAATACGGATCGAACCGAATACACGTTCATATTTAGCTATATTGTCTTCCAATGCCCGTAGTAGGCGTTTTGCATGTTCAGGAGCTACAATGATACGAGATTGCACACCAGCTTTCGGTACACCCGGCATCACACGTACAAAATCAAGAATAAACTCAGAACTCGAATGAGTAATAATAGCAAGATTTGCATAAGTTCCCTGTGCAACTTCTTCTTTTAATTCAATCTGTAACTGCCCGTTGTTATTTTGTTCTTCCATGTTTAATATGATTAAAGTTATCCTGCAAAATAACACATTTTTCCTGAGACAGAGATAATACATTCCAATAAAAAAGGAACAAAAAAGGAGCAACTGCCCAATATAGCAACTGCTCCTTCTCATATAGTCAATTGAATTGTATTATTCTACTTCGTTGTAGTCAAGTACTGTTTTCTTATTAGCCAAAATACGATCATATTCTTCTTTTGAACCAACAATAAGTTTCTCAAATTCACGCTGACCTGTACCAGCCGGAATCAAATGACCACAAATCACATTTTCCTTCATACCTTCCAATTTATCAATCTTACCGTTGATAGCAGCCTCATTCAATACTTTCGTTGTTTCCTGGAAAGAAGCAGCTGACATAAAGCTTGAAGTCTGCAAAGCAGCACGTGTTATACCTTGAAGAATCTGAGTAGATGTAGCAGCCACAGCGTCACGAACCTCAACAGGTTTCAAGTCACGACGTTTCAGCATACTGTTCTCATCACGCAACTTACGAGCAGTAACAATCTGTCCCGGTTGTAGGTTTTGAGAATCTCCAGCATCAACCACAACTTTTTTACCCCAAATACGATCGTTTTCTTCCATGAACTCCAACTTGTCAACAACTTGTTGCTCCAAGAAGCGAGTATCACCCGGCTCTTCAATCTGTACCTTACGCATCATCTGACGGACAATAATCTCGAAGTGCTTGTCATTGATCTTCACACCCTGCAAACGATATACATCCTGAACTTCATTTACGATATATTCCTGTACAGCCGTAGGACCTTTAATCGCCAAAATATCCGCCGGTGTAGTGGCACCGTCAGACAATGGAGTACCAGCACGTACATAGTCATTCTCCTGCACCAAGATTTGTTTAGATAATGCAACCAGATACTTCTTAACTTCACCAGTCTTGGAAGTTACGATGATCTCACGGTTACCACGTTTGATCTTACCCATTGTCACCTCACCATCGATTTCAGAAACGACAGCTGGATTCGACGGGTTACGAGCTTCAAACAATTCGGTTACACGAGGAAGACCACCCGTGATATCACCTGCCTTACCAACGGCACGCGGAATCTTCACGATTACTTCACCAGCTTTCACTTTCTGACCGTTTTCAATAATCACGTGACCACCTACCGGTAAGTTATACGTACGGATCAAGTCACCGTCTTCTGTTAAAATATGAGCCGAAGGAACTTTTGTCTTATCCTTAGATTCAATAATAATAATTTCACGAAGGCCTGTTGCTTCATCCGACTCAACCTTATAAGTAACGTTTTCAATTACGCCCTCAAATTCGATCTTACCGGTTGCTTCAGTTATAATAACAGCGTTGAACGGGTCCCATTTAGCAATCAACTTGCCTTTTTCTACCAAATCACCGTCACCAACATACAGTGTTGAACCATAAGGAACATTATGAGTAGAAAGAACGATTCCAGTGTTCACGTCTACGAAACGAACTTCAGCCAAACGACCTACTACCACCTTCGCAGCTTCACCCATTTCATCTACAATATCTACTGTACGCAACTCTTCAAACTCAAGACGTGCATTATTTTTAGCAACAATACTTGCATTAGCTGCAATATTGGCAGCAGTACCACCTGCGTGGAATGTACGCAATGTCAACTGTGTACCCGGCTCACCGATAGACTGAGCAGCAATTACGCCGACAGCTTCACCTTTCTGAACCATACGGCTCGTAGCAAGGTTACGTCCATAACACTTAGCACAAACACCCTTCTTAGCTTCACAAGTCAATACCGAACGAATTTCAACACTCTCGATCGGAGAATCCTGAATCTTTTTGGCAATTTCTTCTGTGATTTCTTCCCCACCAGCAACCAACAGTTCACCGGTAGTAGGATGAATAATATCATGCACGGAAACACGACCTAAGATACGTTCGTACAGAGTTGCAATAACTTCATCGTTATTTTTAAGGTCTGTACAAACCAATCCACGGAGTGTACCGCAGTCTTCTTCTGTAATAATCACATCATGCGATACGTCAACCAGACGACGAGTCAGATAACCGGCATCGGCAGTCTTCAAAGCCGTATCCGCCAAACCTTTACGAGCACCGTGAGTAGAGATAAAGTACTCCAACACAGAAAGCCCTTCTTTAAAGTTCGACAAAATCGGGTTTTCAATAATCTGCCCACCTTCTGCTCCCGCTTTCTGCGGTTTTGCCATCAAACCACGCATACCAGACAACTGACGAATCTGTTCTTTAGAACCACGGGCACCAGAGTCAAGCATCATATATACAGAGTTGAAACCTTGATCATCCGAAGAAATAGTCTTCATCAAGATATTAGACAACTCTGAGTTAACATGCGTCCATATATCAATCACCTGGTTATAACGTTCATTGTTAGTGATGAAACCCATATTATAGTTGTTTACGACTTGCTCAACTTCGTCATAACCTTTCTGTACCAGTGTTTCTTTTTCTTTCGGAATAATAATATCACCTAAGTTGAATGACAGACCACCTTTGAATGCCATCTGGTAACCTAAATTCTTGATTCCATCCAGAAAGTCAGCAGCTTTAGCTACACCACAAACCTTAATTACATCACTAATAATATCACGAAGAGATTTCTTAGAGATAATAGTATTGATATAACCCGCTTCGGGCGGAACGATTTCGTTCACAATCACACGACCTACGGAAGTTTCGCGCATCACGTCTACAATGTTACCATTTTCATCAACGTCTTTCACGATTACCTTCACCGGAGCGTGGATATCTACCTTACCTTCATTATAAGCAATCAACGCTTCTTCCGGTCCGTAGAACGTCAAACCTTCCCCTTTTGCACCAGCACGCAACTTAGTAATGTAGTACAAACCAAGAACCATATCCTGTGCAGGCACAGTAATAGGCGCACCGTTTGCCGGATTCAAGATATTATGTGATTGAAGCATCAACATTTGTGCTTCAAGAATAGCTTCGTTACTCAAAGGCAAGTGAACAGCCATTTGGTCACCATCAAAGTCGGCATTAAATGCCGTACATGCCAAGGGGTGCAACTGGATAGCCTTACCTTCGATCATCTTAGGCTGGAAAGCCTGAATACCCAAACGGTGCAATGTCGGTGCACGGTTCAACAGTACAGGATGTCCTTTCATTACATGCTCCAGAATATCCCAGATCACAGGTTCCTTACGGTCAACAATTTTCTTTGCAGACTTAACAGTCTTAACGATACCACGTTCAATGAGTTTACGAATAATAAACGGCTTGTACAATTCTGCAGCCATTAATTTAGGAATACCGCATTCCCCCATCTTCAATTCCGGGCCAACAACGATTACCGAACGCGCAGAGTAGTCAACACGTTTACCTAACAAGTTCTGACGGAAACGTCCCTGTTTACCTTTCAAACTGTCAGACAAAGATTTCAACGGACGGTTAGCATCTGTCTTCACTGCACTTGACTTACGTGAGTTATCGAACAATGAGTCCACAGATTCCTGAAGCATACGTTTTTCGTTACGTAAAATCACTTCCGGAGCCTTAATTTCGATCAGTCTTTTCAGACGGTTGTTACGAATAATCACACGACGATATAGATCATTCAAGTCCGAGGTAGCGAAACGGCCACCATCCAACGGAACCAACGGTCGAAGCTCAGGCGGGATAACCGGTACAATACGTACAATCATCCATTCCGGCTTGTTACGTCCACGTGATGCACGGAATGATTCTACTACCTGAAGACGTTTCAATGCTTCATTCTTACGCTGCTGTGATGCATCGTTACCAGCACGATGACGAAGTTCGTAAGACAAAGCATCCAGGTCCAAACGAGCCAGCAAATCATAGATAGCTTCAGCACCCATCTTAGCGATGAATTTGTTTGGATCATTATCCTCAAGATATTGATTATCTTTCGGAAGTGTATCAAGAATATCCAGATACTCTTCTTCAGAAAGCAAATCATATTCAGCTACGCCATCTTCAGCTTTCACACCCGGCTGAATAACAACATAACGTTCGTAGTATATAATCGAATCCAACTTCTTCGTCGGTAATCCGAGCAAATAACCGATTTTATTAGGGAGCGAACGGAAATACCAAATGTGAGCCACCGGGACCACCAACTGAATATGTCCCATACGCTCACGACGTACCTTCTTTTCAGTAACTTCCACACCACAACGGTCGCAGACGATACCTTTATAACGGATACGTTTGTATTTACCGCAATGACACTCATAGTCCTTTATAGGACCAAAAATGCGTTCACAAAACAAACCGTCACGTTCGGGTTTGTAAGTACGGTAATTAATGGTTTCAGGCTTCAAAACTTCACCACTCGAATTCTCAAGGATTTCTTCCGGAGAAGCCAGACCAATTGAGATCTTCGAGAAATTACTTTTCGTCTTATTTTCTTTTCTAAAAGCCATACTCTATATAATTGAGATTTGATAATTGAATCATTAGAAATTGAAAAGGTGCGAATGTCAATGAACCTTCATAGGTGCATTGACATCACACATTCTTTCAGTATTTTATTCTAGGTTGATACTCAAGCCTAACCCTCTCAACTCGTGTAACAATACGTTCAAGGATTCCGGAATACCAGGTTGCGGCATCGGTTCACCTTTCACAATTGCTTCATAAGCCTTCGAACGTCCTACTACGTCATCAGACTTAATAGTCAGAATTTCCTGTAGGATATGAGCAGCGCCAAAGCCTTCAAGTGCCCAAACCTCCATTTCTCCGAAACGCTGACCACCGAATTGTGCTTTACCACCAAGAGGTTGCTGAGTAATCAATGAGTACGGGCCAATAGAACGAGCATGCATTTTGTCTTCAACCATGTGCCCTAACTTCAACATATAAGTCACACCTACGGTAGCTGCCTGGTCAAACTGCTCACCTGTACCGCCATCACAAAGATAAGTTTTACAGTAACGAGGCAATCCAGCTTTGTCTGTCCATTCGTCCAAATCTTCCATTGTAGCACCATCGAAAATAGGAGTTGCGAATTTCACGCCCAATGTCTTTCCGGCACGTCCAAGCACAGCTTCAAAAATCTGTCCGATGTTCATACGAGAAGGCACGCCCAACGGATTCAATACGATATCAACCGGAGTACCGTCAGCCAAGAACGGCATATCTTCCTGACGTACAACACGTGACACGATACCCTTGTTACCGTGGCGACCTGCCATTTTATCACCGACACCGATCTTACGTTTCTTAGCAATATATACTTTAGCCATCTGGATAATACCAGCCGGAAGTTCGTCACCGATAGTAATAGCAAACTTCTTACGTTTCAGTTCAGCATCCAGTTCTTTGTATTTCTTGATGAAATTCATCACCAAGTCACGAATCATACCGTTAGCATGTTCATCACTAGTCCAATTACTTAACTGGATAGAAGTAAAATCGAGTGAATCGAAATCAGATGCACTAAACTTAGAGCCTTTAGCGATAACCTCCGCACCCAAATAGTCTTTCACACCTTGAGAAACCTTACCTTCGGTCAAAATCATCAATTTTTTAACCAAGATACGTTTCAAGTCTGCTACCTTTGATTCAAATTCATCATCAATCTTAGGCAACAATGCTTTGTCAGCCAGCTTAGAGCTACGATTTTTGATAACACGTGAGAACAGCTTCTTATCAATTACGACACCTTTCAAAGAAGGAGAAGCTTTCAATGAAGCATCTTTTACATCACCAGCCTTATCACCGAAGATTGCACGAAGCAATTTTTCTTCCGGAGAAGGATCAGATTCACCTTTCGGTGTAATCTTACCAATCATAATATCACCCGGTTCGATACGGGCACCGATTCTTACAATACCGTTTTCATCCAGATCTTTTGTAGCTTCTTCACTTACATTCGGAATGTCAGAAGTCAATTCTTCCATACCACGTTTCGTTTCACGAACTTCCAGAGAATATTCTTCTACGTGTACAGAAGTCAACAAGTCTTCACGTACCACACGTTCATTCAAAACGATAGCATCCTCATAGTTGTAACCCTTCCAAGGCATATAAGCGACTAATAGGTTTTTACCCAATGCCAACTCACCTTTTTCAGTAGAATAACCTTCTGTCAGGATATCGCCTTTCTTCACACGTTGACCTTTGTCACAAATCGGACGCAAGTCAATAGTCATATTCTGGTTGGTTTTACGGAATTTAGGAATTCTATATTCTTTCAAAGCCGGCTCGAAGCTAACAAACTCTTCATCTTCCGTACGGTCGTACAAAATACGAATAGTAGTAGCATCCACGAAATCAACGACACCATCACCTTCAGCAGTGATTTGTGTACGAGAGTCTCTGACCAACTGGCGTTCGATACCTGTACCAACAATCGGCGCCTCACTTCTCAAAAGAGGAACTGCCTGACGCATCATGTTTGATCCCATCAACGCACGGTTAGCATCGTCATGTTCCAGGAACGGAATCAATGAAGCTGCAATTGATGCAATCTGTTGGGGAGAAACGTCCATAAGATCTACCTCCGCTGGTTCGACAACCGGGAAATCAGCATCCTGACGAGATTTTACTTTATTACGCACAAATGTACCATCATCATTCAATGGAGCATTACCCTGTGCAATAATTTTTTCTTCTTCTTCCTCAGCAGTCAGATAAATCAGGCCATTATCAGATAGGTCCACTTTTCCGTTTTCTACCTTGCGGTACGGAGTTTCAATGAATCCTAACTCGTTAATCTTAGCAAACACACACAATGAAGAAATCAAACCGATATTCGGACCTTCAGGAGTCTCAATCGGACAAAGACGACCATAATGCGTGTAGTGAACGTCACGAACCTCAAATCCGGCGCGTTCACGAGAAAGACCACCAGGTCCCAATGCAGACATACGGCGCTTATGTGTAATTTCAGCCAACGGGTTTGTCTGGTCCATGAACTGAGACAACGCATTCGTTCCGAAAAATGAATTGATAACAGAAGAAATGGTCTTAGCATTAATCAAATCAATCGGAGTAAACACTTCATTGTCACGAACATTCATACGTTCACGAATCGTACGGGACATACGAGCCAGACCAACGGCAAACTGATTAGAAAGCTGTTCACCTACTGTACGTACACGACGATTGCTCAAGTGGTCAATATCATCCACATCTGCCTTTGAGTTAATTAACTCAATCAGATATTTAATGATTTCAATAATATCTTCCTTCGTGAGGACACGTACGTCCATATCAGTCGTCAGATTCAATTTTTTGTTGATTCTATAACGCCCCACATCACCAAGGTCATATCGTTTTTCCGAGAAGAAGAGGTTGTTAATAACTTCACGTGCACTTGCGTCATCAGCCGGATCAGCATTACGCAACTGACGGTAGATATACAACACAGCCTCCTTTTCCGAGTTACTCGGATCCTTCTGCAACGTATTATATATGATAGAGAAATCGGACTGGTTCGGTTCATCCTTATGCAAAAGGATGTTCTGAACTCCCGATTCCAGAATTTCATCTATATGCTCCTCTTCCAGTACGGTTTCACGATCGATAATAACTTCGTTACGTTCGATAGAAACCACCTCACCGGTATCTTCATCAACGAAATCTTCAATCCATGTTTTCAAGACACGTGCAGCCAGTTTACGGCCCAGCACTTTCTTCAGATTTGTCTTGTTAACCTTCACATCTTCTGCAAGGTTGAAAATCTCAAGAATATCTTTGTCGTTCTCGAAGCCGATCGCACGCAACAGAGTAGTTACCGGCAATTTCTTCTTACGGTCAATGTATGCGTACATCACGTTATTGATGTCAGTAGCAAACTCAATCCACGAACCTTTAAACGGAATAATACGAGCCGAATAAAGTTTCGTACCATTGGCATGCACACTCTGACCGAAGAATACACCCGGAGAACGGTGAAGCTGTGACACAACTACACGTTCGGCACCATTAATGACGAAAGTAGCCTTATCAGTCATATAAGGAATCGGGCCGAGGAATACGTCCTGAATCACTGTATCAAAATCCTCGTGATCGGGATCCGTACAGTATAGCTTAAGTTTCGCTTTTAAAGGAACACTATAAGTAAGCCCACGCTCTATACAATCATCAATGGTATAGCGCGGCGGATCAATATAATAGTCCAAAAACTCAAGAACAAAATTGTTTCTTGTATCGGCAATAGGGAAGTTTTCAGCAAATACTTTATACAAACCCTCATTCTTGCGCTTTTCAGGTGGGGTATCTAATTGTAGAAAGTCTTGGAATGACTTCAATTGTACTTCCAGGAAATCCGGGTATTCAAGCGGATTCTTAGTCGAAGCAAAATTAACTCTTTGATTTACAGTATTTGAAGACATCTGTCAATGAATTTGGAGAACTTAATTTGAAATATATACACAAAAAGGTTAAGAATCCTCTTGCGAAGGATTCCTAACCGAATTACCTGATTACCAGGCCAATGTTATTTAAGTTCAACTTCAGCTCCAGCTTCTTCCAATGTTTTCTTCAATGATTCTGCTTCGTCTTTAGCCAAACCTTCTTTTACTGTGCTAGGAGCACCGTCTACCAAGTCTTTAGCTTCTTTCAAACCAAGACCACAAGCTTCCTTAACAGCCTTAACTACCTGAAGTTTAGCTGCACCAGCGCTCTTCAATACTACGTCGAAAGAAGTTTTTTCTTCTGCGGCAGCAGCACCAGCTGCAGGACCAGCAGCAACAGCAACAGCTGCAGCAGCAGGTTCAATACCGTATTCTTCTTTAAGGATAGTTGCAAGTTCATTAACTTCTTTTACTGTCAAGTTAACTAGTTGTTCTGCAAAAGCTTTCAAATCTGCCATTTTTTGTATGATTTTAATTGTTTAAATACTTTGTTGATTTTTGAAAATTATTCGGGTCTCTCACCAAGAGTTTTGAGAACTCCGTGAAGGGTGTTACCACCTGATTGAAGAGCAGAAATAACATTCTTCGCCGGAGATTGCAACAATGCAACGATGTCAGCGATAACTTCATTCTTACTCTTGATTGCAACGAGAGCATCCAATTGGTCTGCACCAACGTAGAAGCTTTCTTCTGCATATGCAGCTTTCAGTCCGGGAATACCGTCTTTCGCTTTATCCTTGATCAGTTTAGCCGGAACGTTTGCAGTGTTGCAAAACATAATAGCAGTAGTACCTTTCAAAGAATCGTAAAGAGGAGAAAAGTCTTCTTCCAAGCTTTCAAGTGCTTTGTGAAGCAATGTGTTCTTAACCACCATCAATTTGATGCCTGATTTAAAACAATCTCTTCTCAATGCGCTAGTAGCAGCAGCGTTCATAGCTGTAACGTCTACCAAATAGAAGTGACCATATTCCTTTACCGTAGCAGCAATTTGCTCTATAATCGAATTTTTATCTTCCTTTCTCATTATTTCTCTGTTTTATTAGATTTCTTCCACTGATTTCGGGTCGATCTTGATACCCGCACTCATTGTACTAGAAAGATAAATACTCTTAATATATGTACCCTTTGCTGCGGTCGGTTTCAGTTTGATCAATGTAGAGATGAACTCTTTCGCGTTGTCGCGAATCTGATCAGCACTGAATGATACTTTACCGATAGAAGTATGAACGATACCGCTCTTATCAACTTTAAAGTCAATCTTACCTTGTTTTACTTCTTTTACAGCTTTAGCAACATCCATAGTTACGGTACCACTTTTAGGATTCGGCATCAATCCACGAGGACCGAGTACACGACCGAGTGCACCAATTTTACCCATGATAGATGGCATAGTGATTATCACATCGATATCAGTCCATCCACCTTTGATCTTTTCAATATATTCGTCAAGACCAACATAGTCAGCGCCAGCTTCTTTCGCAGCAGCTTCAGCATCCGGTGTACAGAGTACCAACACACGTACTTGTTTACCAGTACCATGAGGAAGTGAAACAACACCTCTCACCATCTGGTTAGCTTTACGTGGGTCAACACCTAAACGTACATCTATATCCAGTGAAGCATCAAACTTGGAAAAAGTGATTTCTTTTACCAAAGATGCAGCTTCTTTTAGTGAGTATGCTTTCCCTGCTTCAATCTTTTCTGCAGCTAACTTTTGATTTTTTGTCAGTTTACCCATTACAATTGAAGTTTATTAGTTATTAACCGGGAACTCCCCTTTTACAGCGATACCCATACTTCTAGCTGTACCTGCAACCATTCTCATGGCAGCTTCCACAGTAAAACAGTTTAAGTCCACCATTTTGTCCTGAGCAATCGTACGAATTTGTTCCCAAGTAAGCTCGGCAACTTTCTTACGGTTAGGCTCAGCAGAACCACTCTTTACCTTAGCTACTTCAAGTAATTGAATAGCAACGGGAGGAGTCTTGATTACAAAATCGAAAGACTTATCTGCGTAGTAAGTAATGATAACAGGCAAAATCTTACCTGCTTTGTCTTGGGTTCTGGCATTGAATTGCTTGCAAAATTCCATGATATTGATACCCTTAGAACCTAGAGCAGGTCCAACTGGGGGTGATGGATTTGCAGCGCCTCCTTTAATCTGTAATTTGATTAGTCCAGCAACTTCTTTAGCCATTTTTTTATTGATTTATATATAAACATTAAACGAAGAACAACAACAGCGTAACAATTCCGCGTTATTCTTTTTCCACTTGCATAAAGCCCAATTCAAGCGGTGTTTTTCGCCCGAATATCTTCACCATGACCTTCAGTTTCTTCTTTTCACTATTCACTTCTTCAATGATACCACTGAATCCGCTAAAAGGACCAAAAGTAACTTTTACAGTTTCACCCACTACGTACGGAATATTGAGTTCTTCACCCGTTTCCTGCAGTTCGTCCACTGTACCAAGTATACGATTCACTTCTGATTGTCTGAGAGGTACCGGTTTCTCGGAACCACCCAAAAAGCCTATCACATTCGGAGTATTACGCAGGTGATGAGCGACCTCACCAACCAGAGCAGCCTCCACTAAAACGTAACCAGGAAGATAACTTCTTTCCTTCACAATCTTTTTACCATTGCGAACCTGGTAAACCTTTTCAGTAGGAATCAATACCTGAGATACATATTCACCAAGGTCGCTGTTTTTAAGATCAGCTTCAAGATATTCCTTTACCTTAGCTTCTTTTCCGCTAATAGCACGCAGAACGTACCATTTCTTTTCAATCTCAGCCATTTTCAATTCCTGTTTTTAATGTGGATAAACAATTTTTTCCATGAAGTTTTGGAAACAGACATCCATACCCCATACTACCAATGCAATAAGCAGGGAAGCATATAAAACAACTACTGCACTGTTAGCAAGTTCGGAATACGTAGGCCACGATACTTTATGAACAAGTTCGTCGTAAGATTCTTTAATATAAGCTATTACCTTTTTCATTTCAATAATATTAGCACGGGAGGAGAGGCTCGAACTCCCGACACCCGGTTTTGGAGACCGGTGCTCTACCAACTGAGCTACTCCCGTTTGTACATAATCAGTTCCCGATTTACACCGAGAACTGATTAATTATTGTGTATTAGTCGATGATTTCAGTAATCTGACCAGCACCTACCGTACGTCCACCTTCGCGGATAGCGAAACGAAGACCCGGGTTCAATGCTACTGGGTAGATCAACTCAACTGTAATAGTTACGTTATCACCCGGCATTACCATTTCTGTTCCTTCCGGCAAAGTGATTTCACCTGTACAGTCCATAGTACGCAGATAGAATTGAGGACGGTATTTGTTGTGGAACGGAGTGTGACGACCACCTTCTTCTTTCTTCAGGATATAAACCTCAGCTTTGAATTTAGAGTGCGGCTTAATCTGTCCCGGTTTACAAAGAACCATACCACGTTTGATTTCGTTCTTGTCAACACCACGGAGCAACAAACCTACGTTGTCACCAGCTTCACCTTGATCCAACAGTTTACGGAACATTTCAACACCAGTTACAACTGATTTCTTATCTTCGCCCAAACCAAGGATTTCAACTTCATCACCTACGTGGATAATACCTGATTCGATACGACCTGTAGCAACAGTACCACGACCTGTGATAGAGAACACGTCTTCAACCGGCATCAAGAATGGTTTATCAACATCGCGCGGAGGCAGTGGGATCCAAGTATCAACTGCATCCATCAGTTCCATAACTTTATTTTCCCATTTTTCTACACCGTTCAATGCGCCAAGAGCAGAACCCTGGATGATAGGAGTATTGTCACCATCAAAATCATAGAAAGAAAGAAGTTCTCTCATTTCCATTTCAACGAGTTCCAACATTTCAGCATCGTCTACCATATCGCACTTATTCAAGAATACAACCAGACGAGGAACGTTTACCTGACGAGCCAACAAGATATGTTCGCGAGTCTGAGGCATCGGACCATCAGTTGCAGCACAAACGATGATAGCACCATCCATCTGAGCAGCACCAGTTACCATGTTCTTTACGTAGTCGGCGTGTCCCGGACAGTCAACGTGTGCGTAGTGACGGTTAGCTGTTTCATACTCAACGTGTGAAGTATTGATAGTAATACCTCTTTCTTTTTCTTCAGGAGCGTTGTCGATAGAATCGAAAGAACGCAATTCAGAAAGACCTTTCTTAGCCAACACAGTAGTGATAGCAGCTGTCAACGTTGTCTTACCGTGGTCTACGTGACCGATTGTACCAATGTTTACGTGCGGTTTGGTACGTTCAAATTTCTCTTTAGCCATAGCTTTACTTGTTATTTATTTGATTAATAATCAGCATTTACATCTTATGAGCTGTTACCGGGATTTGAACCCGGGACCTCTTCCTTACCAAGGAAGTGCTCTACCACTGAGCTATAACAGCAAGAAAAAAGAGCGGAAGACGGGGCTCAAACCCGCGACCCTCAGCTTGGAAGGCTAATGCTCTATCAACTGAGCTACTTCCGCATTCTTGCCAAAGTTGTCACTCTGATTGTGGGCAAAGATGGATTCGAACCACCGAAGGCGTAAGCCAGCAGATTTACAGTCTGCCCCATTTGGCCACTCTGGTATTTGCCCTAATAATTTTCTCACTACGCAAAGAACGAGCTTCCGTCTATCTTTCTAAAAGAATTAACCTTCTCATCCTTGAGCCTCTTGTCGGATTCGAACCAACGACCCCGAGATTACAAATCACGTGCTCTGGCCAACTGAGCTAAAGAGGCATTCTAGCTAAAAAATGCAACCGCCACGTTCTAACACGAGCGAAACGGCTGCAAATTTAGTTATTTATTTCTTTCCCGCAAAATATTTGCGATTTTTTTATTTGCTACGTTGTTTTTCCTTGTATTTAACCAGTTGCTTTTCGAGCGCTTCCACATCTAAATCAATTGCTTCCTCAAATGTATCACACACTTTACTTGCATAAAACTCCCCGTTAGGAATAAGTATTTTTATGCCTGCTTCTTTATTTGCAGCAACTTCCGGCTTAACTACCTTTAATGACACCTCTACTTTCTTTATATCTTCGTAATACTTTTCCAACTTAGACACTTTCTTTTGAATAAATGCCTGCAATTGCTCTGACGCATCAAAGTGAATTGATTGAATTCTTACATCCATACTTACCTCCTTGTTTTTAAGCTCTTGGATGAGCTTGTTTATACACTTTTTTAAGTTCTTCAAATGTGGCATGCGTATAGATCTCGGTAGTTGCAATACTCTCGTGACCTAAAAGTTCTTTTACTGCACCCAACTCCGCATCATTGTTCAGCATCGTGGTAGCAAAAGTATGCCTCAACACGTGAGGACTCCTTTTTTTCAGCGTAACCACCTTTGACAGGTTCCGTTTCACTAAATTATAGACTAGATTCTTATAAAGTCGTTCGCCATTCTCTCTAACAAAAAAAGCTTCCGACCTTTCCGGAATCATTTCGTTTCTTATGTTAATATATCCAAGCATCAACTCACGCAGTTCATCACCGAACGGTATCAGCCGTTGCTTGTTCCTTTTCCCGGTTACTTTCAAAAGAGAAGCAGAAAAATCCACATCCTTATCATCCAATCCTATCAATTCCGAAAGCCTTATGCCCGTAGCATAAAATACTTCAATAATCAATCGATCCCGATAACCTTTAAACCCTTCACCAAAATCCGTTTCATCCAGCAGCTTGTTCATTTCGCTTTCTTTCAAGAAAACAGGCAGCGGCTTTTTATTTTTAGGTCCTGTTATTTTACATAACGGATCCTTAGTCACCTCCCCCTGCCTTAAAAGATATTTATAGAACGACCGGAGCGAACTCAGTTTACGATTTACAGAAGTCGAAGTGTATCCCCTATCCATTAATGAAACAATCCATTCACGAATCAGTTCAGCTTCCACCTCCAACGGATTAAATCTTCCATACTCTTCCTGAGCAAACTCCTGTAGTTGCTTTATATCCTCACTATACGCCAGAACGGTTTTTTCAGAGTAATTCCGCTCATACCGGAGATAATCAAGAAAAGATTTTATCAACATAATATCGCTACATCTAAAATCGTGCAACGAATGTATGAAAAGAATTCAATAATTCAAAGGAAATTACGAATTATTAATCTTCTACTTGCTGAAGTTGTTGTACGTAAACTGCACGTTCTTTCTTAAGTCTTTTAGTTACAGACGGTTTATCAAACTGCTGTCTTCTTCTTAATTCTTTAACGATGCCAGTTTTTTCGAATTTTCTCTTAAACTTCTTCAGCGATTTTTCAATGTTTTCGCCTTCTTTTACAGGTACTACAATCATTTTGTTACTATTAATATGTTATTGGTTAAAAAATTCCGCAGTCAAATTGCGCCGCAAAATTACACATACTTTCTTTATTCACAAAACTTTCGGCAAATATTTCTCAAAAACTATTCATAAACAACTCATTAACCGTAAAAAGTTACTACCTTTGAATCTGTTATATGTCTATTAATAATATAAAATGGTATGAGACAGAGTATAAAAGAACGAATGCATGCATTACGAATGACATTCCCCCCCAATTACATTAAAGCGTTTATCATCCCCAGCACCGATCCGCATTTGAGCGAGTACGTAGCTCCGCACTGGATGTCACGTGAATGGATTTCCGGTTTCACGGGTTCGGCAGGAACCGTTGTCGTCTTAATGAACGAAGCCGGACTATGGACCGATTCCCGTTATTTTCTACAAGCCGCCAAAGAATTGGAGGGTAGCGGTATTACTTTATATAAGGAAATGCTACCGGAAACTCCCAGTATTACAAAATATCTCAGCCAGAAGTTAAAGCCCGGTGAATCGGTAAGTATCGATGGCAAGATGTTCTCCGTACAACAAGTTGAGCAAATGAAAGAAGAACTTGCAGCATACAGTTTGCAGGTTGACTTATTCGGTGATCCGCTGAAAAGGATTTGGAAAGACCGGCCTTCTATACCTAATTCTCCGGCCTTCGTCTATGATATTGAATATGCCGGCAAAAGTTGTGAAGAAAAAGTTGCCGCTATTCGTGCCGAATTAACAAAGAAAGGAGCGTATGCCTTATTCTTATCTGCCCTGGACGAAATAGCATGGACTCTCAATTTGAGAGGGAACGACGTGCATTGTAATCCGGTAGTAGTCAGCTATCTGTTAATCACGCAAGATGACGTGATTTACTTCATCTCACCGGAAAAGGTTACAAAAGAAGTGAACGAGTATTTAAAAGAACAGCATGTCAAGTTGAAAAACTACGATGAAGTAGAAACTTACTTGAATACTTTTACAGGCAGAAATATCCTTATTGATCCCAAGAAAACAAACTTTGCCATATATTCTGCAATTAATCCGAAATGCAACATTATACGTGGTGAATCTCCTGTAGCTCTATTAAAGGCTATTCGAAACGAACAAGAAATTGCAGGTATTCATGCAGCTATGCAGCGGGATGGCGTTGCGCTCGTCAAATTCCTCAAATGGTTGGAAGAAGCAGTGCCTTCCGGCAAAGAGACAGAACTAAGCGTAGACAGGAAATTACATGAATTCAGAGCAGCCCAGCCCCTTTATATGGGAGAGAGTTTCGACACTATTGCCGGATATAAGGAACACGGAGCTATTGTGCATTACTCCGCAACTCCGGAAAGTGACGTTCCTCTTCAACCCAAAGGTTTTCTTCTTTTAGATTCGGGAGCCCAGTATCTGGACGGGACTACCGACATTACCCGCACGATCGCATTAGGTGAACTAACTGAAGAAGAAAAAACGGATTATACTTTGATATTAAAGGGGCATATTGCATTGGCTATGGCTAAGTTCCCAGTCGGAACCCGGGGCGCCCAACTTGATGTTCTCGCCCGTATGCCGATCTGGAAATATGGAATGAACTTCCTTCATGGTACAGGCCATGGTGTCGGGCATTTCCTCAGCGTGCATGAAGGACCGCAAAGTATCCGCATGAACGAGAACCCTGTCGTATTACAACCCGGCATGGTTACTTCCAACGAACCGGGAGTTTATAAAGCCGGCAGTCATGGCATCCGCACCGAGAACCTGACGCTTGTCTGCAAAGACAAAGAAGGTATGTTCGGAGATTATCTCAAGTTTGAGACGATTACTTTATGTCCTATTTGTAAAAAGGGAATAGTCAAGGAAATGCTGACAAATGAAGAAATTGAATGGTTAAACAATTATCATCAGATTGTCTACGAAAAGCTGTCACCGAATCTTAACGAAGAAGAAAAAGTTTGGTTACAGGAAGTGACTGCTTCTATTTAAGCCAACCTTGCTTAACACCCGGATGTCATACAACATAGGGCAGCATTAAATTAAAAATTTTATTAGGAACAAATACTTTATGGCTTTAATAAAATCTGTACGCGGCTTTACTCCCGAAATCGGAGAAAACTGCTTCCTCGCAGACAACGCAACTATTATAGGAGATGTAAAAATAGGAAATGATTGCAGTATATGGTTTAGCACCGTATTGCGCGGTGACGTCAATTCTATACGTATAGGCAATGGAGTTAACATCCAGGATGGAAGTGTTTTGCATACATTATATCAAAAATCAGTTATCGAAATCGGCGACCATGTTTCCGTGGGGCATAATGTAACCATACACGGAGCGACTATCAAAGATTATGCTTTAGTCGGAATGGGATCGACCATACTAGACCATGCTATAGTCGGTGAAGGAGCAATTGTAGCTGCCGGTTCTTTAGTCCTAAGTAATACAGTAATCGAACCTGGAAGTATTTGGGGTGGAGTACCTGCCAAATTTATAAAGAAGGTAGACCCGGAACAAGCCAAAGAATTAAACCAGAAGATTGCTCACAATTATCTGATGTATTCGCAATGGTATAAAGAATGATTTTTTAGTAAAATCGGAAACAAAGCTTCACTCCTTCTTACACTTAAAACATAAGAGTAAGAAGGAGTTTTTCTTGTATTACCCGAATCAATCATCATTGACTTCCAAAGTCCATATTCATCTTATTTAACCCTCTGATAATTGAAATATTACGAAATATCCGTAGATTTGTAAAAGATTAAATCGAGGCAGTGAATCAACAAACATTCACCTATTATGAAAATAAGACTACTACTTACAATTCTCTTACCGACAGCAACAATAGCTGCCAATACCCAAATCATGGAAAGAACGTTTTTAAAGAAAGTACTTACCAAGTTAGAAAAGATTGAATCTGCGACATATTACGTCACTGACGAAAGCCGGCAACCTGATGATTCCACCACATTATTCAGTAGCAAAGAGTTTGAGCTTATCGCAATAGAATCTTGGAGCCGCCAAGTATCTTCTATTCGAAATTACGCAAACCGGAAGAAGTTAAATGATACTATTCTAAACGCAGCCAATGAAGTAATCAAACAATATCAGACAAGCGGTGCCACACCTTACTTTTTCATTGTAGATCAAGAAGGAATCAGAAGTTATAGTAAAGAGAATACCGATAAAGAAATAATCCATACAATAAAAGAACTACTATGAGCAGACTATTTACCTTCCTTTGCCTGTCTTTGTTATTCAATCTAGCACAGGCACAATTACCGACCCCCGAGTATAAAAAAGGACAAGCCATCCTGAGTGGGACAATCGCCAACTACAATCCGGACGACAATCTGATATTCAAGATCGGTGCTCCCAATATCGTAATGGGAACAGCCGAGACACTTTATCCGACTGTTGAAGCAGATGGAAGTTTCACGATTAATATTCCTCTCTACCATAGTGCTCAAGTACGGATGATAATAGGAAATGCAGATTTAGTCATTCTGTTAAGTCCCGAAAAAGAGACCAATGTAACTATCAATTTAAGCAATCTGCCAGGAAAACAATTTGTATATAGTGGTCAGTATGCTACCATTAACAATGAATGGTGTCAGCCGGAACTGATAACAAAGATACCTCCTGTTTATAGAGATGGCGACTTATTGGATTCTATTGCAGGCATCAGTGCCAACGAGTTCAAGGAACGCTGCATCAACCAATACAAACAGTACATAGCGCACAACAACACACAGTCGCAATTCAGCGAAGACACTCGTACACTAGCCAATCTTTCATGCGCATTTGATTGTCTGGAAAACCTGCAAGCTACCCACTATTGTCTGCAAACAGCTTATCAGAAGAAAGAAAACATTACGCGAGAACAAGCTTTTGCAGCTTTCCTCGATATACATTTACCTGATGATTTTCACAACTACCTGAAAGATTTTCCTGTCAATCACCCTTTGGCACTTTATTGTTATAATTACCGTAATGTAGTCACAAACTTCTTATATGATACACACTATGACCCACTCTCTATGGAAAAATATCTATTGGAAAACGCACCGCTCACAAAAGAGGAGCAGACACTCATTCATCAATATGAAGCAGCTTTTAAAGCAGGAGTAATCTTCCGGCAGCAAAACGATTTGATGACACTCATCCGCAAATATACTAAAGAGAGAGACGACTGTAACTGGAAAATATTTTCCGAAGCCAAAAAACGTCTGGGGCATATCCTGCAAGACAGCACCTGTTTGCCGGTTGACTACATACGCGCAATCTATATGCGCTCCAGCCTTTACAACCTACAACCGTTGACCTCCCGGCAGGAAATCATGGCTTCGGAAATTACAAATCCTATATTCATAGGCATCATTCAAGACATGAACCGTCAGATGCAACCCCGGAAGAAGGCAACAACAAAGAAATATACCATCTGCGAAGCGCCGCAAGTGGCAGAAGAAGAACTGCTGGATGCACTCATTGCACGTCATAAAGGCAAAGTACAGTTTATCGACTTCTGGGCTACCTGGTGTGGCGGTTGCCGGCAGATTATCAAAGAATATGAGCCGCTAAAGAAAGATATAAGTGAAGACAAAGTAGCTTTCATTTACCTCACCGGCCCCAGTTCGATAAAGAAGACATGGGAAATACTCATAGAAGATATCGCAGGCGAACATTACTGGCTGGACAAAGAGCAATGGGAATATCTTTGGACACATTTTCAAATGACAGGGTTACCGATGTATCTGCTAATAGATAAGCAAGGGAATATAGTGAAACGATTTACTCACATTACCGCCAAAGAATTAAAAGATTTACTGGAACAAGAAATCAATAAGATATAAGTCCGTACAAATACTAATAAAAGAGAATTGTTTTTCAGGGCAGGATTTCGGAATATGCAATCCCCTTTAAGAAGAGAGAAGTCCCCTTATTTTAGATTGACCCATTACAGAGAACTAAAATTAGGGGACTTTTATAATTAGAAATTAATCATGTGCATAATCTTCTCCGTAGCTCCGGCGTTGCTTGTCACATAATACCCCGCATTTGTACCGGTTTCACGCAAGAATACCTCATCAGTCCGGAAACGATCCAGCAAAGTTTTCAGTTCATCATAATCTTTGATAGAATAGGCTCCTTTTGCTTCCAGCAATTGAACAGCTTCCATAAATTTCTGGTATTTAGGTCCGAAAATCACAGGAATACCATACACGGCTGCCTCCAAAGTGTTGTGAATACCAACCCCGAAACCACCCCCGATATAAGCTATTTCTCCATAACGATAAATAGAAGAAAGCAATCCGAAACAATCAATAATGAGACAGTCAGCTTTCAATACATTCTTTTCGTCGGCACGGGTATAACGCACGTAAGGACGTTTCAGTTTGCTGATAATCTCTACCAGGTGATTTTCATCAATTACATGGGGAGCTATAATCAGCTTCATTTCCGGGTGATTGTTGAAATACTCAAGGAATAAATCTTCATCCGGTCCCCAAGAGCTTCCCGCCACAAAAGTAAAGGTATTGTCTCCTTTGAACAGTTTCACTAACGGAAGATCTTTGGCTTCCTCGCGAATCTGCAATACCCGGTCAAAACGGGTATCACCCACTACCGTCACACGGTTAATACCTATCTTTGACAAATAGCGTTTGGAAGTCTCATTCTGCACAAACAGGTGGTCGAAATCCTTCAACACATTCCGATATGTCCCTCCATACCATTTAAAGAAGATCTGATCGCGGCGGAAAATAGAAGACACACTATACACCGGGATACGGCGTTTATGCAGTTCGTCCAGATAATTTTTCCAAAACTCGTACTTGATAAAGAATGCCATGCAAGGGTTTGCGATATCCAGGAACTTCTTCACATTTCGCGGTTTGTCAAACGGCAGATAGCAGACAATATCCGCTCCCCGGTAGTGCTTGCGCACTTCATAACCGGACGGAGAGAAAAAAGTAAGCAATATCTTATAATTCGGATATTTTTCCCGAATCATTTCTATCAAGGGACGTCCCTGCTCGAACTCACCAAGCGAAGCGGCATGGAACCAGATATACTGCTCCCCTTTCTCCACCTGTTGGCGTAGAAGTTCATATACCACCCAATGCCCTTTCATCATCTTCCGGGGCTTGCGGCTAAACGGAGCAGCCAAATGGACGAAAAAGTCATAAATGACTATTGCCAGGTTGTAAAGCATAGTACTATGTATGTCGATTACTTCAAAACCTCTACCGCCCGTTTCATACGAGCCACAGTCTCTTCCTTACCCAATACCCAGGAAATGTCGAACATGTGCGGGCCTTTGCCTTCGCCTACCAGAGTCAGACGGAAAGCATTCATGATATTACCTGTATGATAACCTTTTTCCGCAATCCAGTCCATTACGACCTTTTCCTGTCCTTCAATACTAAAATCTTCAATGCCGGCAATTACTTCCGCCAATTCGGTCATACACTTAGCCGAATCTTCTTTCCAACGTTTCTTTACTGTCTTTTCATCATATTCGGTAGGAGCCACAAAGAAGAAGCTGCATGTCTCCCACAGTTCCTTTACGAAACTTACGCGGTCTTTCATCATCCCGACCACAGTAACAACCTTCTCGAAAGGAGCCTCCACACCGTGTTCTTTCAATACAGGCACAAACAGTTCGGCAATCTCTTCATTCGGTTTCTGCTGGATATACAGGTGGTTGAACCAAATACCTTTCTTATAATCAAATTTAGCACCCGACTTACTGCAACGGTGCAAGTCGAATAACTTTATAAGTTCGTCCATTGACATCACTTCCTGATCGTTACCCGGATTCCAGCCAAGCAAAGCAAGGAAATTGATGACAGCTTCAGGCAAATAACCGGATTCACGATAACCGGAAGAAACCTCTCCCGATTTCGGATCATGCCATTCCAACGGGAATACGGGGAATCCCAGACGGTCACCGTCACGCTTGCTCAGTTTGCCGTTGCCTTCCGGCTTCAAGAGCAGAGGCAGGTGAGCAAATTCCGGCATGGTATCTTCCCAGCCGAAAGCACGGTACAACAGTACGTGCAGCGGAGCGGAAGGCAACCATTCTTCCCCACGGATCACATGGGAAACCTCCATTAAATGATCGTCCACGATGTTAGCAAGGTGGTAGGTAGGCAGTTCATCGGCCGATTTATAAAGCACCTTATCATCCAGAATAGATGAGTTGATAATCACTTCACCACGGATCAAGTCGTTCACACGAACATCTTCGTTCGGTTCAATCTTGAAACGGACTACATATTGCTTGCCTTCCGCAATCAGTGCATCCACTTCTTCCTTCGGCATAGTCAGTGAATTACGCATCATCCCTCGGGTAGATGCGTCATATTGGAAGTTAGCAATTTCCGCACGCTTGGCGTCCAGTTCCTCCGGGGTATCAAAGGCGATGTATGCTTTTCCATTCTCCAGCAAAACCTCTACATATTTCTTATAGATTTCGCGGCGTTCCGACTGACGGTACGGGCCATGTTCCCCACCGAAGCTCACACCTTCGTCAAAGTGGATACCCAACCACTTGAAAGATTCGAGTATATACTCTTCCGCTCCCGGAACAAACCGGTGAGAGTCAGTATCTTCTATACGAAATATCAGGTCTCCGTCGTGTTGACGCGCAAATAGATAATTATACAAAGCTGTACGCACACCACCGATGTGCAGTGCTCCCGTAGGACTCGGAGCAAAACGAACTCTTACTTTTCTTTCTGCCATAATTTGGGTTAGTATAGGTAAATCGTGGCAAAATTAAACCTTTTTTTCCACACTATTGTTTTTTTTTGTACTTTTCGCAAAAATTTCAATGCGTATGGAACATTTGAAGAAGAAAAAGAGTTTCTCATGGAGAGATTTGCTATATAAATCACTGCTATTTGTGGCTACTGTGGCACTGATTGTTTATTTCTTACCGCGCGACGGGAAGTTCAACTACCAGTTTGATATAAACAAACCCTGGAAGTACGGGCAGTTGATAGCTACTTTCGATTTTCCTATCTATAAAGACGAGGCGGTGGTGAAGCGCGAACAAGACAGTCTGTTAGTTCTTTTCCAACCTTACTACGAGCTCGACAAGAAGATAGAAAAGGACGCCATCAGCAAATTGAAGGAGAACTATCATACGAGCCTGAAAGGGATCCTTCCATCCATAGATTACCTGCGGTATATCGAACGCACGCTCAAAGAAATCTATCAGGCAGGGATTGTATCGACAGAAGACATACAGCAACTGCAAAAAGACAGCACTTCGTCTATCATGGTTATAGACGACAAGCTAGCCAACCCGCATCCCACCGAGGAGATTTACACGGTGAAGAAGGCTTACGAATACCTGCTTTCGGCTGACTCTACCCATTTCAACCGGGATATTCTAAGACAATGTTCGTTGAACGAATACATCACTCCCAACCTCACTTTTGACGAACAACGCACCCAGACTGCCAAAGAAGAAATGCTGAACAACTATTCCTGGGCGAACGGGCTGGTAGTCAGCGGACAAAAGATTATCGACCGGGGAGAGATCATCAGCCCGGAAACTTATAATATTCTGGAATCACTGCGGAAAGAATCCATTAAGCGGAATGAGTCAATGGGGCAAAGCCGCCTGATTCTCGGAGGGCAGATTCTGTTTGTGGGTATGCTGATGTTGTGTTTCATGCTTTATCTTGATTTATTCCGGAAAGACTATTATCAACGGAAGGGCAGTTTGTCGCTGCTGTTCACTTTGATTGTATTTTACAGTATAGTCACGGCTTTCATGGTCACACACAATATATTCAATGTGTATATCATCCCCTATGCGATGTTGCCGATCATTATTCGTGTGTTCCTCGATTCAAGGACCGCTTTCCTGACACACGTCATCACGATATTAATATGCTCCATATCCCTACGCTTCCCGCATGAATTTATCCTGACCCAGTTGGCGGCGGGACTGGTTGCGATATTCAGTTTAAGGGAATTATCCCAAAGATCCCAGCTTTTCCGGACGGCGCTATTAGTCATATTGACTTATGCCGCCATTTACTTTGCCTTCGAGTTAATGACGGAGAACGGGCTTTCCAATGACTTCTCGAAACTGAATTTGCGGATGTACACCTATTTTATAATAAATGGAGTTCTGCTATTATTCGCTTATCCGCTGTTGTTCCTGTTGGAAAAAACATTCGGATTTACCTCCAATGTCACTTTGGTGGAACTATCGAATATCAATAATGACTTACTGCGCCAGATGTCCGAGACGGTACCGGGAACTTTCCAGCACTCCATGCAGGTAGCCAATCTTGCGGCAGAAGCAGCTATCCGCGTCGGTGCGAAAAGCCAGCTCGTACGTACGGGAGCTTTGTATCACGATATCGGAAAAATGGAGAATCCGGCTTTCTTCACCGAGAACCAGTCGGGAGGGGTCAATCCGCACAAGAACCTGAGCTACGAACAGAGTGCACAGGTCGTGATCAGTCATGTCACGGACGGATTAAAACTAGCCGACAAACACAATCTGCCTAAAGCCGTCAAAGACTTTATCAGTACGCATCATGGACGGGGGAAAACAAAATATTTCTATATCTCGTGGAAAAACGAACATCCGGACGAGGAGCCGAACGAAGAATTATTCACTTATCCCGGTCCGAACCCGTTTACTAAAGAACAGGCCATCCTGATGATGGCGGATGCCGTAGAAGCAGCTTCACGCAGTCTGCCTGAATATACGGAAGAAAGTATAAGTAACCTGGTCGACAAGATTATTGACTCCCAGGTTACAGAGGGCTACTTCAAGGAATGCCCTATTACTTTCAAAGATATTGCCACAATAAAAACTGTATTCAAAGAAAAACTAAAGATTGCTTATCATACCCGGATCAGTTATCCTGAGTTAAAGAAATAAGCAGGCCGGAACAGGCATCTTCCAAAATATCCAGCACATACTCGAAACCTTCGGCCCCACCATAGTAGGGGTCGGGGACATGATCTGCGGGGATACGGTTGCAATATTCCGTCATGCGGTGAATCTTCTTCCATTCTTCGGGAGAGGGAGCTTTATCTTTCAGGTCCTCAATATTACGGTCATCCATACCGATAATCAGATCAAAATTATAAAAGTCCTCTGTCCGTACCGGGCGTGAACGATGCACCAGTTGATACCCCCGACGGGCAGCGTGGGCACGCATCCGGCTGTCCGGCAACTCTCCCTGATGGTAAGACAGGATTCCGGCGGAGTCTATCACAAACTCTTTCTCCAGTCCCGCCTCCTCTATTAAATGAAGCATTACACCCTCTGCCGTAGAACTACGGCAGATATTTCCCAAGCAAACAAATAATATTTTCTTCATAATAAACTTTTAATACTTGACAATATGCCACAAGGAAACCTTGCTCCGGTGTTACGCCGGTTAGAATGAGTTTAAGATCTGATTCGCCCGGTTCACGGTGACAGCTGCCGGAATCTCCGGCATATCTCCCAAGTTGAACGGAGCCAGCATTTTCTCAATCTTCTTCAGCCCGGCTTTATTTCCGTTCTTCTCAAACTCCTGACGAAGAATATTTATTTTCTCATGTGCCTGTACTCCTTCGATCAAACGTTCGAAACGGATACAGCTACGTGCTCCGGGGTATACCAGATAAGTATCTCCGGCTGCCCAGGTACGGAAACGGGAATCGAGCAACGGCTCCAACGGCCAACTGTTGTACGCCCAACGCAGATAACCGTCCAGATGCTTCTTTGAAGAATAGAAACTCATCCAGGCAGCTTCGGCCGGGTCGGAGAAAGTAAACGTATTGGGGTGTGCTTCCGTGCAGCAAGTATAATAGGTAGTGCGCTTATTCTCGGCTTTACGGCGGAGACGTACATCTTCGGGATAGTTCTGACCGATCACAATGCAATAATCATACAAATCCGGCTCAATTTCCGCATGATAATTTCCTGCCAGTGAAACTTTAAAATCCGGATCAGCCTTACGAATCACTTTCAGAGTCTTCTGCATTACGTCCATTGGGCGCTCATCCATAGCAATCGTACAAATATCAAACCAGCCTTTTTCTTTGAGGTGTTTTGCAAAAGAAGCAAGCATTGCCACCCACATTTCTTCATAAGCCTGTTCGCCCGGTGCGGTCTTCACAAATTTCAACGAGTTCGTAGCCTGGTCGTAATACTGGAAAGACAGTTTCCAGGGAACCATTGAATAACAGTTTATCTGCTTGTCAATGCCGACACTCATCATAAATTCCACCCAACGGTCAAAAATGGTATAGTCAAACGTCCACGTACCGTCTGCACGTTTTATCCAAGTCACCATTGTGTCGAAATAATCTTCCGTCTGCCCGTTCCAGGGTTTATGAGTCAAAGTAGCCGTAATAATCTTCTGCCCGGCATTTGCCAGCATTTTCATCAGAGGGCGCATAGCGTCCAGATGTTCCTGGCTCCATAAAGGCACCTGATAATAACGGGCTACGGCATACGGGCTTTGCCACAAATCCAGATGAAAAGCCCATTCCGAGGGTTGGGGAAGTACGCGGGAAGAAACCGTAATCTCAAGATTGAGGCGCTGTAACAGATTCGAGCCGTCGTTAACCAATAACTGTCCTTTATAAGTTCCGGGAACCGCAGACTGGGGAATCCAGCATTGTACCCAGATAGGCTGAACAGTACGAGCAGGCAAAGCCATCGTTTTCAGTTCCGAGTCAATCGGATCGGCTACCAATAGAGAGTCAAAGTCCACCGACTTCCGATAGCCGCACGCACCTCTTCCGTCTTTGTTCAGTTCGTCCGTCATGACGTAGCGGACAAAGCCGGCTGTCAACGCATCTCCCGAAAGAGAGTTCCCCTTCTTATCCTTAAAATCGGTAAAGCTGAAATTCAAGTCCTTCAGCTCCGTGCCTGTCCACACGACCGCTTGGGCATTCACACGTTCGCCGCGCCAGCCTTTCAGAGAGGTGTTCGTGGTTTTCTTCAAAGCCGGAAGCTGATGTTTCGCGTAGCGGACATCAATCGTTCCCCACGACACTTGCGGTGCCGTGACTGCCGCCCATTCTTTTTCGGAAGGTGCTGCAGGGTCGGGCAATTCCTGATAAGCCTGTAAAGGGAACTTCGGTTGTCCTGTCGGAACGCCGCACTGGGTTACTCCTTGCTGGGCAAACACAGAACCCATGCTAAGGAAACAAGTCAGAGAAAAAATTGTAAATCGTTTCATGGTTAGTTAATTAAATTAATACAAGGTTTATTAATAAGGGGGAATAATTTCTTTTATCACATAGGATCTACATCATAGTAGACTATCAGGGACTTATAACGCTCATCCTCTATCATCTCCCGTTGAATGCGCAAAAGCAGTTCCCGGGCACGCCCCATTGGGGCATTCTGTTCTATCTTCACAACGATCTTTTTGATGAACAGTGTCTGGATACGGGCAACAGGAGGTTTATCCGGTCCCAGCACCCGGTTGCCGAATACTGCCCTCAACTTGCCGGCCATTACCACCGCCATTTGATCCAGCAACGACTCATTATGATTTTTCAGATAAACATATACCAGGCGATAATAAGGAGGATAGTGGAACATCTGACGTTCCGCCAGTTGCCCGCCTACCATATCTTCATAGTCATTGGCAATCACCTGATGAATAATAGGGTGGTCGATACTCTTGGTCTGGAGTATCACACGTCCGCGTTTATTCTTACGCCCGGCGCGTCCCGCTACTTGTGCCATTAGCTGGAAGGCACGTTCGTAAGAACGGAAATCGGGATAATTCAACATCGTATCGGCATTCAGTATTCCGACGATACTTACATGGTCGAAGTCCAAACCCTTCGACACCATTTGCGTACCGATCAGAATATCGGTCTTTCCCTGTTCAAAGTCTGCAATAATCTTTTCGTAAGCAGAGCGGGTGCGGGTGGTATCCAAATCCATACGCGCCACGGCTGCTTCGGGGAAAAGGATTTTGATGTCGTCCTCAATCTTTTCCGTACCAAAGCCGCGGTTCACCAGTTCCGTACCTTCGCAAGCGGGACAGGCCTTCGGAAGTTGATAGGTATAGCCGCAATAGTGGCAGGTCAGTTGATTGATTCCTTTGTGGTAAGTCAGGCTCACATCACAGTTTTTGCACTTCGGCACCCAGCCGCAAGTACGGCATTCTATCATGGGAGCGAAGCCGCGACGGTTCTGGAAAAGAATCACCTGTTCCTTCTGTTCCAGGGCTTCTTTCATATATTGTACCAGCAAAGGCGAGAACTGTCCGACCATTCGTTTTTTACGGTGCAGTTCCTTGATATCTACCGGGATAATCTCCGGCAACTGAATCTCTTTATAGCGTTCTTTCAGTTGGACAAAGCCGTATTTTCCGTCCGTCGCGTTCTGCCATGTCTCGATAGAAGGAGTAGCCGTTCCCAACAGTGTTTTAGCTCCATACATGGCAGCCAGTACAATAGCTGCGCTACGTGCATGATAACGGGGAGCAGGGTCTTGCTGCTTATAAGTATTCTCGTGTTCCTCGTCCACAATCACCAGTCCCAGGTTCCGGAAAGGGAGGAAAACGGAAGAACGGACTCCCAAAATAATATCATAGCCATTTTCTCCCAACTGTTTCCGCCATATCTCCACCCGTTCGGCGTCGGGAAACTTAGAGTGATAAATGCCCAGCCGAGAGCCGAAAACCCGTTGCAGACGTTCTGTAATCTGGGTAGTCAGGGCAATCTCTGGCAACAAATACAATACTTGCTTTCCCTGACGAATAGTTTCTTCTATCAGATGAATATATACTTCCGTCTTACCACTGGACGTCACCCCATGAAGCAGGCAGACATTCTTTTCCCGGAAGGACTGTACGATTTCATCGTGTGCCCGTTGCTGAAACTCATTCAACGTATTCAGTTCGACGACCTCCTTCACCTGCTGGTTCAACCGGCCGATCTCATGATGATAAATCTCAAATATCTTTTTCTCTACCAGACCGTTCAGAATGGAAGGCGACACATTGGCGCGTTGCAACAGTTCTTTCTTGGAGACTTCTTTCGGGACTTCATTTCCCAGAATCCCCGAACATTCCACATATTTCATCAACAATGCCAACTGCTTCGGGGCACGCGACAGGATATCAAACAGTATATGCAGCCGTTTTTCATCCGCCGAACCCGCAAGCCGCACCCGCGCCTCCGTCTTGGGTTTATAAGTACGCCTCAACTCCTCCTTTACAAAAATCGCTTCTTTATCGAGCAGCGACTTGATGACAGTCAGAATATTTTTTATCCCGCTCTCCTTCTCCAGCTTAGTGACACACTGCTGTGCATCCACGGCAAGCAAATCCAGAATGCGCTGTTCACGTTCCGGCAATGGTGCATCCGCTTCAAAATCGGGATTATACTCTACAATCGTTTCGCTTTCGAGTTTCAATCCCGAAGGCAGCGCCGCCTTATAAACATCCCCTTGCGTACAGAGATAATAATCGGCTATCCACTCCCAAAACTTGAATTGAACAGGCAATAATATAGGAGAAGCATCCAGCAATGCAGATATGTCCTTCACCTCATACTCCGTCGGAGCACAATAATGAACATTAAGAACGATAGCCGTATAGAACTTCTTCCGTCCGAAAGGAACTACCACGCGGCAACCGATCTTCACTTCTTCCGCACACTCGTCCGGCAAAGAGTAAGTAAAGCTCTTTGGAAGCGGAAGCGGTAATATGACATCTACATACTTTTTCATTGCAGGCACAAAGATATAAAAAAAGAGGCTTCCGACAGTCGAAAGCCTCTTGTTCTACTATGTTAAAGTAAATTATCCGCTAAAAAATATAAGCAACAGATACCTGCCAAGTCTTGGTTTTATAGGAACCGCCGCCGTCAATATCAGCAGTGTCGCCCAATGGGATATTATAATTAGCTCCCACCTGCAAATGGTTCAGCAACTTCAGGCCGGCACCTACATTGATACCTACTTCCGCCTTCTTCTTGTCGATTCCGGTTTTCTTTTCAAAGTCGAAATAAAAATCAGGACCGGCAGCCAGATAAATACCGGCCAGGCTACCCAAGCCGATGTTATACTTCAAGTTAACCGGGATGTCAATACCGTTCTGCTTCACAGTAACATCCGCGTCGGCATCAGAAACCTTGATACCTCTTTGGGCAAAAAGCAACGCAGCATCTACCCCCAACCCTACGATTGGAATATTAAACTCAGCCATTGGGCCAATAAAGAAGCCGGTAAAATTATCCTTCTTAAAGTTTTCTTTCACATTAGAGAAGCTCGCTTTTGACAAGTTCAAACCTCCCTTTACACCAAAATGTATTTGAGCCTGAGCAGGCATTGCCATACCAATACATACAGCAATCAATAAAGCACCAAAAATCTTTTTCATAAATTTACGTGTTTATAATTCGGGACAAAGATATATAATTAGAATAAATAAACACAATTTATCGGTTTTTTGTTCGCTCAAAGTCGCTATTGTTCATCCACTCCTATTCCCGCGCCTTCTCTGATAGTTTAATTTCATTTCCGGATTCTCATACAGAATCTTTTGAACCAACAGGCACGACAGGCGGTTTGCGCCAATGCAAGTTCTTTTTCTAACTTCCGCATGCGGGCGCATTGTCTCAGCCACTTGGCTTGCAATACGTCATATAAGACTTTTGCTCCTTTATATATTGTGATTTCCTTGTCCTGCTTGCCTAAAAGTGACGTGTATATTGAACAAAGCCGGGACTTATCTATGCATAATCGTTCCAGTTTATCGATATACATCTGTGTAGCCCCCAGTCTGTTCCGTTCTACAAAATCCTGAATGCTTCTGTCGTCTATAAAGTCAACATCGGGTCTTTGGTAGTCTACTATGATTTCTCTCATTTCTATCAGAACCCAGAGGTATTCTGCCTCAAATCCATATTTCACAGCTGCTTCTTCTATGCTAATCCATTGTGCCATAGCGTTTGTTCTTTTATGTGTCATACAATAAGGGAATGAATAATACTTTATTCATGTTTATTAGCACAACGAGCATTCACTCTTTTTGCAGTCCAGCTGGCGGGAACTGGTTAGAGTATGTTGAAGGTTTATGAAACCGACCGGATACAAAAAAGACGTGAATGCTGCTGCACCATTATCCACTTCTGCGGCCTAGCAAACCTTTAGGAAGATAATGATAACAACAGACATCCACGCCATGCATTTATATATAACACATCTCTAACTGATATGTTGATATACAGCCATTCACGTGGAGTATCTGTTGTATCATCTCTCTCCTAAACCTAAAATCCGCAAGCAATCTCAATGGCAATCTCAATTGCAGTAAAGAGCTTGAACACTATGCATCATGATAGTATGAGCGTGAATTTTGTCCGATTTGTGCATACCTTCCCCTTACCCCACAATGCGACTTGAGGCAATACGCAGATTAAAACCATAAGGAACGGACTTTATCCGAATCCAGTTTTGAAAGGTCTTGCATAAGCCCGGTTTTCAGTATAGATATTCAGCACGTATTGCCTTGCTGTCATGATCCACTTGGCAGGTACGGAGATGAAGCTGAAGACAAAAGCCTTTATGCGACTCGTTTCCTTGAGCCCGAAAGCCTTGGTGTCAAGCTTGCTAATGATGGTCTTATAGAAATTGTGTATCAATGCCGTAAGCAGAAGGAATACAGTGTTCTCTGACATGAACGACTTGGGGAGCCTGTTCCAGCCGAATCCGTTGTTCATATCATCGAATATACGCTCTTTGCCCCCACGCTTGTTGTAAAATTCGACGATGTCTCTTGTTGATGAGTCATAATCGTTGGTAAGAATGGATCTGTAGGTGTATTCACCTTCCCACAAGTCAAGCTCTCCATCCATGCGCTTTTGTCTCTGAATGACAAGACGATAGCACTTGCCTTCCCATTTCTCAACAAGAATGGAATTGAGTTCAAACTGGATGCCGTTGATTTCCTCCGTCTTCCATCCCCTCAGTGAAAACAAGTCATCGTAGAGCGAACTGCATCTGTTGGCGCGGATGTAGAAGTGCGTGCAATGCTTCTCTATCTCACTGACAATTTCCTTCGAGCACGAACCACAGTCGGCTCTGAAGCGATTCACACGGATGCTGTTGGCTTCCAGTAGGGCAAAGAATCTCTTGTGGGTCTCAGCCTGATAAAAGCGCACATTTGTGTTGCCATCGCTGTTCTCGACATAGACAATCATGTCACCGATGACATATACGCCAGGTCTGTAGCCGAGGAACTTCTTGTATGTCGGTTTTGCATCATACTTCTCTGTTTCAAGGAACTGATGGTCGAAATCAACATCGTAGGTTTCCACCTCATTCAGTTCACCAGTGGAAACCAAGGCTTTTATAAGCAAGGCGTTGAGCTTGTCTGCCGTATTGAAATCATAGGTCTTGCCCTTATCGGAAGTATATGAGATGTTTTCCTGTGTCAGTTCCTTGATGGCTCTGAGGATGGTATCAGAGCTGCATGTGCGCAAGGTCGGATGATACGAGAGATGACGCATCAGATGCGATGTTACATCCTCCACGCATGAACCGCCACAGAAGTATACGCTCATCAGAGAACGAATAATTTCGCTGTACTGGTATCCGATGATACTGCGGCATCTCTGACCAAGTGTCTGGTCGATAATAGGTGAAAGCATGGAGTCAAATTGCTCCATGATTGAAAAAATTCCTCCAAAAGGTGTGAGTTTTTCAGATTTTATTTGTACCTTTGCCATGTCTTGTTACGATTTACGCTTGTTTTGATTTGCAACACTAAGATAAGTGAAAAATCTGACATGGCAAAATCCTGAGCAACTTTTTGTTGCTCAGGAACTTATAAATAAAGTTAAATCAAAGTGTTGCGGAATTAAGGCTAAATAGAAACTGCTAGATTTCAGAAGTGAGAGATAATACACTTTTACTCCATTAGGAAATAAAAACGCCTTCTGCCAATTTCATCACGCTGATGAGCAGAAAGCGTATGACAAAGATATATCTTTTTTTTGAAATGCAGCAGAAATACAGGAATAAATACAGGAAGTTCTGTATTATCCGACTACTCTCTTCCATATAAAAAAACGAAAATCCTCTTTCAACCTATCACCTACTTTGCGAATCCCTTTATTCATCATGCTTTCAGAACGGTGATAGGTTGTTTGCAACCTATCACCTCATCTATCACCTATCACCTGCTAATTTGGATAAAATCTACTGTAAACGAAAGCAGTAACTAGGGGCAATTTCTGTTTCCCGGTGAGGAACAAAGTGCTTCAAGGCATGAAACGATTGGTTTCAAGGCTCTGAAACTTTAGTTTCAAGCGTTAGAAACTAAAGTTTCTCACCTTTGAAACTAAGGTTTCCTGCCTTTGGAACTAGAGTTTCCAGCCTTTGAAACTAAAGTTGCGCCGCAGGAAACAAGTGGTTAGATTATATATTGGCTAATAAGGAAGGAGAGGCGTACTTCTGCAAATTTGGTGGTAATTTAGCAAGTCGGTAGTATCTCCATTCCCTTCCTTCGGGAAGGAGGGGTGGCTGAAAGCCGGGGTGGTAGGTGGATACACAATGCTGATAATAACCGACTTACGCATTCACCTACCACCTCCCCCTACGGGGACTCCTCCTTCCCGAAGGAGGAGAATGGAGTTACTACCGATTTTTAGATAGCCTTTTGCTATTATGAGAACAAATCATTTAATGCTTCACTCATACTGGGGTGAGTAAAGATGAAATCACGCAGAAAAGTATAATCCTGCCCTGTCTTCATGGCGACAGCAACCGTGTTGATTACCTCGCCGGAATCGGGGGCAAACAATACACAGCCTAATATTTTTCCCGTATTCTTATCAATGATAGCTTTCAACAGGCCGTCCGTTTCTCCCAATGTCTTGGCTCTCGGTATTGCCATAACGGGTAACTTCTTCACAATAATATCCCGATTCTGCCGGCGGGCTTCCTCTTCATTCAGACCGATACGGGACAATGGCAGGTCGATAAAGACAGAGTAACTGACCGGATTACGGTCGCCCGTCCTCCGTTCTTTATCGCCGAATAAGTCTTCACGGACAATCCGGTAATCATCCAATGAGATATAAGTAAATTGCAATCCGCCTTTCACATCGCCTACGGCGCGTATATTCGGATTAGTCGTTTTCAGGTATTCATCGACAATGATAGCTCCACGCACATCCACCTCTACTCCGGCCACTTCCAGATTCAAGTCTTTCGTGTTAGGCCGCCGTCCGGTGGCCAGCAACACCGCGTCGGCTTCAAGCACAAACACCTCGTCAGTCTGCGAATCGGCGAAAGTGACGATTGCTTTATCTTCAACACGATTCACCGACTGCACCTTGGCGTTCATCCGGAAAACAATACCTTTCTTCTCCAATGTCTCTTTTACGCTTGCAGCAATATCGCGGTCCTCACGGGCTATCAGTTCCGGATAACTTTCGAGCACCGTCACCTGCGAACCGAACGAAGCATACATAGACGCAAACTCCAAACCGATATAACCGCCGCCGATAATGACCAGACGACGGGGAAGGTCGGCCAGTTCCATAATCGAGGTGCTGGTATAGACAAACGGATTACCCGCAACTCCCTCAATAGGAGGAATCACCGTTTCCGCTCCCGTATTGATAATGATCTGCTTTGATGTCAACCGTATTTCTTCCGTAGCCGTGCGGACAGCAACCACATCGGCGGAAACAAAAGAACCTATGCCCGTATAGACGGTCACATTGGGGTTATCCGCCAGATTATGGTAATTCTTGTTTCGCAATGCACTTGTCACGGACTCCTTCACAGAGACAGCATTCCGGTAGAACTCACTTCTTTCTTCAAATGTGGCGTCCTTCAGAGCCGAAGCCATTTTTGCCTGATGCACCAATGTCTTTGTGGGAATACACCCTATATTAATACACGTTCCCCCGTACATCTTGTCCGAACGTTCAATAATGGCAACCTTCTGCCCACGCTTTGCAAACTCTGCCGCAAGGGTCTTTCCGCCCTTACCGAAACCGATAATAATAACATCAAATGCATTCATATCTATATACTTTTAATTGGTTCTGATTAGACCTTGCCAGGTTCATCTTTAAATGATAATGCAAAGTTCGTTACTTCCGGAGGGATAAGCAATAACCATTTTGCCGGATAAGTTAGCAATTATTCCCGAGAGGGGAAAAAGTAAGAAATAATGAAAGTCGCCGGCACAGATATGACATCTGCCCGGCGACTTACCTATTGAATCAAATTCCACTTACTATCACATCAATCAATGGTTCGGATGAATATCCAGTTTCACCGATTTTATCATATTTTCCGGTTCGAGGATAGTGTCCAGGTCTTCTTTGGAAAGGATGTCATGTTCAAGGACAAGTTCATAAACTCCCTTTCCTGTTTCCAACGCTTCTTTGGCTATTTTTGTAGAATGCTTGTAGCCGATTACCGGATTCAGTGCGGTCACTACTCCGATACTGTTGTGCACATCTCTGCGGCATTTATCCTCATTCGCCGTGATACCGTCGATACATAAAGTACGCAAAGTATCGAACCCGTTCATCAATAAATCGGCAGACTCGAAACAGCACTGCGCCATTACGGGCTCCATTGCGTTCAGTTCCATTTGGGCGGCTTCACCGCTCATTGCCACACAAAGGTCGTTTCCTATCACTTTGTAGGCTACCTGATTCATCACTTCGGGAATGACAGGATTCACCTTTCCCGGCATAATGGAAGAGCCAGGCTGCATGGCGGGCAGATTGATTTCTCCCAATCCGCAACGCGGGCCGGAAGCCAGCAAACGCAAGTCATTACATATCTTATTCATCTTGACAGCCACACGCCTCATCGCAGCCGAATAGCCTACCATGCAGGAAGTATCCGAGGTGGCCCCCACCAGATCATCCGCCAGTTTTATATCCAGTCCCGTTATCTTACGCAAAGCGGCGATACACTTTTCGGCATATTCCGGTTCGGCGGTGATTCCGGTTCCAATAGCCGTAGCACCCATATTGACTGTCAGAAAATCCTGTGCGGCAAAATCGAGGTTCTTCACTTCATGCCGGAGAATGCTTGCAAAGCCGTTGAAAGTCTGTCCGAGTGTCATCGGTACGGCGTCTTCCAGTTGGGTACGCCCCATTTTGATGACATGGGCAAATTCTGTTGCTTTCTTGCGGAAAGATTCAATCAGTACCTCAAAATGTTTTACCAGTTTGAGGTGGGTGTAGTACAGTCCGATGTGAATGGCGGTAGGATAAGCGTCATTGGTAGACTGCGAACGGTTCACATGATCGTTGGGCGAACAGTATTGATACTCCCCTCGCTGATGTCCCATTAATTCCAACGCACGGTTGGCAATCACTTCGTTGGCGTTCATATTCGTAGTAGTACCCGCGCCTCCCTGAATCATGTCTACCGGGAACTGGTCGTGATGTTTCCCTTCCAGTATTTCTTTACAGGCCTTCAAGATAGCGTCCGCCTGTTCTTCCGTCAACAAGTCCAGTTCGCGATTGGCAACGGCAGCTCCCATTTTTGTAATAGCCAATGCCTGAATAAACAGAGGATATTCATTCAAGTGAAACTTACTGATGCGAAAGTTTTCAATACCACGGAGTGTCTGCACTCCGTACAGTGCACTTTCCGGCACTTCACGACTACCTATCAAGTCGCTTTCTGTACGAGTTTTTTTTGATAAATTCTGTTCCATATCGGTTGTTTTATAACAATAACATTTTGGTTAGTACTTATATAACCAACGAGAAAGGTTATTGTTTTAATAAATATGCAAAAACTATTCAATAACTTTTTTGTTGTTAATACAAGAAAAAGAAAATACAAAGAGAGAAATCACTTATCTTTGTTTCGAACTTAAAACAACAACCTATGATATTACAATTAGCATTTGTTCTGACAGCCATTATTATTGGCGCACGCCTGGGAGGTATCGGGCTCGGTGTTATGGGAGGCGTCGGATTGGCGATACTCACGTTCGTTTTTGGTTTACAGCCTACCGCCCCTCCTATCGACGTCATGTTGATGATTGCCGCCGTTATCTCGGCAGCTTCCTGTATGCAAGCCGCCGGAGGACTGGATTATATGGTGAAACTGGCAGAACATTTGCTCCGTAAAAACCCGTCACACGTCACACTGTTGAGCCCGTTGGTGACTTACCTTTTCACGTTCGTTGCAGGAACGGGGCACGTGGCCTATTCCGTACTGCCGGTCATTGCAGAAGTCGCCACCGAAACCAAGATTCGTCCGGAACGTCCGCTCGGCATTGCGGTGATCGCTTCCCAGCAGGCTATTACGGCAAGTCCTATTTCCGCCGCTACCGTTGCGTTACTCGGACTATTGGCCGGTTTTGACATCACTCTGTTCGACATCCTTAAAATCACAATTCCCGCTACAATAGTGGGCGTGTTGGTAGGCGCATTATTCTCCATGAAAGTCGGCAAAGAACTGGTGGAAGACCCCGAATATCAGAAACGCCTGAAAGAAGGTCTCTTCAATAGCAAGAAGGTGGAGATTCAAGACGTAAAGAACAAACGTTCCGCCATGCTTTCCGTTATCATTTTTATATTGGCGACTGCCTTCATCGTCCTTTTCGGTTCTTTCGAAGGGATGCGTCCCAGCTTCCTTATCGACGGAGAGATAATTACATTGGGAATGTCCTCTATCATCGAAATTGTCATGTTATCGGCTGCCGCCATTATCCTGATAGTGACCCGGACGGACGGTATCAAGGCAACGCAGGGTTCTGTATTCCCGGCCGGGATGCAAGCTGTCATCGCCATCTTCGGTATCGCCTGGATGGGAGATACTTTTCTTCAGGGGAATATGGCACAGCTTACTTTCTCTATTGAGGGAATTGTCCGTCAGATGCCGTGGTTGTTCGGTATCGCCCTGTTCGTGATGTCCATCCTGCTATATAGCCAGGCAGCCACCGTGCGGGCATTGGTGCCGCTTGGGATTGCGTTGGGCATTTCGCCTTATATGCTGATTGCCCTGTTCCCGGCAGTAAACGGATATTTCTTTATTCCGAACTACCCTACCGTAGTGGCCGCCATAAATTTCGACCGGACGGGGACAACAAAAATCGGTAAATATGTGTTGAATCATTCGTTCATGATGCCCGGACTGGTGTCTACGGTCGTGGCGATTGCTTTGGGATTGCTCTTTATACAAATATTCTAACTATATATTATTAACCTAAACATCATTCAGTTATGAAACAATTCAAGAGATTTGGTCTGGTAGTAGTCGCACTACTATGTACCGTTGCAATGGCTTTTGCCGCAAAACCGAATATTCATATCCTTGCCACCGGAGGAACTATTGCGGGTACAGGAAGCTCCGCCACCGGAACCAGCTACACAGCAGGACAGGTTGCTATCGGCGCATTGCTTGATGCAGTGCCCGAAATAAAGGACATCGCCAACGTGACAGGCGAGCAGATTGTGAGAATCGGTTCGCAGGACATGAACGACGAAGTCTGGCTGACACTTGCCAAGAAAATCAACGAGTTGCTGAAACGTCCGGATATCGACGGAATCGTTATCACTCACGGAACGGACACCATGGAAGAAACTGCTTACTTCCTGAACCTGACTGTCAAGAGTGACAAACCTGTCGTGCTGGTAGGTGCCATGCGTCCGTCTACCGCGCTAAGTGCCGACGGCCCGTTGAATCTTTACAATGCCGTAGTCACTGCCGCCGCCAAGGAATCTAAAGATAAAGGTGTGCTGGTTGCCATGAACGGCCTGATCCTCGGAGCGGAAAGTACCGTGAAAATGAATACCGTCGACGTACAGACTTTCCAGGCCCCCAACTCCGGCGCACTGGGTTATGTGCTGAACGGACAGGTTTTCTATAACCAGGTGACATTGAAGAAACATACCACTCAATCCGTATTTGATGTGACTCACCTCACTTCATTGCCTAAAGTCGGTATCGTATACAGCTACTCCAACATCGAGGCAGATATGGTGACTCCGCTACTGACACACGGATACAAAGGAATCATCCATGCCGGAGTAGGAAACGGAAATATCCACAAGAATATCTTCCCGGTACTGACCGACGCACGTAGAAAAGGTATCCTGGTGGTTCGTTCTTCCCGTGTCCCGACAGGTCCTACCACGCTTGACGCGGAAGTGGATGATGCCAAGTATCAGTTTGTCGCTTCACAGGAATTGAATCCGCAAAAGTCGCGCGTATTGTTGATGCTCGCTCTTACCAAGACCACGGACTGGAAGCTAATTCAACAGTACTTTAACGAATACTAAAAACCGGACTGACTTATGAAAAATTTGATTTTTATGTTGCTCCTTGCGGGCAGCATAGGAGGAGTGTATGCGCAAAATGCGGAAAAGAAGGACAAGTTCTCCCCCGATACTCCCCTGTTCGAAGAACTGACGAACGTAAAGAAAAAGACGGATAAGTTCAATTTATACCTGAATATGCAAGGTAGTTTTGACGCCCACTTCCGGGATGGATTTCAGGAAGGTGATTTTAATATGCACCAGCTCCGCATCGAAGCGAAAGGGAATATCAACAACTGGCTGTCATACCGTTACCGCCAGCGCCTCAACCGCTCGAATGATGCCAACGGCATGATTGACAATCTGCCGACTTCTATCGACTACGCCGGTATCGGAATTCAGTTAAACGACCAATTCAGTCTTTTTGCCGGAAAACAATGTGCCGCATACGGTGGTTTCGAGTTCGACCTGAACCCGATTGATGTCTACCAATACTGCGACATGATTGATTATATGAGTAATTTTATGACGGGATTGAATGTCGGTTATAATATCACGCCCGATCAGCAGCTGAACTTACAGATATTGAACAGCCGCAACAGTTCTTTCGACAGTACGTACGGAATCACGGAAGACGCCGAAGGGAATATCCCCGATTTGAAGTCGGGCAAAATGCCGCTGGTTTACACGCTGAACTGGAACGGTAATTTCAATAATGTATTCAAAACCCGTTGGTCGGCTTCCGTCATGAACGAAGCCAAAAGTCATAATATGTACTATTATGCAGTGGGAAACGAGCTGAATCTCGGCAAATGGAACGCGTTCGTCGACTTCATGTATTCAAAGGAAGATATTGACCGGAAAGGCATTATCACGAACATTGTCGGCCGTCCGGGCGGACATAATGCATTCGATGCGGGTTATCTGTCCGTAGTTGCCAAATGTAATTACCGATTCCTGCCGAAATGGAACGCTTTCGTGAAAGGTATGTATGAAACGGCTTCGGTTACGAAGGCGTCCGAAGGAATAGAGAAGGGGAATTACAGCACTTCATGGGGATACCTTGCCGGTATCGAGTTTTATCCAATGGAAACCAACCTGCATTTCTTCGTCACGTATGTAGGACGGTCCTACGATTTCACTTCCCGCGCCAAGGTGCTGGGACAGGAGAATTACAGTACCAACCGGGTTTCAGTAGGGTTCATCTGGCAAATGCCTGTATTCTAAAAATAGAGCTCTGTTTTAATATTCAAGTAAGAATGCTTTTCCGCATCTCTACTTGAATATTAAAACAGTAGCTCATATGATTAGTGTATGTGTTAAGTTATTATCCTGATTGATCGAAGGCTTTTCTCTTTTTTATCTACTGCCGGTCACCAAAGTCCGGCTTCCATCCCAACCTACCGCCTCAATCCGAGTCGCTCCGGTAGGATAATCCACACGAGTTGTCTTATTAGTCACGTCACCAGTACCGACTATACAAATATCAGTCAGTTCTTTGCCTTTATATGTTTCAAAAGCAACTACATTCTTCCATATAGCATGGTCTACCGTGACATAATCAGTTCCTTTGGTAATCCCGGAATTAAATGTTCCTTCTACGTTACTTTTGCTCTTGAATGCTTCCACGCTGTTGGCCGAGATGTATTGCATACCGCCTGAAGGCAATGGTTTTCCTTCTCCGTAAGCTTTCACTTCATCTACCATTTCCTGCGTTATATTTATGGTAGCAACCGTGTAGTCATCCACCTTCACATTATCAAATACTTTCAGCAGCCCCATACCCTCGAAGAATCCGCAAAGATTCAGTCCCGAAGCGTCAATAGCACGTTTCATGAAATTCACATACCTCCGCCCCGGAGAGTAACTCTTGTCATTATCATGGATAGCCGCCCAATGCACATCAGGCCAAAAATCAGGTTTTATATCCGCTGCCATAAAATACATAGTCATTTGCCATAAAGGGATTAATTTCACAAACGGATCAGATTCCCATACGCCCGGTTTGTCGGTGGAAATAGTTGCCACTTGCATGAAGTACGATTTATGGGCAACCAAAGCTTCGTTCAAGAAAGCATTTATACGCCCGCCCGCCAAAGCCGAACGTGCTCCTGGACGCTTGAAGGATTCATGTTCCAGTCTCAGATAGCCTTCACTCAACGGGTCGTTTCTCATCATATACTGAGCAAATGAACAGTAAAGATTATTGGTCACTTCCGTCCAACCATTGCCTTTCATCTGGGCAACCTGGTTGCCATGCCCAAACTCATGTCCGAAAACCCATACATTATTCTTTCTATAAAAGACCTTCGGAACCAACATCGCATCTTCCGTGTTGGGATAATTGGCACATACTCCGTTCCAATTAGGACTTCCTCCCCAAGAACGGACGCCAAAAAAGCGGTTAGCAGGCACAGCATTGTTTTTCACCAGTCCCATCATCAAATATTCAAAATCCAACATACGGTCGTGCATATCGACTACTGCCTGAATTGCGTTTGGCGCACATTTGGCAAAGGCATTCACCGTATTCTGCAAGTGTACTCTTTGTCCCAGAATATCCATCATCGCATTCGGAATATCCACCGCACTTCTCTTAGCCCTCTCCAATATTTCCGGCCAAGTGGCATCCGTATCACCACGTCTTACATCCCAATAGCCAATCTGTTTACCGAAACAAAAATGAATATCGACATCTGTATCTCCGGCATCATCTCTCGTCCAATATTGAATATAGCCATTACCCGAATTTGCCGGAGTAATCACATTCAAACCTCCCCGCAAGGAGATCACGCTTTTCTTTCCACCTTCCCTATAATCGGCAATAGCAAGACTCAGCGGGGTATTGCTTGCTCCTTTGTACATAACGAAAACCAGCACCGGCTCTCCCTGCGTAAAATAGATTCCCGTCGGATTATCATATATACTTCTTGAGCCTATAGTCAGTTCTTCTGCCACTATTTCAGGACTCTTGCAAGAATGGTAGGTACTAAAACGAAATTTTTTATCGTATTTCCCTTCCAGCAATTCTTTCGCTAATTGATAAATAACGGCGGTCTTGATCTCCTTAAGGCTTTCTGAAGTCACTGTACCCTTTAATTCCGAATAGGTCTCGTCCGTAAAGAACTTTTGCGCTTCCAAAATGTCATTTGTATTATCCGAATACTGATAACACTCGAACTCGGCCAGAGCCACATTGACGTTATCAATTCCAGGCGTCATCCGATCGATACGTACACGCACTTTACTCACTTGAAGGCTATTAACACTAATATCAACAGCCGCTCCCGCCATTTGTGCGGCTACAAAACCGATTTCCTCATTCCAAGTAGTTTCGCCTTCTTTCAAAACCGAAACACCTCCACTGGCAAAAAGAGAATTTTTATCATTGTTCGAACGTTGCATCAAACGAACATAACCTATGTTTTCGGGCTGTTCCAATGTATATTCAATGATAATAGAATGTCCTCTATTGGCTTCCGGCGAACCTAGTGAGGCACTACTATAATTTGTCGAATAGTCTCCATCAATAGTTTTACTGACATCCTGATTGCCGTAAACATTGCCTTCTATAAGTTCCGCGCTTTTTACCTTCAATTTCGTATCACCCATACCTTCAGTGGAGGCTTTCTCCTGAATGATAGTAAAAACTACGGGGTCTTTTAACGCAGTTGAGACAAATTTAATATGCCCCGTGCGATTCTGAAACGTGATGTTCTTATGTACTGTAACCTTAAAAATCTTGTCTGAAAAAGTTCTTGTCACTATCGGTTGTTCTATTATTTCAACCCAGCCTTCCATATCAGCCTCTATCGTAGGTTCATTAGCGACATTAGAAGTTACAGTCAACAAAAATTCTTCACCCTCCTGTGTCACTTTCCTAGGGGTGGACTGATCAAAAAGAATCGCATATTCTGTTCCTAATTGAACAATTTTTATTTTCAAAGGCTGGCAACCTGGTGCCGTTAACCGGTATTCTGTCTCACGTTGCGTGGCTTCCTCATTCTCGGCAACGGAAAAACGAATGATAGCATTTTCTCCATCCGGAATGATTTCGTAATTACACCATTGAACAACTCCTAAAGAAGCAATTTCCCAGTCTCTCCGGTTCGTTATTACTTTCACGTCAAATGCTTCTACGGCATCCGAACCCAAATTGATTGTTTCACCAATCAAGTCTGTTTTTAGAAAGGGATCTATCACCTCTTCATCGTCACTGCAAGCAGTAAAAAGTAATAGGACGCATAGCACTGTCAACATGGTACCAAAGTGTGTCTTCAAGAAATTTACCATAATAAATAATATTAGATTTAACTGATAAAAAATCCGTTGGCCGGAATCCTTTTATACTCAAACCAACCAACGGATAAAGCTATTTTTCAGATATATATCTTATTTAATGGATACTCCGTAAAGTTTAAGTTCAGCCAATCGGAATTGCCACCTTCCACCTGCATCAGTGGTACTCTCACAATTCCAAGTTTGTACTATACGTATAAACTTAACCGGGGTATCACAATGGCAAGCTGATGTTGTGAAAGAAGCTCCCAAGTTAACCGCACCTGCCGCGCTCAAATCAGCCACACTATATGACTTTCGAGCATTAGGAATATCCTCAAATGTACCATCAACAGACCAAAGTACATCAAATCCTCTCAATAAAGAGACTTCATTTTGTAAACACTGTGTCCATGAGATGGCAAAATCTGTAACTCCTTCCGGAAGTTGCAATTGGAGATAAGGATTAGTGCCGCCGGTATTAACAAAGTTCCTATTAGGGAATGGAGTCTGCACATACGTTGCAGGATCTTTATCAAACAAACTCGCAGCAGTTGTATTACCTACAAAATCGGGGAAATTGAAACTCAACATAGAAGCATCCAACCCTTTGTTATTATACTCATATTCTTTACCTGTCACTGTCAGATTAAACTCCCGACTATCAAAATCAAAATTAATTCCTTCTATTTCGGTAATTTTAATAGCCACTCGTCCTCCTACAACCAGATTTGTCAAATCATCACCGCTTCCTGCCGATACCGACACCTTCAATGAAGCTTCTTTTCCCGGCTCAAACGTTACCAGACCGTCATTTTCCAGCGTTACTGAGCTAGAAGACAAGTATCCTTCCTTTCCATCGTTATTCACAACTTCTACCTTAGCCGTGAAATCCCATTGGTTGTCTATCTCTAACCCCATAGGTATAGTGAATAAAACAGGATCCGAACTATTTATAAACCCTTGGACACATTCTTCCTCAGAGACTTTAAATTCCAGCCTCGGAGTGGTAATCACAGGCTTCATGACATAGAGATTATTCATAGAATTTACAGAATCCGTAGCACTAACCAATGAAATGGGCAATACAAAAGTCTTATCAGCATTTTCCGGAAGTTCTACCAAGGCTTGAATTGCACTCGTTTTCATCACCACTTTGGACATTTTATATCTCTCATCGGACTGAAAAATCAACTCGCTGCCATCTATAGAATAGGTATTTGAAGGCAAAATAGTATAATTTTCATTGTATTCCTTTAATGCTTCATCCGACAATACGGTCAATTGAGCCTGAGCCGTTAATGACGGATCACATCCGGTCTTCATGATTGTTATATCAAAAGAAGCATCCTGACCGGTATTATAAAGAATTTTACTTTCTTCTCCGGTTTGCTTCAAAGACAAGATCTTATGATATTCTTTCGGATATGTATCATCATATTCATCGCATGCCGTATAGACAAATGACAATCCGCATAATAATGGTATAAATAAACTTTTCTTCATAAATTTGCTTTTTAAATTCATAATACAATTAGTAACCGTATGCCTGAACCATTTGCGGGTTTTTATACACTTCGGCATTCTGAATAGGAGCCAGATATAAACGGTCGTTCCATCTGAAAGGCTGGTCAATAGTAGTCCTTACATTAAATTTTTCAAACGGTACATCTTTCACCATTGCGTTCAACCCCTCACGTTTAGCACCAAAGTATTTCTGACCTTCCGCCCAACGACGCACATCATGATAACGATGGCCTTCATTCCAGAACTCAATAAATCGCTCATTATGAATCATTTCAATTAATTTACTCTGTTCCGGTACAGTCGTAGTCGTGGGAACACCGGCACGGTCACGAACCTCCTTCAAGTTGGCTAAAGCATTTGCCAGATTGGCACCACCTACGTTCGCCTGACATTCCGCCAGATTCAGATACAATTCTGCCAAACGTATAAGAGGTATCGGTTTGGTATCTCCAGCCTGGAAAGCTCCACCATCGAATACAAATTGAGCTGTCGGATTTACATATTTCTGGGTCATAAATCCTGTAACATTATAGTTACGCGGACTTCTGGTAAGGTCGTATCCATGTCCTGCAGCAGTCTTCATGTTCAAAACGCATGGCGAACCTGCATCGCCACTGCTGGCCTTCAACAACTTTGAACCGTAATCACCACCATCGAACGCCATCCATGCGTAAAAACGCGGTTCACGGTTCACACAAAGTTTAATAATATCCTCTCTATTGTTTCCTGCTATTCCTGCTTTTTGGAACCATTCTGCTCTTGAAGCAAAATCGCCTGTTGAAGCGGCCTCTTCAGGCAACACACCATCTTCCGTATAGAAATGTTCAATGGTATATAGCGTCGGAGAAATAGCTGAAAATCCCCCTGCCCAAGAAGTCTTATTGCCTGTTTGGAATATATGCGCCGGTATACGTCCCTGTATTCTTGAATTAATATTCTTACCGGTTAGCCCCCAGATTAATTCCTTATTATGCGGATAGCGGGAAGCAACCATATAACGAAGCATCATTACTCTTTCTTTGAACTCTCTGTTCTCCTGGATATTATTATCCTCCTTTCCCGGCACATAAGGTAACCACTTATCATTATTTCCCAGTTCTGTCTGATACAATGTCATATCAGAAGCTTCCGTTCCATAAAGACGGCATCCACCCTCATTAAGCGCAAAATCCAACGCCTTCTGACAGGCCTCCATCGCTCTTTCCCATTTTTTCTCATTATAACTACTGCTTACCAGTTCAATGCCATAATCATCCCGTCCGATAGATTCTTTATATTTAGCATCATCACCTACAAAAAAGTCTTTATCCCCGGGAGTATTCACTTTATTCTTCCATGAAGAAAAAGGGAATTGACCATTCCAAAGAGGAGAAGCAGCATACATCAGTACACGAGCTTTCAAAGCTTTAGCCATCGTAGAAGTAGCACGTCCCCATTCTGTTCCCTCACGGGTCGGCGGCAAATTCTGTGCTGCCAGATCAAGTTGATATGCAATCCAGTTAACACAATAATCATAATGACATCTTCCACCAAACTCGGAAGAGGGAGTACTCTGAGGTACATATTCCGTAATAACAGGTATAGGACCGTATTTTCTCAGTAATGCAAAATGATAATAAGCAATTAAAAAATGAGCTTCGGCCAACCACTGTTCTTTTTCACCCGGTAACCATTCCTGCAATAAGGTTTCACCGGGATTATTTTCGACTTGACGTAAAAAAAGATAGCATTGACCAATATACTTATAATAATTATCCCAAAGTCCATCCGGATTGGCTGCCGAGACTAAATTATATGCATAATCATCCCAAAAAGCTCCACTATCATTCCGCCATTCTATCGGCAGTGCAAACTCATCTGTGGAACCATTAAGAGCACTTGTGTGACCAATAGGAGAATCATCTTCCTGAAGTCCTGCATAACAAGTGAACAGAAATCCTAAAGTACTTCTCCGGGTCTTTGTGGCATCCTGTAGCCCTGCTTGTTCAGGCGGAACTACATCCAGATAATCACAAGAAACTAAATTAAATGAAAGAGCAGTCACAATCAGACCCACTCGAACTATATTTTTCAAAATATTCATATCTTCTATGATTTAGATTATTAGAAATTAAGTTGTAAACCTACATTGACCGTACGTTGCAACGGATAGCTATTCCAACTGCTCAATTCCGGATCCCACAAATCAAACGGGCTGAAACGAAGCAGATTCGCACCACTGACATAAATACGCCCATACGGAATTTTATAACCGATTTCCAAATTCTTCAGACGCAGGAAAGAACCATTACGCAACCAATAAGTACTGTTGACCGTATTATTACCTATATCACCGGTCGTCAATCCCAAACGCGGATATTCGGCATTCGGATTCGGATTATCTACCGACCAGTGATTATCTGCAATAAATTTCAACACATTCTTATTCGGTATACGATTCCCTTCAAGGAAGGGGTCCAAACCATTGATCAGAATGGAACGCAATGCAGAACCACTGAAGAAAATACCAAAGTCGAATTTTTTATAATTAACGGTACCACCGAAACCATATTGCAAACGTGGAACAGAACCGTACTTGGAAATCATACATTGGTCGTCTTCCGTTATTTTTCCATCACCATTCAAATCACGGTATTTGATATCACCGACCTTCGGAGTGCTATTTCCTACCATCTGTTCCGGGCTGTTGTCTATCTCCTCCTGGCTCTGGAACAGTCCTTCCGAAATATATCCGGTCAATCTGGAATATGGTTTTCCTGTTTCCGACTTCCAAATAGTAGGATAATCCGGTTCGTCTTTATAAACCAACTTATTTTTATTATATGTCAGGTTAGCCTGAAAACTAGCCCCCAAATCTTTAGAGAAATTCTTATGATAATTAAGGCTGAATTCCACACCCTTATTATCCATTTTACCGACATTTCCCCAAGGTTTTGCTTTACCATAACCCAAAGAATTAGGCCAAGACTGACGTTCCATAAATATATCGTAACGTTTGTCATAGAAATAGTCTATTGTTATATTCCAGTGGTCAAACAAAGTCATATCTACGCCAATATCAAATTTCTTCGCTTTTTCCCACACAGCATCCAGATTTGCATAATAGGCAATCTCCGGACCTCCCAATGTGTGATTCATACTCTCTCCAAATGTCCACTTTATCTGATCCAATTTATTATCCGTCAGCTTATCAATATATAAATAATAGCTTCCGCCCGCTTGTGCCAGATCATCGCTACCTACCAATCCATAAGAGGCTCTCACTTTCAGGTTATTCACCGCATTTTTCAAAGGTTCAAAGAACTTCTCATTACTGATAACCCATCCTAAAGACATTGCCGGGAAGAAACCGAAACGCTTCTTCTTGGCAAGACGTTCCGTACCGTTATAACCGAAGTTGATTTCAGCCAGATAACGTTGTCCGTAATCATATGTGAAACGTCCTGAGACTCCTTGATTACGATTAGGAAGCACATCACTTCTGTATTCCCTTTGCCGGTACATCAACATACCTCCGACATTGTGCAAACCAAATTGACGATTATAACTGATATTTCCCTGAAATTCAAATGTCTGATCCGAACTTCTGGCAATATCCGACTGTGCTATATAGTCTGCACCTTCCTGAATACGTTCCAAGTCATATTCCAACGGACTATCTTCACTGTATCCCACAGCTCTGAAAAGATAAGGAGTAATGGAACGATTGTAGGAACTGCTGGACCAGTTTTTAAAGTTTACCCAGATATTTGCCTTCAATCCTTTTGTTACAAACCCAAAATCCTGCTCCACTTTAATGACTGTATTCAATGTATTCGCATTCTGCTCCTTATAAGAAGTCATCATCTGCGCATAAGGATTAGGATAGAGATAGTCCGAACTCTGATAATCAGATCCATAGCGGATATACGTATCACCCGGTTGCGCAGGATAAGTTGCAGGGAAAGTTACCGGAGTAGTCGTCAGAATCATTTTAAACAAATCAGCACTATTGATATTAGGCCCTTTGTTCTGACGGATCTGAGCATTCATATTCATCCTGATTGTCGTTGTGGGGGTCAACTTATAGGAGATATTATTCTGGAACGTATAATTCATGATATTAATATTATTGTTCCACGAATAAGCTTTCTCCGTATTCAGCAAACCACTATCGTGGCTGACATTCAAGCTCATATAATACTTCACTTTTGTACCTCCTCCCGATACATTGATATTGGCACGCTGCGTCATTGTCATCTTTTTGAAAATGACATCCTGCCAATCCACATTCGGATATACATAAGGATTTACCCCGTCACGGGTCAACTGGATCCGTCTGTCCGAATACAATAATTGATCTTTCGATTTATTCGGATTTCTCGACAGGTCAGCTTCATTGTAAAGTTCCATATATCTGGGACCATCTACAAACTCAGGAAAATCGGACATGATATTGAAAGAGTTCTCCGCACTAACATTAACCTTCGTCTTCATATTGTAATCACCTCCCTTTGTAGAGATTATCATTACACCATTTGCACCGCGTGCACCATAAATTGCAGTTGCAGAAGCATCTTTTAAGATGGAGAAACTCTCGATATTTTCCGCCGGCACATAGTTCAGATCAGATACTGAAATTTCTACATCGTCCAATAATATAAGCGGTGTTGTACGCCCGCCAAAAGTAGAAATACCGCGAATATAAAAATCAGCCCCGGAACCCGGCTCTCCTGTTTTAGTGGTAGCAATCACACCTGCCAGCTTACCGGCAAACGAAGTACTTAATTGTGAAGTCGGCATTCGTAAAATATCTCCTTTCACATTTGTAATAGCCCCTGTCACACTCACTTTCTTTTGTACTCCGGAACCTACAACAACGACCTCGTTCAACGTCTGCTGTTCTCCGGACATCGTGACATTAACCACCCCTAAATCTTCTACCGGAGCTTCACGTTTCTGGTAACCGATGTACGAGAAGACCAGTACGGCTTTGTCTCCGCTCACAGAAATAGAATATCTACCATTCAAATCCGTGATAGTTCCACTTTTCTGACCTTTCACAACAATGTTCACACCTACCAACGGCTCGCCGTCTATGGCGTCTGTAACCACACCTGTGACGACTCTTTTCTCTCCTTTCTGCTGTACACTCTGTTTATTCACTTTCAGTACAACTTCGTCTCCCCGGACTAAATAGTTAACATTACTCCCTTCAAATACAACTGACAATACTTTTTCAATCGTACCTTGGCAGTCAATGTTTTTGCGCTTTACTTCATCCAAATCCGCTGCATCGTAAAAAAACACATAATTACTGTTTTTTTCGATCTGACGGATAGCTTGTACTTCACTAAAATACCCTTTCACCTTTATGACTCCCTGTGCTGCTATTGCAATCAATGGGAAACAAAAGATTCCAAACCAAATGCACATGAGGTACTTCCACCTGCCATGCTGCTGCTTTTCTTCCATACTAAATAATTAAAAGATTAACATTAAAAAATTATACAAACATATTATAGTATACCTTTAACGGAATATGATATATTCTCCATTTTCCTTTCTATATCGCCACCCTGTACTGAAGCACATTTTTTCAATAGCTTCTTCCAATGACTCATTGTAACGTAGACGCCCATTTAACAGATTCTTGGTTGCCTGTCCGTGTTCCAATGATATTTTTACATTATATATTCTTCCTACAATCTCAATCCATGAACTTAAATCAACATTTGTAAATTCATAATTACCTTCTTTCCATTTCACTCCTTGCATTTCATCCACTTTTACGCTTGCCTTCTCCGCGTTGAAGGTCAATTCTTGCGAAGGTTTCATCTCAATAGTATGCTCAGTACCTACTATCGTAAAATCGACTTTACCACTAAACAAAGTGACTTTAGAAATATTTGCCTGTTCCTGATTAATTAAAAAAGAAGTACCTTTTACTTCTACAAAAGCCCTATCAATGTATACGATAAAATGTTTGCCATCCTGTTTATAAACATCAAAATGGGAATTTCCTTTCAACCACACTTTTCTATTCTGAACAAAATTCTCCGGATAACGGATAGAACTTCCCGGATGCATCCAAACTCGTGAACTATCAGGCAGCATATATAGACGTCCTTCTTTTGATACAACTTCTACAAAAGCATCTTTCGCCCCATTTACCTTATTTCCGGAGAAATACATCCAAGTTGCTCCAAGTAGCAGAACAAGAGCTACGGCAGCCACAGATAGCCAATATGGTATATAAACATGCTTCTTCTGCTGTCGGCAATCCAGACATTTCTGTCTTACCATTTTCCACATCTTTCGCCCTACTTCATCGTCAAGTTCTTTTTGTCGATCCATATTCCATTGCAGGTGCATTCTTTCTTCAAACTCTCGATGATGAAATAGTTCCTTTTGTTCTTTTTCATCCAGTTTGTCTGCTAATAAAGCTTTGATTTGTTCATATAGTTTCTTATTCATATCTATCTTTTTCACATTTTTCATTTTCATTATAAAACAAACGTCTCTAATATTAAATACGAAACTTTTATGTCTATCCCTACATTGCATTGAACTTTTTTTCGAAAAATCAGAAAGCAGTTCTTTAGAACGCTAACCAGTCCTTTTTTTCTTATCTTTGCAAAACAATTATAATTATGCACGTAATGGAGAAAACATCTGTTTTAGCAAAATTAAAACAAGGAGACGAAACCTCATTTACCTTTGTATATGATCATTATTGGCGGAAAGTATACAGATTTTCAGAGATTTATCTGAATGATGACGAGGAAATAAAAGAGGCAGTACAAGAGGTCTTTATCAAATTATGGGAATCGCGTGCATCAATCAACGAAAACAAAGACATAGACGGATTACTCTTTATTATGACTCGTAACACAATTTTTGATTACTTCCGTAAAAGTCTGAATAAGATAACGATGAAAATTACCGCTCTTGAGGTTGCTGAGAAAATTGCTATATCTGATGAGACGCTTGAAGTTAAGGATCTACTGGAATATATATGGAAATTAGTTTCTTTACTTCCACCACGACAACAAGAGGTTTTTATCATGAGCAGGAAACAACAAATGACAAACAAAGAAATAGCAGAACAACTTGACATTAGCGAGAAGGCGGTAGAACGTAATATCTACTTTGCTTTAAAATTCATAAAAAAGAATTTGAACCTATTTATTTTCTTCATTACGATACCATAAGAGACATTCTGCGTTTTAACTAGTTTTAACTGGGTTTGATATAGTGCTGGGCTAAAAATATACGTATTTATTAATAAGACACAAAGGTATAAGTTACCTTAAAACCTATAAATAAATATATCCATGAAACAGTATGCATTATTAGCTTTTCTTTCGCCAGTTGCAAGCCTATTGGCGGTTACAGGTCCGGCACAAAGCGAAAAGCTCAAAACCAAAACAAATCCTCAAAAGCAGCCAAACGTCATTTTTATCTATGCAGATGATCTGGGATATGGTGACCTCGAATGCTATGGAGCCAAAAACGTACAAACTCCCCATGTAAACCAATTGGCAGAAAGTGGTGTCCAATTCACCAATGCGCACGCCACTGCGGCAACAAGTACTCCTTCACGTTACTCCATGCTCACTGGAAAATATGCGTGGCGTGTACCGGGAACCGGTGTGGCAGCAGGTAATGCTGGTATGATTATCCGACCTGAAACTTACACGCTGGCAGATGTTTTTAAGAATTCCGGATATATCACCGGCGCTATCGGCAAATGGCATTTAGGATTGGGTGACAAATCGGGCATGCAAGACTGGAATGCTCCACTACCTACAGCACTGGGAGACTTGGGATTTGATTATTCCTATATTATGGCAGCCACAGCGGATCGCGTACCATGCGTGTTTATTGAAAACGGTAAAGTAGCCAACTACGACCCTTCTGCTCCTATTGAGGTTAGTTATCAAAAGCCATTCCCTGGCGAACCATTAGGGAAAGACCATCCGGAACTGTTGTACAATATGAAACATAGTCATGGGCACGACATGGCTATTGTCAACGGAATTGGTCGCATAGGATACATGAAAGGTGGTGGCAAAGCATTATGGAAAGATGAAAATATAGCCGACTCCATCACCGCACATGCTATTGATTTTATCGACAAGTACAAAAACCAGTCTTTTTTCTTGTATTTTGCTACAAACGACGTACATGTACCACGTTTTCCGCATGAACGTTTTAGAGGTAAGAATAAAATGGGAGTACGTGGTGATGCTATTGCCCAATTTGACTGGACAGTGGGACAAATAATAGCAGCTCTTGACGAACGGGGATTACGAGAAAACACATTAATTATCCTCTCTAGTGACAATGGTCCGGTAGTTGACGACGGTTATGATGACCATGCTGAGGAATTGCTTAACGGACATAGTCCTGCAGGTCCTTTTCGTGGTAATAAATACAGCGCATTTGAAGGAGGAACGGCGGTACCTGCAATTGTCAGTTGGCCGAAAGAAATCCCCGGTTCGCAAATTTCCGACGCCTTAGTATCACAAATCGACTGGTTTGCATCAATGGCTGCTCTAATCAATGCAAAATTACCAAAAGGAAGTGCGCCAGATAGCCAGAACCGCTTAAACACATGGCTCGGAAAGGATCAAACGGATCGCCCATGGATTATAGAAGAATCTTCAACCATGTCTGTACGTACCAAAAATTGGAAATATATTGAACCAAACGATGGACCTGCCATGATTACCTGGGGCCCAAAAGTAGAGACTGGAAATTTGAAAACTCCTCAACTTTATGACATGAGAGTTAGAGAATATGAAAAGGAAAACCTTGCGGACCAACACCCCGAAATAGTCTACGAAATGCAGAATATTCTGAGACGAGTTAGAAAATAGAAATACCAAAAACGATGTTCATCAATAAAAAATTCCCGATAACTTGTGATAAAGTTATCGGGAATTTTATATGTTCGGTCATTTATAAATTAATACTCTTCCTCGTTAAAGAAAAAATCCTCCTTACTAGGGTAATCCGGCCAAATATCTTCGATACTCTCATAGATCTCGCCCTCATCTTCCATCTCTTGGAGATTCTCAATAACTTCAAGAGGAGCACCCGAACGCATGGCATAATCAATCAATTCGTCCTTGGTTGCCGGCCAGGGAGCATCTTCAAGTTTTGATGCTAGTTCCAATGTCCAATACATAATCTTGAGTATTTAAAGTGAATACTAATCTGTCTTATTTTCTATATTTTCGGCAAAAGTATAATAAAATCTATCATTTCCAACTATTATCCCAAAATATTTCATTATTTTGTTCATCAAAATTCATTTTCCGAGATAAAACAAACAAATAATCTGATAATCTGTTGACAAAAGCTAGCACTTCAGGGGAAATTGTACAAGTTTCGGACAAAGCCAGAATGCGTCTTTCTGCTCTCCGGCAAACGGTACGACAAACATGGCAGATGGCCGCTCCACGACTTCCTCCAGGAATAATAAACGCACAAAGTTCCGGTAATTGTTCATCTAGTTTATCAATCTCCCGCTCGATACGTTCCACATCTTCCATTGAAATGATACTGGCGGCTCTCAGTTGTGTTTTTTCCTGATCGGTAGCCAAATGCGACCCGATAGCAAATAACTTATGTTGTATGCCCAAAATAAAGTTCCTGTCAGTCTCATTTTGCAAATAAGTATTCAGTAATCCCAAGTTGGAATTAAGCTCGTCCACTGTTCCATAAGCTTCCAAACGAATGTGGGTCTTCGGAACACGACTACCACCAACAAGACTCGTTGTTCCCTTGTCTCCGGTTTTTGTATATACAAGGCTCTTTTTCATAATCTTCCAATTTATTGATCTATATAAGTTAAACGTACAAAGGTTCTCAGAAGTTGACGATATAATGTTGTTTTATCTTTGTTTTATCAAAAAAGAGCAAGCCTATATCGTACAGGTCGAAGGTAATGCCTACCCGTTCGTCAGCCTGCAATCTTTTCCAGAATGCCCGCATTTCTTTAGAATAACAGATTCCATGCACGACAAACACACTTTTCAAGGTGGTCCGGCGTACACAAACCCGAAAGACTTCCTCCAGCAAACACGGATTCTGATAATCGTTCAGATATAGAAAATCTACTGGAACGTCTGTATCCAGAAACAGTTCCGACAAGTCAGAAGCAAAAAGATATTCCGCAGAAGGCTTCGCCGATTGAAGATAAAGTGAGGTCACCGAAGGACGACCTACCTCTACAATAGTAGCAGGTTGCACTTTATTCACCAGCCGGAACAAGAAACGATTTACCTTCTGTGTACCTTTATTACACCCACGCTCCTCTACGATTTTCTTCTGTTCTTTCTCCAAAGAATCATAAGCATAATAAGGCATCTTTTCATATATCACATCCGTTATCAGACTAAATGCAAATGGAGAATGTACACCATATCCGCAACGGTAACGGAAGCGGGAAAGCCAGATAAAGGGTCTTTTAAGACAAAGTAGAAGATTCATAAAATCAACATTTGTTTTTATTCTTCTTGCAAAGATATGTTTTTTTATTTCATAGAAGCAATCCAGAAAAGAAATGTTATAAGTATCCTGCGATTGAGAATGTCGGATTTCAATAAAAAAGGGCCGATCCCTTTCGGAACCGACCCGCATTACACATCTATTTCAAGCAACTACTGTAACCTGAATACTACAGGAACGGTATATTTTACTCGAACTTTCTTACCATTCTGTACTCCGGGCCTCCATTTTGGCATAGAACTTATCACACGGATAGCTTCTTTATCCAAATATGCATCTACCCCTCGTACCACTTCGGGATTTGAAATTGATCCATCTTTGTCAACAACAAATTGGACAATCACTCTTCCCGCTGAACCCATTTCCTGAGAAATAGTCGGATACTTGATATTTGTACCCAAATATTTCATCAAAGCAGCCGTACCTCCGGGAAACTCAGGCATGATTTCTGCAACATCAACAATAACGTCTTCATCAACCACTTCCGTTTCCACCACTGGCGGTATCCAGACAATCTTATGAGTTGCGTCCATATCCTCTCCAACTGTAGAAACATTATCCGCTACCTCTATATCGTTCTTTACTATTTCTAATATTTCTACGATCTTATTTTCGGGAGGTGGAGGCGGTTCCAGTTTCTCATCTGGGAATGTGATCGGAACTAACTCTGTAACAAAGATGGATTCATCATCTGATGATAGTGCTGCAACCCTGACATCATGTTGTGTCCATTCGAACGAAACGAACATGAAGGCAAGCGCAACAACCAAACCCATCAACAACCAAGAACCCCGTTGATTCTCGATTGTAGCCTTTTTTGATTTCTTGGCTTCCATAAAAAATGTGTTTAAGTAATTAATAATAGAAAATATATAGTATATATACTACTTTGCGTCTTTCCTCTTAAGCATTACTTAAAGTGCTCTCTAGCTGCAATAAATATAGCATTTTTATGGATAGGGTGTTACGTTGCTTCTTGTTTATTCTATTCTTTTTCCTTCTTTTGGATAAAATTTATGAATATCAGCCAGCAAAAACCTGCTTTATATCTGTATAAATAATACCTTTATAAATACTTAATAGCCTATCATCTCCTCTAAAGTCACGATAACCAAACATATACGAGAAACGATAACAGGCCAATAAAACTAGCTAAAAAGAGTAAAAAAGAAATACTTTCTTATTTAGTTCTTTTCTTTCTATCTGCATTTTCCTTTTTACGCATATCCTGATATTTCTTATATTGTTCATCAGTCAGGATACTCTTTATTTTAGCTTCTCCCTCTTTTCTCTTCTTTTGCATCTCTTCACGCGAAGGTCTTTCATTAGAATTTCTCTTTGTCGGTCGCATTTCTTCCATTGCAGCCTTAAAATCCTTGGCTTGCTTTTCATTCAGTCCCAGATCGGTTATTATCTGTTCGATACGCTTCTCTCTGTCAACTTTTCCTTTTTGACGATCCTGAGCCATACATACTGTTGAGCCGATTAACAACACAACAAGTAAACTTAAAATTTGTTTTCTCATAATTCTAACATAATATTAAATGAATAATATATGTTAGACCTTATAAGTGGCTGAAAGTTAATTCTATTCCAAAGAAAAAATACAGTTTTCACATTATTTATCTAACAAGAAAACGTTTTCCCTGTAGCTTTGCCATACCAGCGACGACGTCTTACGTGGAGATAAACAGGTTTGCCACGCAGAGGAAAGTTCTGGATCACTTTCTCATCAGTAAAACCATGTGAAATCACAGTTCCACTCTTGTAATCTGAACGTTCCAGGTAGTGTTTTCATGAAGTCGTCATGCCAACAGGAGATCTCGAAATACTCCATTAAAACTTCGGGGAAGATGACTCGTAGTAGCTTATGCAGGTTGCGATTGGAAGGTATTGGACGTTGAGCCCAGCAAACCAATGAGTTACGAGGAGTAGAAAAGAAAAGCGGAGAGAGTTTTTCAACTTTCTCCGCCTCAGTACCCAGACCCGGTACAAGCCATAGAAATCATAGGAAAATAAAAGAATTTATCTTCCTTATTATCAACTATTTGAATATTTCCTATTTTCTCTATTTTTGCCATATTTTGCCCATTTTCCGTTATTCAGTACACTTTTAGTACACTTTGAAATATCATTTTCTTTTGTACCTTTGCAATATTGGAAAACAAAAGAAAATCAACTATTTAGCGTAATCACCCGGTTATGGTACCTAAATCGGGATAAAACCTCTAAACAATGGCAAAGTTAGAAAATAAAACGAAAGAAAACCCCAAGTTAGAGCAAAATAAGCTCTCGGATGGTAGAATCAGCCTTTACTTAGAGTATTATTTAGGTAGAGAGGAAAAGCCCGTATTAGATGAAAACGGCAATCAAGTGTACTATGATAGTGGAAAGATGCAAGGTAAGCCCAAGTTTGCAGTAAAGCATAACAGGCGAAAAGAAAACCTTAGTCTGTATCTGATAGATAAGCCCCGTACCCCTGCGGAACGCCAGCAGAACAAAGAAACATTGGAGCTTGCCACAAAGATACGTGCGGAGCGTGAGCAGGAATTTAAAGAAAGTATGTTGGGCTATCGGTTGAAAAAAGATAGAACGGTCAATTTCTTAGACTATTTCCAAGCCTATATCAACAGTTATACCAAGAAAGATATTCGCATGGTACAAATTGCGCTTAGCCGTTTTAAGGACTTCTTAAAAGAGCAATACCCCATGAATGAGTTTAGTATCAAACCGGAACTTATCACCAAAGAAATGATGGAGCAGTTTGTAGCCTATTTGCAATCCCGAAGTGTGGGTGAAGGTGCTAAAAGCATTTACCAGCGTTTCAAGAAAGTTATTCGATATGCGATTGACCACGATGTAATGTTGAAAGACCCATGTAAAAGTGTTACCTGTAAAGTGGATAGCCAAATGCTTCGAAAAGATGTTCTTTCTCCCGAAGAAATACAAAAGTTGGCGGCTTGCCATTATGACAACGAGAACCCGAATGTCAGACGGGCTTTTATCTTCTGTTTATACAGTGGTTTGCGTTTCTGTGATGTAAAAGACCTTACCTATAAGAATGTGGATTACGCTAATCGGTTATTGAAATTTGAACAAAGCAAGACAAAGGGACATTCTGCCAGTAGTGGTGTGGTTATTCCCCTGAATGATGGTCTATTGTCTATCATTGGTGAAGCCCCGGCAGATAAAAACTGTTTGATATTCGATTTACCTACTTACGAAAGTTGCTGTAAATCAGTAAAGCGTTGGGTAAAGAGAGCCGGGATAGACAAACATATAAGCTGGCATTGTGCCCGGCATTCGTTTGCCGTGAACATTCTGAACAATGGGGCAAATATCAAAACCGTAGCCAGCCTTTTAGGGCATAGCGGATTGAAGCATACGGAGAAGTACACCCGTGCGGTGGATAAATTGAAAGAGGAAGCAATAAACAGCTTGCCCGAACTAAAGTTTTAACCATAAAAGACTTATCTTTGTAACTATGAACTTTGAAGCATTAGTAAAACATATCAGCACGATACAGAACACGTTGCAGGCACAAGCCGCACATGCTGTAAACCTTGCCCTTACTTCCCGTAACTGGCTTATGGGTTGCTATATTGTAGAATTTGAGCAGAACGGAGAAGACCGTGCCGCCTACGGTGAACAACTGTTGAAGAAGCTGGAACAACGACTGAAAACAAAAGGTCTGAATGAACGTAGATTCAGGGAATTTAGACGGTTGTACCTTGTTTATCCACAACTAAAAGAACCTGTTACACAATACATTGCATCACAAATTCAAATTCGGCAGTCATTGACCGCCGAATTCACTGAACCAATTCGGCGGTTGGTGACCGCCGAATCTGAAAATGGAGTTTGGAAACTATCAACAGAATACCCACAAACCGAAACATGGATGATTCCGGCTGATAGATTATTCAATAGATTATCTTCCACCCATTTAAACACTATATCGGGAATTGAGAACCCGGTAAAACGTGCTTTCTATGAAATGGAAACCATTCGTGGCTGCTGGTCTGTAAAGGAGTTGGAGCGACAAATCGCATCTTTATATTACGAACGTAGCGGACTATCCAAAAACAAAGAAGCCCTCTCCGCTTTAGTCCAGCAACAAGCAACCTTATTACAACCTAAAGATGTTATCAACACCCCTGTTACTTTGGAGTTCTTAGAGTTGAATGAACGTGCATTGGTGACAGAAACTGATTTGGAACAAGCCATTCTTGACAACCTGCAACACTTCCTGTTAGAAATGGGACATGGCTTCTGTTTTGAAGCCCGGCAAAAACGTATCTTGATAGACGAGGATTATTTCTTTGCCGACCTTGTGTTCTATCACCGCATTTTGAAATGCCATGTTATTGTAGAATTGAAGATAGATAAGTTCCGCCATGAGTACGCTTCGCAACTAAATATGTATCTGAACTATTTTAAAGCGGAAGTGATGCAGCCGGATGATAACCCACCTATCGGCATTTTGCTCTGCACCGAAAAGGGAGATACCTTGGTTAAGTATGCCACTGCCGGGTTAGACCCAAATATTTTTGTGCAAAAGTATAGGATAGAACTTCCAACAGAAGAAGAAATAAAAGTATTCATTTCTTCCTCAAACTATGAGAGTTACAAACTTTAAAATTGGCGAAAAGAAAAAAGATTGTTTCTTCTTTCGCCAGCACATATATTTTGCAGGCTACAAAAGTTAGTTTGGTACGTTTTGGATATATATACAAAAGCACAAACTAAACTCACAATAAAGTAGATTAAAAAAAAGAGAAGATGTTTTGATAAAGTCAGGAATCTATTTTCCCTTTTTAAGAGAACAACTCACGAGGTTATTCTATATTTTAATTGCAATTAGTTTATAGTATGGAAGATTTTAACTCACAATATGCCAACCATTCGAAATTAGAACAGCTAAAGCAGTTCATTTTGGAACATGGTACTTATATCGAACTCAAAAAGGGTGAACAATTCACTATTCAAGGCAAAGTGAATCATCGGGGAGCTTATATCGAACACGGCTTATTGAGATATACTCGTGTGGATGAAAAAGGGAATATACATATAGTAGGATATACTTTCTCCGGAGAGTTTACAGGAAGTTTATGCACACTTATAGAGCCTAATCAACCGTCATTAGTAACAATTGAAGCCGTTTGCGATACAAAGATTTGTTATATACCCTATTTAAAAGTAGAGGAATTCTTTGCCACAAATGTAGAAACCATGCAAGTAAAATGTACTCTTATTGAACAATCATACTTATTAATGTATCATAGATTAATAGATATGTACTGCAAGACTACGGCAGAACTGTATCTTGACTTATTGAATAGATGCCCCGATATTCAAGAGTACATTACGTTAAAGGAGATTGCCTCTTTCTTGCAAGTCACACCGGAAACAATCAGTCGCATACGCCGTGGACTGAATAAATAGCTTACGACAATGAAAGATTTTAATTCATACCTCGACAATTTAGACTATTCCCTCGTAAAAGATTTATTTCATGAAAAAGGGAAGCAACGTATATACCACAAAAAAGATTTCTTTATTCGTCAGAATGAAATATCACGTTTTGCCGAATGGGTAGAAAACGGTACATTCCAATATACATATATTGATGGAGAGGGTGAAGAACACATTGTTGGATACGCTTTCACCAACGAGTTTGTATGTGACTATTCTTCTTTAATGAGAAGTGGCTTATCGTTAGTAAATATTCAAGCCATAACAGAGTGTTCTGTATATGAAATATCCCGTCATGACATTATTGAATATTGGGAAACGGATATGAAAACTCAACGATTCGGAAGGCATGTGGCAGAGAGTCTATTTGAAATGGTATATGAACGATTACTTGATTCATATTGTACGCCTGAAATACGATACAGGAACTTGATGGAACGTTGTCCTAACTTGAAAGAAGTAGTTCCTTTGAAAAGCATCGCTTCATTCTTAGGGGTTACACCGGAAACCATTAGCCGCATACGCCGCAAGTTAGAGATATAACTCACCTTTTAACAATTGTTATATTGGGGTCTTGATAATTGTCAAGACCTTTTTCCTCCACCTTTCATTACTTTGCACACATTGATTAAAAACTATTAGTATGATACGGAAATTAATGAAAGAAGAATATAAAAATGCTATAAACTTATCCTATCAAGTATGTATAGAGTGTGGCATTAACGATTTTACGGAAGAAGGGATTGAAACCTTTAAAAGTTTCGTGTATGACACATCGTTGATGAATACGCTTGACATATATGGGGCTTTTGACAATCATTTATTGATAGGAATAATCGGTGTACATCGGGAAAGGCAACATATATCCCTCTTCTTTGTCTTGCCACACTATCATCGGCAAGGAATAGGAAAATCGTTATTTGACTATATGATGAGCAATTGTAATTTTACTTATATAACAGTTAATTCTTCAACCTATGCAGAAACTTTTTATACATCTTTAGGCTTCAAAAAAGTGGGTAAAAAAGAGATTAATAAAGGTATTGTTAGTATCCCTATGAAGAGAAATATATAATTATTGTCAATCACTTAAAATAGAGATAAGATGAAAAAGAAAATTACTTTATGTATGGTGCTTTCCACATTCATTATTTGCGCCATGTTATGTCTGACAAATTGTAGTAACGATGATGCCCCTACTTCTGTCTTCACCCCCGAAGCCCTGAAGCAAACTACTTGGCAAGCGCAAATGACCGTGTACAATATCGAAGATGAGATAGACTACACAAAACAATCCATTCTTCAGTTTACTAACGAATCAGAAGGCATTTATACAAGGACGAACGAAGAAGACGGATATATGTGGAACACAGATTTTACTTATCAAGTAAATGGAAAAATCATCACGTTCGACAACATAGCAGGTCCGTGGACAGTGATGGAATACACAGGAACACATCTCGTAATGGAAGCCTATAATCCCAATAAGATGGTGTGGACGTTGGAGAAGATGTATTAACCTAAAAATAGCGGATATGAAGATTTCAACAATTCTCTTTTTCTGCCTACTAATGACAGCTTGTATGCAGACAAAATCCTTTCACCGGACAAACGGCTGGTACTACGTAACATCACAGACTACAGACAGCCTTTCACAAACACCTTTCCTTACTGTTATGGATTTCGATTCTTTACGTTTGGAAACTGATGCTTTTGGACACTCGGTCATTACCGGTGTCTTCCTCCAAGATAAATTGCCTATATGGAGAGAAGCCACAACAAAGAGTGTAGGAAAGTACATCGCTTTCGTTTTCAATGACACGGTGATAACTGCTCCTCAGGTTAATAGCCCCATAGAAAGCGGATGTTTCCAAATTTCCAATCCGCATGGATATGATTTGGAACGTATCTTTAGGGAACTACAAAAAGAAATTGATATATCAAGGTTTGGAAATTAAATGTTAACTGGAAAATGGGAACATTAGGTTGCATAAATGATATGCTACAACGGGACAAAGAGAACCGTGAGCTTCGCAAGTTGAATAGAGACAGGATGAAAGAACATCACAAATATCTTGTAGGCAAAGGTAAAAATGCTGATTTATCCAATGTTTCCATTGAAAAGATAGAAGAAATCCGTAAAAAAACCATAGAAAAGGAGCAATCAGACCAAATATATATGTTTAGGATATATATATTTCTTACAATATGCCTTTTAGTGCTATTTTTATTGGGATTACTTTGCTATAAACTATTTTTCTAAATTCCCCCAAAACAACAACTTGCGGATTACAATATTATGAATTGAAATAAGCCTTTTCCTAAGTCTCGCTAAGGCTTATTTTTTATATGAATACATACATGAATCTAATTTTAGAACAGCGATTTTTCCGCTTATTGTCGGAATATTCACAACGTAAAGTTTCTGCATCGGAGTTTACAGAAGCTATTGAGGAATTGGCTACGCATGTAGCCGATTTTGGTATCAACGAACAGGATTACAGTATTTTACTTCGCTATTTTTCCTTTGGTTTACACCGTCTTAAATCGTATCGTGTACGGTTTGAGCAAGAAAAAAATGCCCTATTTGCATTTAATTGATGAAGCGATAGGACTTTTGAACACTGAAATACGCCTTATTGAATGGCGCATCAAATACCCGGAACAACTACAGCAACGCATCAATAAACAGCCCCTTTCCCCTCTCTACCTCGCCGACAAAACAACCCTTATCAATATCATGGAAGTGGTAAGCGGCTTATTCCTCTCCAAAGACATCGTTTATCAGAACGGTAAACCTGCCTATTTAGTGGACTTATCCAAAGGTTTTGAATGGTTGTTTAACATTAAGATAAGCGACTGCCACCAAAAACATGAGGACGTGATAAAACGGAAGCCGGGCAAACTCACCGAATTTCTTAATGGACTGGCAAACCTAATCAAAAATGAACATGATAAGAAAGGATATAGATAATCAGCAACTTATGATTTATTTATAGGGGACTCCATTAGTTCTCCTGTAATTTCTTTGTATCCGTTTTTAGAACTTTGCTTCATCAATCGATTGACAAACAAAATGTATAATCTGAAAAATGAAGCAATTATGTATATAGACAATGACGAATTTGGTGGATGGATGCAGAAGCTGTATGCCAAACTGGAAGAACTCTGCAAAGATGTACGGGTACTACGCAATGCAGACAGGGTACTGCCCGAAGATGATAACCTATTGGATAATCAAGACTTGTGCCTGCTGTTCAAAGTAAGCATCAAAACCCTGCAACGCTACCGGGCTATCGGTGCGTTGCCATACTTCACTATCAGCGGAAAAGTGTATTACAAGGCTTCCGATGTCCGGGAGTTCATCAAGGAAAGGTTCAGCGTCACCACGCTACGCCAGTTCGAGAAAGAACACTGTACGAAGAAAAAGAAGTGAATCTGAAAAGCCGGAACGGTGAATGTGCTTCATCCATCCCGGCTTTCCCCGTTTATGGCTTACCCAGCTTATCAGCTTCTTTCTTTAGCTGTTCGGCTTGCTCGTTCAACAGCCTTGCACGTTCCAGTGCTTCCGCCTGCTTTTGGATGCGGTATTCAAAATCCATCACTGAATCGGTCAGACTTCGGATAAAGCCGTTATCCCGTTGCCATTTGAACTTGTTTTCCAGTATATCAAAAGTTTCCCCGTCTGCCTGTCCTTGCATCAGCAAATAGCGGTATTTCATATCGTTGTCCTGTAACTGCTGCATACGTTCAGCCAAACGGATATTCAAGAATATGGAAACGGAACAGATAACCAGCACTGCCGAAAAAAGGAACAATCCCGGACGAATCCAAGAAGCGACCTTGTTGCAAATCCGTTGATAGAGCGGTAAGGGTATAGCTTCCTCTTTATCCGTCTTGCAAGAGCCCAAAGCATCAAGCATTACCTTGAAACAACGGTAGGTTTCCAATACTATTTTCTTGGTGTCCTCGATATGTTTCTGCTGACCTTGCATCCTATTCCTTATCTCGTCAAGCTGGCTTCGGATAGCCTGCAAATCCTTTTCGGGAACAGCCGGGTTACTGTGCAATTCCGACAATGCCTGTTCGATTGCGTTCAGTCTTTCAAGAGTTTCCTCCCGACTGGCTGGCGTTACCTGTGCTTCCTGCTTCTCTTTCAATTCAGTAACCATTGAGAGAAGCCCCTCTAAAATCAAATTTTTCTCCATGTGTTTACAAATTAAGTTGTTTTTTCTTTTTCTTCTTCTTTCTTAAATTCAAGTTTGGTTCTTCATCCGCAGGGGGTGATGAAGCGGTGAACAGACCGAGTGAGCCAGTTATCAACGGACTGTCAGTCTTTCCCTGTGTCGGCAATGGCTCCCGAACGGGTGTAAAAGCTGTCTGCCGTTGATTTCCGACCGTATTCAGTCCTGCATCCCCGAAACATTTATCCAGTTTGGAGAAACTAAAATTGCGGTCTATCTCCGAACCCTTGAACGTGTATTCGCCTTTGGAAAAGGAAACGCCCTGTATCTCGCCCGTCTGCCCCTTGTACTTGAACCGGACAGTAATACCCTTTTCCGCTAACCGCTCCTGTAACTGCCGCCAGTTCTTGAACTTCCCGATTTCGTTCTTTACAGCCGTGTAAATCTCGTATTTCGACTTGTCCGGCTCTTTCAAGCGGTGCTGCTTTACCTGTTCTTTTCCACCAGCAAAATAAAGCCCGTGTTTGGTTTTCAGCTTCTTGCATACCTGCTCGTTACGGTACATATCGTTCCTGTCCGAAATGGTCTTGCCGTTGTTGTCTATGCGGTTGAACACGATATGCACATGTGGGTGTTCCCGGTCTTGATGGCGCACGATGATATACTGCGTATCGGTGATTTTCATTTCACGCATATACTCCTGCGCAAGCTGTACCATCTTCCCGTCTGTCAATTTGGGCGCATCCACTGTCGAATAACTTAACGCAATATGTCCGACAGGCTTCTTCAAATCGGGATTCATCCCGGTCTGCATACAGAAGCTGCGGATTATATCGCCCCGGCTTTCAGTCAGAACCCCGTCCGCATGAAGCAAAACCGCCTGCTCCTTACCAAGCACATAGTTCACACAGCCCTTAAACCCGCTTCCCTTTTTTATTTTTCCAATCATCCGACAACTGATTTATAATTTCGACAATCCTGTTTTTGAGTTTCACCAGTTCCACCGCCACCAGTGCGAAACCTCCGGCATTCGCTCGGTGCGCCAGTTGGTTGATGTTGTTGGCTTCCCCTGCCAGCTTGCGGATGGTGTCCGCATCCTGCCTATTCAGCCGGGGTATGACCTCTGCCGAAACAACCGCCTGCCGGACATACTCACTGACACGCAACCCGGCTTCCCCGGCTCGCTTCCTGATGGCATAATACTGCAACTCGGTCAGCTTCGTGCTGACTACCCGTTGCTGCTTCTCTATCCGTTTCTTTGCCGGACGTCCCCCCGGCTTATCCTTTATATTCGTCATAGGTTTTTACATTTAAATGGTATCTTAAAAATTGCGACCAACGGGAGAAATTTTCTTTGCTGTCAAGCAAAGCAAGGTAGTTTCGGTTTACCGAAACATAACCTTGCTCTCCAAATTAAACCGCCTGTCGCTGGTAATCCTGCCGGACTAAATGCCCCTGCCCCTTTTCTGTCTTGGGGCGGCACGTTGTCCGGTTTCCTGCTTTATCTCCTGCGCTTGGCTGGTGCTGTTCTTCTGTTCCTGCTTCCTGCCGCACAGGTAATCGTTCAAGTCCGAATACCCCCTGTAATTGCCCGAGAAGTCACGCACACGGTAGGAGTATTCCAATTCGATAGCCCGTGTCGCTTCATATCCTGCCTTGTCATTGTCAAGCATACAGTGGATGCGTTCATACGGGTACAGCACGTCAATAGCTTTCGGCACATTGACAGTAGAGTTGAGTATGACATAATCCTGCCTGTCAAGGTCGGGCATGGTCGGGCAGTTCTTCATCCGGAGCGTGAGGAAAGAAAGATAGTCCATAAAACCCTCGAATACCAAACACTTCTCTCTCGGCTCTCCCTGCTGCCGTATATGGGTGATGTCTTTCGGGGCGATGCAGCCTTTGAAAAAAGAGTTGCGCACCTCATAACCTCCTGTCATGTTCGGGAAACCGATAGCGAAGAACGGTCTGCCGTTATTGGTAAAATGGAGTTCCTTACATTCTCTTTTTGCCAGTTCGATATTGATACCCCGTCCCTGCAAGTAACGGAGCAATGCCGGATGGGTAAGGTCACGGACTTCCAAATGCTGGAAACTCGGTTCTTTCCTACGCTGGGGAAAAGAAAAACTGACCGGACGGATGTGCGGTGTCTGTTCCGCTATCCGGTTTAAAAGGTATGGCAAGCTGTCTGAACAATAGAGTTCCTTTGCCAGTGCGATGAGGTTGCCGCCCTTGCCTGCGCCAAAGTCATACCAAAGGTTGCGGTCAGTGTTCACCTTGAAAGACGGTTCGTGTTCCTCCCTTAACGGTGATTTGTACCATAAACCGTTACCCTGCTGTTTGACAGGAGAGTAACCTAAACTGTGCAGATAGTCTGCGATGGGTATTTGTTTCACATCTTCGATGTTCATAACATTTTCTTTTTGGGGATAAAAAAATAGTTGAAAAGTGCACCAGTCCTGTTTAGTCCGTTATATATACACCCGTACCATACTAAACCTGCCTGTTCCGATACTGGGAAATAGTAAGTCCGTTCCTCTTGTATATACACCCGGACTAAACCAAACTGACTTTTAATAATGGAAATCGGGATTATAGCGGTAGCCCTTGCCCTCTTTCACAATCATGCGCTTGTTCACAAGGAACTTGTTCAAATCCACATGGATATTGCGTCCACGCTTGTAGCCGATACTTGCATAACCCTGTTTCAAGGTCTTTAGGACATTCTCGTAACCATATATGACCTGTTTGCCAAAACCGTTTTCCAAAGCTGTCCTGTGCTGTTGCTCCGTCAGTTCTGCCAGTGGAAAGCCCCTGTCTTGGCTGGGTTGCTTGAATACATAACCGTCCACGGCTTCGGGCAATGCGCTGTCGTTGATACGGAATGCGAACGGGTCAAACTCCCGGTCACGTATGTGCATCGCCTTTACCTCGCTTATGTTGCCGTCCTGCGTACTTTTGGTAATTTGCAGGACGGTTTCAGCCTTATTGTTCAGTTCCGTACCGATATGCCCCCTTGTGTTGTCATCCCCCTTGTTCAAATGCAGCACGGTGTGGATATGCAGGTTATACCCACTTGACCAGCGCATCAAAAGGTTGATTAGGTCGGTTGATTCGCTGGGGCTGTTGATGTCGTACATCAAGTCACGGATTCCGTCAATGATGAGCAACCCCACATCGGGCATATTTTCAAGCATATAGCCGATAATCTGTTTCCGCTTGTCGGGGGTCTGCTCTCTTAGCACGATGAAAACAAAATCGTCCCTGTCCTTGTCGGTAGGCAGTCCGGCAAGTCGCAAAATACGCTCCATGACCTTATGGCAATGGTATTTGCTCTGCTCGGTATCTACATAGAGGATTTTCCGTTTGTTCGGTGGCAGGTATGCCGAATACTTCAGTACCTCGTCATTCTTCAACGCTGCCGCAACAATGGCGGAAATATTGAATGTCTTTTTGCTCTTGGCTTTGCCTGTGGATGCGCTGAAATTACCCAGCGTGCCAATGGTAGAGCCGTTCACCCAGAGTATTTCGGGCGGCACTTCGTAAGTGTCCGTCACCTTTAGATGAATGGTTTTCCAAAGGGCTGCGAAATCCTCTTTCTGCATGGTGATGTCCTGCCCGGCTTCTGTCGCTTTTCTATTTTCCATAGCCGTTATTTCTTTAGAGGACGGTTAAGGATATACTTCTGCGCTTCCTGCTCTATCTGCGCCTGCGTCTTGACCGGGTTCTGACGCAACCATGCTTCCAACTCCGCTTTCTCAAAATAAAGCATTTTGCCCTGCGGCTTGTAATGGGGTATCAAGTTACCCGAAGTCAGCTTGTACAGGTAACTTTTAGAAAGGTTCAAGAACTTGCTCGCTTCATCGAAGCTAAGCACGTTCTTTGAAAGGAACAACATCTTTTCGAGTTCGGAAACTCTTAACTCTAAATTTTTTTCCATATTGTTTAGGAATTTAGGTGAAACAATATGAAGGTGCGCACCCTCGTTTTTTTGTTAACGGGGGCAAAGTTAAGAGCTTGAAAATGAAGTCTAATTGACCTTTGTTTGAGCGTTCAATCTATGCTCAACCTTTTTGCAGTTGTTTGATGTATTTGTCTATGATTTCATATCCTTTCGGATAGATGTTTTTCGCTTGGTCTGTCGCACTCGACAGGTCAGTACGTGTAAGCGGTTCACCTTTTATCTTCTTCAATATCAGTTTATTGTTTGCTATGACAGACTGCCATTCATAAACGATGTAATTATAACAGCTAAGTTGCATCATAAGATAGGCTAACAGACGGGTATTATTAACTTTCAATACCCCATTCAGTTTGCAGTTGAAAAAATCGGTAAGTATTTTGGCACTGACGGTAGTAGTAAACATATTCGCTTCATTCACACAGTCGGTCAGAAGTTTGATTTCATTAGCTTTCAACGTGGACTTGAAAGGATTGCTTTTGCCCACAATCTTGGTTGGATTAGTATCTGCACTTTCCTCTTTCTCTTTTGGCAAGGCTTGCTCTTGGATGGCAACCGCATCTGTATGGTAATTGCTTTCCTGTTCTTGCAGATAGCGCAAATATTTGGAAAGCACGACAAGATTAACGATAATGGACAAATAAGGAAGCCGCCCATCATAACAGGACGGTTCATGCAAATATGCATCCATATCAAAATCAGAGCAGCGGAAACCGATATACTTTTTTCTTTCATCAGAATTCAAGTCCTCAAAATAACCACTTTCCCACAAAAAATCGGGAATATCCATGTCCAATACAATGTTACGCACGACACGGTATTTTTGTTGGATGGCTACAATATTTTCAGTCACACGGAAAATTTCTTGTCGCAAATAATCCTTTAGCTGGGCTTGCGTCAAATATTCACGTTTTAAAAATAGTGCATCTACTTTAGTTTTATAGTCATGAGCTATACAACTATCTAATATCTTCTGTATTTCTCTGAAATTGGTTTCTATATGATTTTCCATAATCGTGTGCCTTTAAACGTTCTTACTACAAATATAAGGTAAGAATCTCACTTTTCCCGAAAACATCGGCAATAATAAGGAAGAAAAGATAGGATAAGCGTTAAGAAATTATAAAGATATGGGGAAGAAAACTATTAAAGTACACCTTTTCTTTGTATTCGTCATTCAGTACACATTTAGTACGCCCTATAAAAGCAGAAAACCCTGATAATCAGGTGATTATCAGAGTTTATTCGTACCCAGACCCGGGGTCGAACCGGGATGGAAGTGAATCCACTGGTGTTTGAGACCAGCGCGTCTACCGATTCCGCCATCTGGGCGCGTGCTTGATTTCTCAATTGCGGTGCAAAGATACGACATTATTTTGAATTCACAATAGTTTGGCAAAAAAAAGGAGAAAAAAATAATAAAACATATCTTAAACACTTCTCTATTCAGAGAATAAACCGTACATTAGCAAAAACATTTAAAATAGAGTCACTATCATGACAAACATGAATAATTATTGCGTGATTATGGGTGGGGGTATCGGAAGCCGTTTTTGGCCGTTTAGCCGTAAAACACTCCCCAAACAGTTTTTAGATTTCTTCGGGACCGGGCGTTCACTTTTACAACAAACTTTTGACCGCTTCCAAAAAGTTATTCCAACAGAAAATATTTTCATTGTCACCAATGCAATGTATGCGGACTTAGTGAAAGAACAATTACCTGAAGTAAACGAAGATCAGATTCTGCTGGAACCGGCAAGACGGAACACCGCTCCTTGTATAGCATGGGCTTCCTACCACATTCGCGCATTAAATCCAAACGCTAATATCGTAGTCGCTCCTTCCGATCATTTAATTCTGAAAGAAGACGAATTTCTCGCTGCCATTGAAAAAGGACTGAACTTCGTATCGCGTTCCGAAAAACTATTGACACTGGGTATCAAGCCGAATCGTCCAGAGACAGGGTATGGATATATACAAATAGACGAACCTGCCGGAGAAAATTTCTACAGAGTGAAAACATTCACAGAAAAGCCGGAGCTGGAATTAGCCCAGGTATTTGTAGAAAGTGGAGAGTTTTATTGGAATTCCGGTCTATTTATGTGGAACGTAAATACAATCATCAAAGCCTGCGAATATCTGCTACCTGAACTGGCTTCAAAATTAGCGCCGGGAAAAGACATCTATGCCACCGAGAAGGAAAAAGCATTTATCGAAGAAAACTTCCCCGCATGCCCCAATGTATCTATCGACTTCGGCATTATGGAAAAAGCTGACAATGTATATGTATCTCTAGGAGACTTCGGCTGGTCGGATCTCGGAACGTGGGGATCACTCTACGATTTATCGGAAAGAGATCAGGATGGCAATGTCACTCTGAAATGCCATTCGCTTATCTATAACAGCAAAGATAATATGGTAGTACTTCCGAAAGGAAAACTTGCCGTAATCGACGGTCTGGAAGGATACCTGATTGCTGAGTCGAATAACGTGCTGTTAATCTGTCGTAAGGATGAAGAACATGCCATTCGTAAATATGTAAATGATGCCCAAATGCAACTCGGTGACGACTTTATTTAGAATTCACGATAGCAGAAATTTGATTAGAACAGAATAAAGGTAACAATATAAATAGCAAACGGTGAACTCCCTGTAACCTAAATACAGTTTGTTCACCGTTCACTGTTTTTTATAATGAAAAACTTTTGTGTGTCTAAACTATAAAGACTTAAATTATAGATCTCTAAATTATCTCTATTCCCTGTTCCTTACAAAGTTTCAGACCGAGATCCTTCAATCTGAACTTCTGAATCTTTCCGCTACCTGTCATCGGAAACTCGTCCACAAAGAAAATATATTTCGGTATTTTGTAACGGGAAATCTTGTTTCTGCAAAAGTCACGTACATCCTCCGCCTGTATCGTGACACCTTCCTGTAGAATGATGAACGCTCCAACAGCCTCACCATACTTCTTAGAAGGAATACCTGCAACCTGTACATCCTTCACTCCATCAAGTTTATAAAGGAACTCTTCTATCTCACGCGGATAAATATTTTCGCCACCGCGAATAATCATATCCTTGATACGTCCGGTGATGCGGTAATTGCCGTTTTCGTCCTTAATACCCAAATCGCCGGAGTGCAAGAAGTTATTTTTATCAAGCACTTCCGCCGTAGCTTCCGGGTTCTTATAATACCCCTTCATGGTGTTATATCCACGGTTACACATTTCTCCCTGTACACCCACCGGACATTCCTCACCTGTTTCCGGATCAATGACTTTCACTTCCGTAAATTCAAAATCGCGCCCAACCGTGTTACAACGCACATCAAATGAATCGTCAATACGGGTGGCAGTCATGCCGGGAGCCGTTTCCGTCAGACCATATACACTGGTCACCTTCATATACATCTTCTCCTCAACCTGTTTCATCAATTCAACAGGACACAGAGAGCCTGCCATAATACCTGTACGAAGACAAGACATATCAAACAAGTCGAACATCGGATGATGCAACTCGGCAATAAACATAGTAGGCACTCCATAAAGCGCCGTACAACGCTCTTTATGAATGGAAGCCAGCACAACCAACGGATCAAAACGCTCTACCATTACCTGCGTGCAACCATGAGTCAGGCAGTTCATGGTGGCCAATACAACCCCGAAACAATGGAACAACGGAACACAGCAACAAAGTTTATCATCTGCCGTAAACTTCATGTGCTCACCGGTCAGGAAACCATTGTTAGCTATATTATAATGTGTAAGCATTACCCCTTTCGGGAAACCGGTAGTTCCTGATGTATATTGCATATTTACCACATCGTGACAGTCAACTTTACTTTTAAGTTCATTTAGGCAACTATCCTCGATATTATTTCCCAACAACAGGATTTCCGCCGTGTTATACATTCCGCGATGTTTCTCCTGTCCGACATATACTACATTTTTCATATATGGAAAACGTTCGCTTTTCAAATACCCGCGTTCACAAATTTTCAATTCGGGAAGCATAGTATACGTCATTTGCACAAAATCACTATCTTTCTCACCATTTACGATACAAAGTGTGTGCATATCCGAGTTCTGGCAAAGATATTCCAACTCTGACTGTTTATAGTTCGTGTTCACAGTGACATATACGGCACCAATCTTAGCACAAGCATAAAGCAATGTAAGCCAATCGGGAACATTAGCGGCCCAGATACCTACGTGGGTGCCTCGTTCCACGCCAATGGCGATAAGTCCTTTCGCCATATCATCTACGCGACGATTCAATTGGCTCCAGGTAAATCGAAGATTGCGGTCGGAATATACGATATATTCCTTATCAGGAGTCTCTTCAGCCCAGTGTTCCAGCCACTGTCCCAAAGTACGGTCAAATAATTGCATACGATATACTTAAATCTTGGTTCTTACATAACATCAAATCGGTGTATAAACTACTGCCAGAATCTTTGCAGCCTGTCCCTCGTAAGCATGTACATGGTGAGGAACGATAGAGTCATAATAAATACTATCGCCTTCTTCCAGAAGGTATGTATTCTTTCCATAACTGATTTCCATGATACCCTCCATAACCATGATAAACTCCTCTCCCTCATGAGAAGAAAGAACAAAGTCGGTATCTTCAGTTGGCATTACATCAATGATGAATGGCTCCATGTGACGGTCGGCTTTCGATTTGGACAAAGAATGGTATTCCATGTGTTTGCGTGAGTGAATCGCATTATTGGAGAAGCTGATAGCGTCTTTTGCCTCTTTCTTACGGCATACCACCGGTCCCACTTCGTCCTGATCGTCCAAGAAAGTCCCCAGCCGTACACCCAATACACGAGCAATCTTAATCAACGGAGCAAGAGAAGGGATATCGATATTATTTTCGATACGCTCAATCTGTTCCATAGCCAAACCAGAACGCTGCGCCAATTCTTCTATGGTTATTGATTTATCTTCGCGGAGTGACTTAATTTTCTCTCCTACAATTTTACTTGTATCCATATTGTAAGCATTTTAGTTGTCAAAGGTGATAAATTATAATAATTAAGTTGCAAAAATAACAAAATCTTTAGATGAGCACAATTATAACCAAAGAAAATATGACTATCCGATAGAAAAAGGGAGAAACTAAAAAGCCGTTCCTCATAATGAGAAACGGCTTCTTCAATTTTTTCGCGGCAAGTAGATTACTTACGCAAACCGAGTTCTTTAACAATAGCACGATATCTTGTGATATCTTTAGCTTTCAAGTAATCGAGCAAACGACGACGTTTAGCTACCAACATTGTTAAGGCTCTCTCTGTACTATAATCTTTTCTGTTGAGCTTCATGTGCTCAGTCAGACGAGAAATACGGTAGGAAAACAAAGCTATCTGCGCCTCAGTTGAGCCAGTATCAGTGTTAGACTTCCCGTACTTTCCGAAGATTTCTTGCTTTTTAGCAGCGTCTAAATACATAATTTTTAGAATTTTGATATAGTAAATATTCTTTTGAGCGTGCAAAGATAGGCATTATCTTTATATCCCACAACGTTTTACAAGAAAAAAATGCGAGTATAGCATATATTTCTAATCCTATTTTCGTACCTTTGCAGCCAAATAATAGGTATTATATGCAAAATATTCGAAACATTGCAATCATTGCCCATGTTGACCATGGGAAAACAACGCTGGTTGACAAAATGCTGTTGGCCGGAAATTTGTTCCGCAACAATCAAAATAGTGGTGAACTTATCCTGGATAACAACGACTTGGAGCGCGAACGTGGTATAACGATTCTTTCCAAGAACGTTTCCATTAACTACAACGGTACTAAAATTAATATTATTGATACTCCGGGACACAGTGACTTCGGTGGTGAAGTTGAACGCGTATTGAATATGGCCGATGGTTGTATTCTGCTGGTCGACGCATTTGAAGGTCCGATGCCCCAGACTCGTTTCGTGCTGCAAAAAGCATTGGAAATTGGTTTGAAACCGATTGTAGTAGTCAATAAGGTAGATAAGCCGAACTGCCGTCCGGAAGAAGTATACGAAATGGTTTTCGACTTGATGTTCAGCCTCAACGCTACGGAAGATCAATTGGATTTCCCCGTTATCTATGGTTCTGCCAAGAACAACTGGATGAGCACCGATTGGCAGAAGCCGACTGAAACGATCACTCCGCTACTGGATTGTATCATCGAGAACATTCCGGCTCCGACACAGTTAGAAGGTACTCCGCAGATGTTGATTACTTCTCTGGATTATTCTTCTTATACCGGACGTATCGCCGTAGGTCGTGTGCATCGCGGTACATTAAAAGAAGGTATGAACGTAACGCTTGTAAAGCGCAACGGTGATATGCTTAAAAGTAAAATTAAAGAACTTCATGTATTCGAAGGTCTAGGCCGTGTGAAAACAAGTGAAGTTTCTTCTGGAGATATTTGTGCATTGGTAGGTATCGACGGATTTGAAATCGGAGATACTGTTTGTGACTTCGAAAATCCGGAGGCATTGCCACCTATTGCAATCGACGAGCCGACAATGAGTATGTTATTTGCTATCAACGACTCTCCCTTCTTCGGAAAAGACGGCAAGTTTGTAACTTCACGCCACATCCATGACCGTTTGATGAGGGAACTCGACAAGAATCTGGCTCTTCGCGTAAAGAAGAGTGAAGAGGATGGTAAATGGATTGTTTCCGGCCGTGGTGTACTTCACCTTTCCGTACTGATTGAAACAATGCGCCGCGAAGGATACGAATTGCAGGTAGGTCAGCCACAGGTTATCTACAGAGAAATAGACGGTGTAAAATGCGAACCGATTGAAGAACTGACAATCAACGTACCGGAAGAATATTCCAGTAAGATTATTGATATGGTAACCCGCCGTAAAGGTGAAATGGTCAAAATGGAAAATACGGGCGAACGTATCAATCTCGAATTTGATATGCCTTCACGTGGGATCATCGGTCTTCGTACCAATGTGCTGACCGCCTCTGCCGGTGAAGCTATTATGGCACACCGTTTTAAAGAATACCAGCCATACAAAGGAGAAATCGAACGTCGTACCAATGGTTCTATGATTGCCATGGAAAGCGGAACCGCTTTTGCTTATGCTATCGACAAATTGCAGGATCGCGGTAAATTCTTTATCTTCCCGCAGGATGAAGTCTATGCAGGACAGGTGGTAGGTGAACACTCTCACGACAATGACTTGGTTATCAACGTTACCAAATCAAAGAAGTTGACCAATATGCGTGCTTCCGGTTCGGACGATAAAGTTCGTCTGATTCCTCCCGTTCAGTTCTCACTCGAAGAAGCATTGGAGTACATCAAGGAAGACGAATATGTAGAAGTAACCCCGAAAGCAATGCGTATGCGTAAAGTCATTTTGGACGAAATAGAGCGCAAACGTGCGAACAAGATCTAAAACAATTCACTTCAGATAAAACAAGAAAGCCCGTTGGAGAAGAATCTTTAGCGGGCTTTTCTTATTTTTTCAGCTCAACCATATTCAGTAACTTCCGCACAACCCAATAGCCGACTCTAGCTTCTGAAATACCTTTCTGCAACCGATGTGGACATACAAAATTATCATCTTTGATTTCCGCTTCCATATAATAGAAACAACAGAAAGGATCTAGTTCAAATGCCTTTGCATATTCCAGAATATGGGTCGAAATAAGAAAATGACAATTGGAATACTCCTTCAATAATTCATTTACCGCAACGGAAGCCTCAAATGCATCTTTAGCATTAGTCCCCCGAAACATCTCATCCAGAATGACCAGACATTTCTTTCCGGTTCCCGCCTTTTGTAGAACTTCCTTAATACGAAGCACTTCCGCCATAAAATGACTTCGCCCGTCCCGCAAAGAATCAGGCAAGTTGATAGATGTATATATCCCCTCATAAACAGGACAAATCATTGACTTAACCGGAACGGGCAGACCGCAATGAGCTAACCAGACAGCCAGCGCCAAAGCCTTCAAAGTTGTCGATTTTCCCGCCATGTTGGAACCTGTAAAAAGACATATATTCCCACAGGACATTTCCCAATTATTCTTTTGCGCATTTTCCACAAAAGGATGTACAATACCTTCAACAGAGAACTCCATTGTCTGCACCATGGTCGGAGTGAAACAGAAATTCTTTGCCTTCGCTACCCGATGCGCCGTCCTGCAAACATCAAACATGTAGACAACAGACAACAACTCCCTTATGGACAATAACCGTGTACAACGAAATAAATAATCATATTTATCTATGGCATAATTCGACAAGCGTGCCTTTTCATCTAAAGTTTGTTGCAGAACTTCCTCTAATTCACTTCCATGCAAAAGTTCCTGTACCTTATCAGCTGTTTCTTTTAAAAGTTGTGGCATATTCCCCCCTGCTGCAATAGTCCATTTCTCCAAACGGTGCAACATGAGAAAAACCAATTTCACTCCTCGGGAAACCACATACCGGTTCGGATCATATCGTACAAGACGATCAATAATCGTCGCACATGAAAGTAATATATTTGCTCCCCTTATCTGTTCGCGATATTCCAGATAATATTCAATAAAGTCCAGTTCTTCCTCATTTAAAGGAAGTTCCGGCAAGAAATCCCAGGCGATAGCTTCCTGACGTTTACAAATCTCTTCCCAATCACTCAACGGATGCATAATCCAATCCAGCATCAGCGACTTTCCTTTCTTCGTTTCTGCTTTTAAAAACAAAGAACAAAGCGCCTGCTCACCATACACATTCCCTGTAACGTTCAAATCCGCACAAGTCTGTTTATCAGCGTCCAAATATACCATAGTATGATTTTTATCCAACTTCACAAAAATAGACAAAGTAAGAATAGACTAGTAATAAAGAACTTTTTAATAAGCTTTTTTAATACAACAACACTCCCACTACACCAGCAAGACAGATCAGCAGAATAGGATGTAGCTCCCATTTCCATGTAATCAGAAAAGCACCGACAAAAATCCCAATACTTTTATAATCAATAAAGTTATCTTTGTTCATCATCAGTAAGGCTGCCGAAGCAATCAATGCCACAGACATAGGAAGCAGCCCCGACATCGCCGCCTTGATATACTTATTATCTTTGCATTTGGCAAAGAAATAAGAAATGAGCAATACTAAAATAAAAGAAGGCAAACAAACTGCCACAGTAGCAAGCACCGCTCCCCATACACTTTGTGTAACTGCATATCCCACGTAAGTAGCACTATTAATTCCAATCGGACCCGGTGTCATTTGCGAAATCGCCACTACATCCGTAAATTGCTGGGGAGTCAGCCAATGATGAATATCCACAATTTCGTGTTGAATAAGGGAAAGCATAGCATAGCCACCTCCGAAGCCAAACGTACCTATCTTCAGATACACCCAAAGTAATTGTAAATATATCATGCCTTTATATCTTTAATCTTATCTTTCAACCATAAAGTATAAACCAGTCCGCCCGCAATTCCCGCCAATACTACATAAATAGGAGAAAGTCCGAATTGCCAGATCAACACAGTAGCAATGAGGGGGGCCATCAACTGTATATATTTCAGCTTCAATGCCCTAACCGCAGATATGCAAGGGAATAAAATCAATGCCACCACTGCCGGCCGTATTCCGTTAAAGATACGGATCATCACCTCATTATCCTGAAAACGGGCAAAGAACATCGCAATCAACATCATAATAACAAAAGAAGGCAATATGGTAGCCAGTGCGCACACCAGGCTACCAATCACCTTATGAAGTTTATAACCTACAAAAATAGATATGTTTACTGCGAAAACACCGGGCAATGACTGGGTCAAGGCAAACATTTCCATAAATTCCTCTTTACTCATCCACTTTTTCTTGACTATCTCCCGTTCTATCAACGGAATCATGGCATATCCACCTCCAATGGTGAACATACCAATTTTCGCAAATGTATAAAAGAGTTTCAAATAAGTAACAATCATTTTTCTGTCAGCGTTTTAGCAATTCCCCCTTCACGCTATCATACTTTAGTTGATAACTATGTCCTTTTACAGTTTTAAAAGACAAAGTCTTGCCGGCATATTTCACAATACATCTTTCACCTGACTTTGACAGGATAGTCGCTTCCTTCAAAAGTCCGTTCTCCCATATCATGTCTACCTCGAAATTTCCTTTCGCACATATACCCCGGACAGAGCCTTCCTTCCATGCATCCGGCAAAGCAGGAAGCAGTTGGATAAATCCCATGTGACTTTGCAGTAACATCTCCGTAATACCGGCCGTACCACCAAAGTTTCCATCAATCTGGAAAGGCGGATGCGTATCCCATAAATTATCAAGCGTACCGTTCTTCAGCAGATTAGCAAATAAGGTATAAGCATGATTGCCGTCCTGCAAGCGAGCCCACTGGTTCAACTTCCATCCCATACTCCAACCCGTAGCCCCGTCACCACGATGCACCAATACTACTTTGGCAGCTTCAGCCAATTCGGGAGTAGTGACAGGAGAAACCGTATGTCCCGGATGCAGACCAAACAGATGATTTACATGGCGGTGTTCATCTTTCGGATCGTCAATATCTACCGACCATTCCATTAATTGCCCATAACGGCCGATCTTATAAGGAACGAGATTGGCAAGCACCTGTTCCCATTCCTTACGTTCTTTCTTATCCACTCCCAATTCCTCGCTCGCCTTGATGGCATCCAATAGGATTTCACGCACAACGGCGTGTACAAATGTGGCCCCCTGATCAATAGGGCCATGTTCGGGTGAAGTGGACGGTGCCGCAGTATAAGTTCCGTCCGGCTTATGCCACAAATAATCAACTGCAAAATTGGCACTGCTCTTTATCAACTCATATCCCGTCTCTTTCAAGAATTTCAAATCCCGTGTATAGTCATAATACTCCCAAATATGCGTAGCTAGCCAAGGGCCTGCCATTGGATTAAAGTTCCACGACATATCTTGACTTTCCAGTGGAGCAGTAAACCCAAAGATATTAGCAGAAATAGATGCAGTCCAGCCCCTCGCACCAAAATAAGACTGAGCCGTCTTTTCACCCGGCTTCACTAATGTGCGGATAAAATCAATTAACGGCAACATACATTCCTCCAGATTCGTAGAACAGGCAGGCCAATAATTCATCTGAATATTTATGTTATTATGATAATCAACACGCCAAGGCCCATCAACGTTATTATGCCAAATACCTTGCAGGTTGGCCGGCATATTGCCCGGACGAGAACTTGCAATCAGAAGATAACGGCCGAATTGAAAATAAAGTTCCTCCAGATAATAGTCCGGCTGCCCTTTCCGATAATTTTTCAACCGCTGCCCGGTCGGTAAATTACCGGTCTTTACCGTTGGATTCAGATTCAACTTCACCCGATTGAATAAAGCAGCGTAATCCTGATAATGCTCATTCAACAGAGCCGAATAACCTTTGGCCACCGCATTAGCCAGCCATTGGCCCGTTGTTTCGACAGGATTGACCCCGACATACGTTTTCGGATTCTTAAAGTCTGGAGCAAAGTTAGCCTTATAGTCAGTATCCGCAGTGACATAAAAGACAACTTCATCCGCTCCCTTCACGGTGAGTTTCCCATTTCTATTGACCAATGTTCCACCTTTAGTCTCCGCTTGGATACGGACTACATATTTCATTCCATTATTATCCAGCGCAGCCGAATAAACCAAGCCATTATCACCTTGAGCCACCATACTACCTGTCGATACCGGATTAGGAGCATAACTGAATATCAGGTTCTGCTTGCCCGGCCGGTCGGCACTGAAACGCATGACCAGCACATTAGCAGGATAAGAAATAAAATAATTCCGTTGGTACGCTACATCGTCTTTTTTAAACTGCACTACAGCCATAGCAGAGTCCAAAGAAAGAATACGCTTATAATCACTCATACCAATAATATTCAGCCCGGTCTCCACATAAAACTCTCCCATAGTCGTAAAACTACCGAAACGGAAAGGCTTTTCCCTGCTGCCCTCATAAGGTACTTCACTATTAAAATTCTGTCTCGTCAGCCTCTCCGCTTTAACTTGGTCTCCTTCCGTAAATGCTTTACGTATTTCATCAAGGATATGCGCTGACTGTTTATTGACATTCCAGTAGTAATCCGCTCCTTTCGCTGTGTTAGGACCACCCCGCCAAAGTGTCTTTTCATTAAAAGTAATCCGTTCAGCTTCGACCGATCCCATAATATTCGCCCCTATACTGCCATTTCCAATAGGCAATGATTGTGACTCCCATGCAGCATCCGGATTACGGGCTGTATCACCGGCGGTTTCCGGTTTATTTTCACCTTTCCACATATCCGGTCTGCCACCATACCATACGGCATGTCCTTGCAAAGTATTCGGAGCATCAAACCAAATAGCAAGTCCTTTTGTATAATCTGTCCCTCCGGCACAAACTGCAGAGGAGACAAGTAAAGTACTGATAAAAAATGAATAAAGTTTCTTCATTGTCATAGTATTTATTTTTTGGGGTTAAAAATCAACCTTGATATATTTCTTTTTCATCTGTCTAAATTCCATTTTTTTATCACAAACCTCCTCCAGCTTATTCTCTCTGATTACAACACCTTTACAACCATTTAAAATAAACAAAGGCTTTTGACGAAAATCGTCCGAAGAAGTACATTCTACATGATTCTCTTTAAAAATCAAATCCTTCGTACTTTTGGCGTATAACACCGGATTCCCAAATGTACGAAACGTATTACCTATGATACGCACATTTCTATGCACCGGACGTTCCGCATCCACCACCGTATTAGAAGGATGCAACGCAATGACTGCATTTTCAGGTCCTCCACTATACGCACAGCCGATAAATATATTGTTCTGAATCAAAACATCATTCACCGGTCCCGATTCATACCAGCCTTCGGCATCTCCTTCTATCAGGATAGCGCTCATGCCCGTTTTATAATAAGTATTATCTGCAATCACTACTTTTCGGGGAGTAGTCATTAAGGTACCCCGCGTACTTGTCCTCGTAAAATAACAATGACGAATTTCCACTTCGGGCGTGCAACTGATATTCTCTACACAATCGTGATTCAATTCCAATTCACCGGGAATATCCCGATTGAAGGTGACTTGAACAATACGGTCTGTCAACCGTTTCACAGCAACCACTTGCGCAGATGCAAAACGCTCCATAGTAGACGCCTTGACAAAAGCGACCGTATCCCCCTCAAAGTAAGCGTTATACCCATAGCTCTGCCCATGCATGAAGCGCAAATTCAAAGTACGGGTGTTTATTTTCTCAACGGCACGCAAGTTAGTACCGTGCACATTTATCGGATCATCCTGTGCACCCGCAAAATAACAACCAATTATCTTCACCTTTCCACTACATCCGGAAAAGTGCATCATATCCGCAGAAGCTGCCAACAACCTGCCACTGCCTTCACGCGGCATACATTTCACTTTATCCATGGTAATATTACGAGTGTATTGACTTACTATACCAAGCCCATGCATATAGTGCATCTGCACCCGGTTAAGTGTAATATCCCGACTTTCGAAAATAAACCATCCCACCTGGTCACGAATAATGTCACGAATTGTCAAAGTATTCCCCACTTTCGGGCGAAATCCTTCCGGGACATGGAAACGTACTACATTCGGGGCCACCCCTTCCGCCTCCGCAGCAGCAAGCACATTCCACCCCTGGCTATAACGGAAAGTACTATCAACAGGACTATATTCTATACAATGATTCTTGTTTGAACGCCAACCCTCACCAAAGAGGCTCATCCGCCCATTCACTATTTCATAACGTGTGTCACGATGTACAACAACTTCCACCTCATCATCTTCCACACGGGCAAATGTCATTTCCGAACCGGCAGGACGTTCAAAATCAATATGCAAATCTTTAAACACCAGATTCTTACAACGTTCGAGAGCGATAGTCGTCATTTTTCCGTGAAACATCAGCGTTGCTCCGTTTCCTTCAATCATCAGATCTTTCATATCTTCAAACAGCAGACCGATAGTTTTCACTTTGGAAGGACACTCTTGTTCGGTCGATGTATTCGATATAAAATATTTCCGCCGGATAGCACCTTCGGGCCAGATATCATAACGCCCTTTCTCAAAAGAGAGCACGCGAGCACCACTTCGCTTACATTCACTAATAGCTTCCTGCAAACAGGTCACACAATTTTCATATGTATACGGATGTGCTCCGAAGTTTGAAACACGGATAGTATCTTTTTGTTGCGCCCGGGTAATACCGGAAATTCCGACTATTGACAAGCATATAAATAAAGCAATAAATCTCATAAGCAAATATGTATTAAAGAAGAAGTTGTCGCGTTACTTTATATTTATACAAAGATAGCGAATTATGTTCGATTATTAAATAAAGAGCCGCCATCAAATCGCATTTATTCACATAAACCCGATTCTCCAGCGGCTCTAACCTTTCTTTAGTGAGAAATATAGCTATCTATTGAACTCTGTCACTTCAACGGACTCACTATTAATAATATTATTTCTTACTTGTCGTAAACATTATCTCTGCAATACTTGCATTTACACCATTATTACTACCCGTAACCAAAGCACGTATATATCTTCCTCTTACAGGTTCCGGCAACAGCAGGGTTTGGGCATTGGTCGCCTTTTCACTAGGGAAGTTCAATTGTCCCAATTCTGTCCAATGTTCTTCACTTTCACCTATGCTGAATATAACAGTTTTAGTATCTCCGTTACCTTGCCTTCTTGCCAGTTCTATCGAAAGAATATCCTGTTGTGATTTCATATCAATAATGATTTCATGTGGCAATGGAGGATTAGCCCCTTCACCTTTCCATTGTGAGTGCCAGAAACTGGCAAGATCTCCGTCAAGGATACAGGTGGCAATACCATATTTACCAGCATTTTCTCCAACCTTTTCTTCTGTCGAAGCCGAGATTCCCCAATCCGTTCTGTCTGCATCAACATATTGTTCGTGAACCGCATCCCAATCTTCTTTTGAAATGGTATAATAAGCAGGAAAATCCATTATTTTTTCCAAAGTTGGAATATCATCGAAAGCGTCATCAGCTGGCTTAAATGTAGATATCAACTTAAATGATGTCTTAAGGACCGCATCCGGTATAACCGTAGAAGTTTGCCCTTCATCTACTTTGATGATTTTCTCCTTTCCCTCATTATTTGTATACGTCAACGTAGTTCCGGTACACCCCTCTAACGGAACCCAATTAATCGTTACTCCGTTCAAATCTGCCGAGATCGAATTAATTCCCTGAGCTGATAGACTGGCCTGATAAGTGGAACCGTACACTTCACCCGCAATAGTTCTTACCAAAGACTCTTTACCTGTATCACTCCTCGTTATCATATTGAATATATATTTCCCTTCCGGAAGGTCAATAATCGTCGATATAGGATCCTTTATAACACGATTCTCCGGAACAGGAACTACCACAGGATTTTCATTTCCCTCCCACGTAATCACACAAGAGCTGATTCGTGGGTCGGCATTCAGATACCACTCCAACTTGACACGATTGAACCCGCTATAGGCACTCAAATCCTGAACGGCCCCGAGATAGGTTTCTTCTCCCATTTCAAGGTATTTTTCGTGTATCTCATACATATCTCCGCAAGCGGTCATCAAAAAGGCTGACAAGCCACAAGCTATATATCTTATTATATTTTTCATAATCTGATTTTTTTAATTACTCTGTTGCAGGTTGTCCCCAGAAAGTCATTTCGCCAATCTGAGCGTAAGTACCTCCACTCCAGGTTTCAAGCATAAGAATTCTTACATAACGGAAATTAGGAGCTTCAATGGGAACTTCGTGTTCATCGCCATTCTGTATATATTCAATATCTTCATTGGTTATATTCGGATTATCTTGTCCGGAAGGTTTATAACATTCAACATCCATAATCTTCGTCCAACCCTCAAAGGTAGGATACATGATACCATCTTTTTCCACACCGCTATTATACATTTCGTCCGTAAGTTCCGTACAACCATAAATCACATATTTCTTCAAATTATTATGAGTATAGGTCCAAACGTTCGCATCTCCTCTGCGTTGCCACATCTTGAAACGGCTTACCTTGGCAACCTGTCCCATATCGAACGTTATACACCGACCAGGGGCAGGATTATCACTATTAGTAACACTATGGAAACAGTCTGTGTTATTATTACCCTGCCAGATATTTCGTATCGGCAGACCACCCATAGCCTCACAATCACCAGGCAAACGTGTCGGAAGTTCTTTAAATTTCGACTTGTCAAGTTCCTCTTCATACAAAGGATTGCTTTCCAGCTCCAACATCTCGGAATAATTATCCCAACGGTCACGAATTCTGTATCCTAACGTGATTGGTTCAGCAGCCAATCCCCGGATTTTAGCTTGCCCTTCCACTATACTGGAATAGAAATTCTCCAAAGAAACCCATTCTCCGTTTTCCTTTTTGGTAACTTCCAGAATAATATTCTGTCGAGTCGGATTTTTCCACGTCAAACTCACTCCTCCAAAACTATCAGTAATCTTGAGTGACTCATAAATATATTCTACAGGAGGAGTTAATGGACTGATAGAAACGGTTTTCGGTTCAGACTCGTTCTGGCTTTTGTCTACACTCTTCAAAAAGATATTATAGTCACCCACCTTTCCGAATCCTTCTACGATCAAGCTATCTACATAAGGAGAAGCTTTTGTGGTTCTTTCCACCCCATTAATCATATAAGACGCCACAACACACAAGAGATCATCATCTTTCGGAGGAGTATAACGAATGATAGCTCCTCCATTAATGTTCTCCACCTCTATATTCGTAGGCAATCCCGGTGCTACACTGTCGGTAGCATTGAGACCAATCTTTTCGTCCTGCCCACATCCTGCTAGGCAGAGTGTACCGAGCAATGTGACGAACGCATATTTCACAAGCTCTGATATATTATTCATATTTCTCATATTTCCAGTCATTTTAAATTATGAATATCATAGTTACCACCCTGGGTTTTGTACCAGGTTCGGATCTTTCAATATTGTTTCCAGTTTCAACGGCCACAAATAGTCCTTATAACTATACTTTGAACGTAAGTAGATAGTGGTTACTCTATAAAATTCCTGGGCAGTCTCTCCTTGAATATGCCACCCTTTCACTTCGCGGGGAAGTTCTTTTTTCCAACGACGCAAGTCCCAGAAACGTTTTCCTTCACAGGCCAGTTCATTCAAACGTTCCATGCGAATGATTTCACGCATACCGTTTTTCGTATTAGGCTTATCCGGGGACTTGGAATATTTACTCCACGACTCCTTTACCCCCTTCAACCCTGCACGTTCGCGAACCAAGTCCACGTAATCATATACATCCTGTGTGGGTGATTCCTGCGATTCATTCAAAGCTTCCGCATACATCAGATACAAATCAGCAAGACGTATGATTGGGAACGAATAACGGTAGGGAGAGAAACCGTCTTTTGTCAAACCAGTCTTATAGCTACATACCTTTTTATTCAAATATCCCGTATATGAATGGTCTTCCGAAGTCTGGCGCCCTGATACCTCCTTTGCCCGAAAATGATAGAAAGCAAGATTTGCCGGCTCATCATTCGTATAACCATCTCCATACCATGTTCCACGGTCGAATGACAATGAAGCATAGAAACGCGGTTCACGGTTCAAGTGAAGATAGGCTGTTTGCTCTCCTATCTGAAGGTAATATTTATTATTTCCCTCATCCGGGATAGTGGTAATCTCATAGCGGTTAGGATAATTAGCCGTCCAGAAATCACTGTTATCTTCAGAAATAGGCACACCATTTGAAGAATAGAATGCTTCGGCTACTGATAAAGTTGGTCCTAAAACAGAACGCGCGTTATAGTGGCTCCCCTTCGTATGTTTAGCCATTGCAACCGTCTGCAATCCGTTAACGTTCCGAGTACTTCCCCAAATAATTTCTTCATTCCATTTTTCTGTGACAGCCTCACCGATATCCAGCAGTTTGCGTGTTGCCGCAGAAATACTATTGATCGGCAAAGAGAAAGTATAAAGTTTCTCGTGACCATTTTCTTTTGCACAATTTATCGCTTCAAGCGCTGCGTCTGCTGCCAATTTCCATTTACTGTTATCAACCTGTGTCGGGAACAAATGCCTACCCTGATTATCTTTCACATTAATATAATCCGAATTTCCATTAAACAAAGGGCTGGCAGCCAATAATAACAATTGTGCTTTTACTGCTTTTGCAATTGGCTGGGTGATGCGCCCCATCTCCTGTCCTGGATCTGTGATCTTTGAAGGCAGATCTTTATATGCTTCATCCAGCAGGTTAGAGATATAAGCCACTACATCATCCACCGGCTCGCGATAACGCCTTACTTCATCCTGTGAAGCATCTACCGCAATATTAGTATCCATGATAGGAATAGGACCGTAAAGCATAAACAGATAATAATGATAATATGCTTTGAGGAATTTTACTTCCGCAATCCAACGGGTGCGTTCATAATTCTGCAAATCGAGAGGTTTGTTGATATTTTCCAAGAAAATATTACAATCGCGGATAGCTACCCAAAGATTGGTTCCCCCATTTCCTCCATCCCAAAAATTCTGGTAGGGGTCATTATTATTTTGTTCACCGCGACCTATTTCCCATGCGTTGAGAGAGATACGCTGATCTATAAAACCGGTTCCTTTAGGCATTAACCAATGTTCATCACCTGCCAAAAAGCCAATGGAGCCACCCTGATCCCATGAAGGCAGGTAACTATAACAAGTATGTAGAAACTTAAATGAATTAATGCGGTTGCTGAAGGCATTATCCATGCTTGGAGTACCTTCGGGCACTATATCTAGGTAATCACTACAAGAAGTGCTACACAGCATGGCAGCAATCACGAGTGATATGGATATGATTATTTTTTTCATATAACATGTTTTAGAGTGAAAGTTGAATACCTACATTAAATACTCGTTGAACAGGATATCCCAAACCGTTGTTCCCCATTTCCGTATCCCAAATTTTGAATTTGGAAATATTGAACAAGTTCGTCCCGCTTACGTAAATACGCAAGTTTTCCAATTTAGCTTTACTGGTCAGCCGCTTTGGAAGCGTATAGCCTATTTCTGCCGATTTCATACGCAAGAAAGTACCGTCACGCAACCACCATGTACTCGACTGGTTATTATTACTGATAGCCGTATCCGACAACCGTGGCCAGAAAGCATACATATTCTGGTTGGACTCGCTCCAATGATTATTGGCGATAACCTGAAGCAAAGCATTGTTAGCCTGTTTTCCTCCCAATTCGTTGTCCGGGTCATAAGGCTGGGCAAACGGAGTGATACGCAAAGGACTAATAAAGAAGGAAGACCGTGCCGATCCCTGGAAGAAGCAGTTGAAATCAAACGCCTTATATCCCACAGAGAAACCGAAACCATAGATAATTTCTGGTGTAGTCGGATAACCGATAGGCACAATATCCTGCTCGTCGATGATTCCGTCACGATTGATATCTTTATATTTGATATCTCCGGCTGTATATTCGCCAAATTGTTGTTTCGGAGAGTTTGCCACATCTTCATCATCTACAAACAAACGTTCGGCTATGTAACCATAAGTCTGGCTCAGCTTAGAACCGATTTTACTTCTCCATGGAGTAGCCGAGTAGTCCGGTTCTTCGTATTCAGAAAATTCACTGCTGGCGTATGTGAAATTACCTCTGATAGTAGTCCACAGGTTTTTGTTGAAAATATGCGAATAATCCAAAGAAATATCGACACCTTGTCCTTTAGCCTCACCGATATTTGCCCGGATAGGCGCCTGGAATCCCATCAAACTGGGGATATCGGCACGCTCTTGCAGGATATTCGTTCTTCTTTCTTTAAAATACTCTGCCTGAATCTCCAGGTCATTGAATAATTTCAGTTCAAATCCCACATTCATTTTATGAGAAATTTCCCAACCAATCTTCGGATTGGCATAGCGGCTGATAGAAATACCGTTATAACCTTCGTCAAAGTTGGTTCCGAAGTTCATTCCCCTACCGGAATTATTCATATTTACTTCCGACAAATAGAAGAAACGGTTGTCATTATTAGAAATATTATCATTACCGACCAATCCGTATGATCCTTTCAACTTAAGCATATTGACAACTTTGGAAATCGGTTTGTCCGCCCAGAATTTTTCATTGGACACAACCCAGCCCAAACCTCCCGACGGGAAGAATCCCCAACGATGACTCTTGTCAAAACGTTCGGAACCGTTGTAACCGAAATTAAACTCCGCAAAATAACGGTCGGAGAATCCGTAAGTAAAACGTCCTGCTAATCCCAAATTACGGGTAGGGAGTGATTTCTGCAAGGTGTTTTCATTGCCACTTTTCCCTTCACGCACTGTATAAACCAACATACCACTGACATTGTGTTTTTCAACAAACGTCCGATCGTATGACAACGATGCTTCCAAATACAGGGAACTGCCTACTTTTTTACTTCCCGGAGAGTATCCTAGATAATCTGTACCCAAATCCGGATTTAGAGCAGAAAGAGTGTATTCATCTTTTTTCTTATCATAACTATCCAAGGCATAATAGAACGGAGTATAAGAACGTTGAAGATCATAATATGAAGTTCGTGTGACATTTCCCAACAAACGCCCTTTCAAGCCTTCGGTTATAAAACTGAAATCTTGCTTTAGCTCCAACTGGGCAAGTATAACTGTGTTTTCATATTCTTTATAACCGCGTGCCATTTCAGCATACGGATTCAAGTAATTTGCACTAGTTCCATAATTACCGAACATAGGATGATTGGTATATTGGTTAGCTGCATCCGGAGCATACATAGCAGGAAAAAGAACCGGACTTGCTTTAATAGCCTGACTGTAAACCTGCGAACCGCCCTGTATCGGACCTTGATAACTATCAAACGTGCCGCTCACGCGCACTCCCAACTCGGTTGTTTTGGTCAGATTAATATTAACATTCGAACGTACCGTATATTTATCCAACTTAATATTATTATCAAAAAGGTTACTGGGAACCTGTTTCAAGATACCATTATCCCGCGAATAAGACAATGCTACATAGTAACGGGCTACACGGCCACCACCGCTAAGGCTCATGTTTCCGCGATAGTTAGTTGTGAAATCTTTGAATAGCATATCCTTCCAGTCTACCATCGGATAAGCCATCGGATTCAACCCTTTTTCGCGAGCAGCAATCGCGCTTTCCAGATAAGGTAATGCACCATCCGGATTTCGAGTTCTCACCGCCTCATTATGAAGTTTCATAAACGTCAGCGGATCAGCAATTTCAACCTCTTTGGAAGGAGCGGAGAACGAACTTTCTACCCTGAAAGATAATTTCATTTTACCTTCCGTACCTTCTTTTGTCGTTACAAGAATAACACCATTAGCACCACGCGCACCATAAAGCGCAGTAGCAGTAGCGTCTTTCAGAATGGAGAAACTGGCGATATCATCGGTATTCAATCTTGCCAAATCTGATGAAGTCAATTCAATGTTATCAATCAAAATCAACGGATCGGCTTTCCCTGTTCCAAATGTCGTCACACCACGAATAAAGAATTCGGCATTATCTTCACCCGGTTCTCCACTTCTTTGATAAGCAACTACTCCCGCCAACTTCCCTGCAAATCCGGTAGTAAGATTACTACTGGTAGTTTTTAACTCCGCCGGTTTGATAGTAGAAACGGAGCCTAATACGGACTCTTTCTTTTGTTTGGCAAAAGCTACAATCGTGACATCTTCAAGTGCAATACCGCTATCTTCTTTCATCGTCACAACACGAAAGACATTTAGATCTTTAGGGTTGAACGGAACAACTTTCTTCTCATATCCAATGTAAGAGAATTCTATATTTTTCGTGTTTGCCGGTACTTTCAGTACATAATTTCCGTCCAAGTCTGTAGCTACTCCGATACTGGTTCCCGGAATAAAAACACTGGCACCAATAATCGGTTCATTGTTAAAATCCAATACAACTCCTTTAATTGTATAGGTCTTGCCTGTCTGTTGTGGTGATGCAATATCCTGTTTGGCGTGAAGGGGAGGTAAACAAATACCATACAAACAAAACAGGATCAATAATCGCAGTATTCTTCCACAATTTTGTTTTTCATTCATCATAGAAATTAAAAGTGTTAACAATTCATTCTTATGCTTTTCGATAAGCATGAATCTGGGTTAATTAAAGGTTTTCAATAAATAAAGGATAGCACTTTCATCTATTAAATTGCTATCTTCACAAAAACGTTTATTTTTTCTTTGCCAGCATTCGTTATTAGTTTATAATCTTGTTAAAGGTGTTACACCGGAAATTCTCAAATAGACGGCATTTTCTATCTTATGAATCACATCCGTTTTTTCAAAAAATCCCACTACCCGATACTACATTCTGTTGCATCGGTTGTGGGAACTTGGGGGTATGTTAAGTTTCAAATAATACATTATACAAGACTTATTCAATCCCCGGACAAAAGCACTCTTTTTTCCATAAATTGAATATAAAAAACAAGATGATATAACCTGGTTATACTGTACCAGAGGAGATAAACTGTGCTGAGCTGTACTGTTCATAGGATATAAGGTCTTTTTTTATTTATCGCTACACTAAGTTCTACTGGAACTTCGTGATAAAAAAAGAATATATATCAGAGGGGTATGAAATGAAGAAAATAAGGACTCTACCAAAGTTAATTACAAAAAGCGCATAATATATAGATACAAAAATCACGATATAAACGCTTATTTGCAAATAAAACTATTGACAATTTATTTCATTGAGTAAAAATATTAAAACAGATAAGTTCTTTTTTTATATTTATCTGACCAGATAATAAAAACATTACTCAAATCTATTGCAATTACAAAAATTATCTATATATTTGCAACGTATTACAATTATTATTGCATACAAACTAACACATTAGTTCACTTTACAAAACGAATCACGAAGTTCCAGTAGAACTTGGTAAAAGTTATTTCAAACAAATTCTGAATAATCTTCTAATTGCATATTTTCTTTCAGTAAAAAAATCTATTAAATTTTATAATTATATATCTTTGAATAGTTTTTAAGGAACATATAGACTATCATCGGGAAGCTACATTTGAGACTTCATTCATATTCTAAATAGATTATTTCATTGCCTACTATTACTTCGCATAACCATAGTTATACGAAAAGAAGACTATAGTTACGCGAAATAAAAAACTAATAAAATAGTAAACAGTGAAAAAGAAACGCCTATAACGACAGGAATCATTTATTATACCAATACAGACTTTTCTTATTCATTGTAGTATTTTTAAATTTTCAAAAAGATACGATGTTTATACATCATTTGAAGTATAAAAAAGACAATGAGATAATTAGCAAAACTTAACCATACAGAATAATAGTTACCAAGAAACTGCTCTAAGCCATAGCTGATAGAAGCTGCTATACAACGGAAATTAACGACCTCACCTAAAATATAGGCAGTGATAGAGTTCATCCCATAAATTTTCAACCAATCCAACCCATAGGTATGCCCTTTATAGTCTATCCAATAATAAAATAATCCCATAAGCAGAAAGCAGAGTCCTCCGGAAAACAAAGTCATACTACAAGTCCATAGCCGCTTAATAATAGGCATTTGCAAACTCCATAGCAAAGATACCCCTATTAATACTATGCCTAACAATAATAAAAGCCTCACCACTCCCTTTCTATTTTCTTTTCCTTCTTTCATTATCTTTCCGGCAAAAGTACCTAGCATAACTGTTACTCCAAAAGTTAAGCTACTCCATATCCAAGTATAAGTATAATAAGGAGAAAAATGCCAGTTTCCATCTTCTCCCCAATACACACCATCCCGAAACTGGCCTAGCACTAGTCGGTCTACCTTTTCTGCAAAATTCCCTCCGGGAGTAAAATCGCCGAAGAAAGTCATCGGTATCCAGTAGAGCAGTAACAATAATAATGTAATGAGCACCTGATAACGGAAAGAACAGTGTAACAAAATTATTGCTGCAATAAGATAGCCTGTTGCTATCGCCTGCAACGTATTCGAATATAAATAAAGAGAATCAGGATTCAATCCCAAAAGGTTTCCCTGCACAATCATGCCGAAAATAAAAAGCAATACAAAGCGCTTTATTATTTTACGATAAATATGCCATTTATTAGGGGCATTTTTAAACTTGGAAAAGGAAAAAGGCATGGAGGCTCCTGTCATAAACAGGAAAAGTGGCATCACAAGGTCCCAGAACCGGAAACCAATCCAAGACTCATGATCGAACTGATATAAAATGTCATTAAGCCACGGAAAATTCAAACGTTGCCCCAAAGCCACAAATACCGGTTGAAAGAAAACTAAAAGAAAGAGGTCGAAACCCCGTAGGATATCGAGTGAAGCCAAACGCCCGGAGACGGGAGACAAAGGTGTATTCATAAACATTATAATTTTCAAATTAAAAAGGAGTCGTTGACATAACGTGCTTACTCACCACCTCAACGACTCCCAAGACCTCAATTGTTTGATTTCAGTTTATTTGCTACAAATATAAGAAAATAATACCTATTTATTCAACACAACTTTGACAGTCCATGTTTTCTTTGTTCCATTTGCAGCCATGACACTATATCTACGTTCTGAGGTCCAATCGCCCGGAGCCCCTAACTTCGGGGAGCCATCCAGTGGTGTCACGCGTGCAGCAGTAGACACATTGAAGTATACAACCAACTTATTCAACGACACTTTTGCACGTTCAGCATCAGTAAAACTGCCACTGGCAGCAGGAACCGTGAAAGTCGCAGTAACAACCGCTTCGTCTTCGTTGATACTATTGGACTTCTCCAATTCCTTCTCCGCCACCTTAAACTCACCTGTCAAAGCATCCTTCTCTGTTGTATAGTAGCGGTGATATGCACCGACTGAGGTAATTTCCGCTTCTTCATAAGCCTCAAGATCATCTTTACATGAGGAAACAAATGGCAGGCACAACAGTACAAGCAACCATTTTATGTCTGATAATTTAATTCTATTCATTGTTCTTGTTTCATTGATTAATAATTCGAATATTGGTTATCATTTTACCACAGAGGATTTTGGTCCTTCTCTGTTATAGCAGAGTTTGCATTAATCAAACTTTGCGGAATAGGATACAAATAGCGTTTCTTAGAAAAAGTACGGTCGGCATTTCCATATCCTTGTGTACCGATAAACATACGATGACGGTCACTGCTAATTTCAATAAATGTAGCCGGAGTACGCAATTCTTTGATGACTTCACTTCCGGAGGGTTGTCCGTCGTTTGCTTCTTCACCATATTTGCCCCAACGCAACAAAGACCAATAATAGTCGCCTTCCATTGGCAATTCTACATGACGCTCAATCTTATAATCTTTCCATGCCTCAACCAACGTGGATGCTTCGGATTCCGGCAAACCACCATGTACAGTGCGAGTCTGATTGAAAGTAGCTACTGCTTCTGACAGTTTTGAAGGGTCACTCTTTGCCAGACAAAGAAGGGCTTCAGCCTTATTCAACAGCGCACGTCCGTACCGGAAAATTACATAATGATAATCCGTAGGCACATCAACAAATATACGCCAGTCATTAATGTAGACACCTTTGCGCCACAAGTAATTGGTAGACCCCATTTCAGCGGTTCCCGGAGCCTCACCCAAACTACAACGTTGCAAGTTACCGGTCTTATGCATTGTGACTAATTCCCCATAATATTCACAGGAGTCCTGTACGATTGTCGCATAAAAACGTTTGTCGCGATGCGTATACATAAAATCATTAATACGGGTATCACGCCCTTTATCTTTCGTTTCATAAGCCAGAGAGTGTTCATCCAATTCATCAGCATTCACAGCCAAATCTCTTACAGCATCATTAGAAATGACATTGGTATTATTCACAAACTGGGAAGTCGTATTCCACTTTTTAGCTTCATTTGTCAGTTGGTCAATAACCAGATAATCATCTACCAAATTCTGGGAAGGCGAATGTTCCAGCCAGCACTCAAAGACCCAGTCTTTTTTAAACAAAGGACCACGTCCCAACTTTTTTAGATTATCATTTCCCTGATTAGGAATGACAGTCTGCATATAAGTATCACCGCCATTTGTATTTTCTTTACTGAAATATCTGGCTAAAATAATCTCCGTTGAAGAATAAGAGTTCTCCTGATTGAACATGCCACCATAATTGGCGTCCAAAGAATAACCTTGGATAGCATCTACCGCTACTACCGCTTGTTCCCATAATGTCTTCTTTCGTGTAGCATCCGTAGTGTAAGCAGCAGCCGTCAGACAGACTTCCGACTTCAAAGCCCGAGCCGCATTAGCATTGGCACGCCCGGCAGGATATTCCTCCGGAAGTCCTGCTATGGCATCATCCAAATCACTCAATATCAAATCATACGTCCGGTCAATAGATTCAGTGAGGGGCAAATTAAATTCATCGTCTACTTGCAATACCCTGTCTACCCAAATCACACGTCCACAATGTTTCGCCTGATAATAGTAGATCATAGCCCGAAGCATTTTTCCCTCGGCAACCAGTTCTTTTTTATCCAAATCGGATAAAGCAGTAGAGGCGGAAGCCTGTTCAATAATCAAGTTACACCGACGGATAATACTAAATTTATTAAAACCGAAATCATGTTCCCGATTTATCAGGTCACGTGCCTCTCCCGGACAACTTTGGCGTAGAATTGTATTTAGTGTTATCTGATCGTCTCCCCAAAAATCGTGGTATAATCCCAAAATATCAGGATATGTGCGTAGTACGAATGCATCGGCAGTAGACCGACTCCCCCAAACCAATTCTTCCGAATAAGTTTCCGTAGGTTTCGTATCTAAAAAATGTTCACAACTTTGCAGTGTTAACATCCCTCCTAAAAGTGCAGGAACTATATATTTCATTATTTTCATATTCTGTGTTTTTAAAGTTATTAGAATCCAATGTTAAAACTAATCGAATATACCCTGCTGACAGGATAAGTATATAAATTAGTATTTCCAATCTCCGGATCAATATCGTATTTATTCGATTCGCTGAAAGTCAACAAGTTATATCCACTCAGAGAGACATCACATTTCGTGATCCATGGAACTCTCTTCAATACTTTATGTTTCAGATCATAACCGATATTCAAACTCTTCAGACGGATATAGCCAGTATTAACCAACCAGAAATCAGATGAACCATAATTGTTGCTTCCATTATATTTAGAAGTACTCCGTAGACGAGGGAACTTGGCATTCCGATTATCCGGTGTCCAAACGTCTCTTTGGAAATCATAAATCACTGACAAATAGCCATAATCGGAACCTTGACCTTGCAGCTTGTCTCCAAAATAGAAATCTTTGGACGTAGCTCCTTGCCACAACATATTCATGAACCAGCCCTTATAATTAAGATCTATACTTATACCATACTGTCCGCGAGGAGAAGAATTTTTACCGATACGATGTTGGTCATTTCCGTCAATTATACCATCTCCATTGAAATCATAATATTTAATATCACCAGCACCCAAGTTTACCGAGTTTTGCCGTTTGGGCGAGTTCATCACATCTTCCTGACTTTGATAATATCCCAAAGATTCATATCCGATTCCCCAATATCCTTTGGCATGAGTAGTACGTTTATAAGGATTCTTCAAGTCTGTTTCTGCTTCGTACGGATTATTCATCCAGAATGAATCAAAATAGGTAAAATTAGCACCTATCGCATATTCAAAATCACCTCTCTTTTCTTTCCACTGTACAATGAATTCACCTCCTTGACGAATACTTTCACCGTTAGACTTTACTTGTGGCAATGAGGTTCCTAACGGATCAGTATATGCCACATTAGAAGGAGAAGTCAGATATCCTTTTGTAGACATACGGAAATATTCGACAGAACCGGACAAGCGATTATCTAAAGAAGCAAAGTCTAATCCGACATTTGTACTGCGAGTTGTATACCAAGAAATATCTTTGCTAACCAAGTTACCTTCAGAAAAACCCGGATAAAATTTACCTCCTAACAAATATCCGCGTTCATCCAAATTATAAGACTGTAAGTATGAATAAGCAGAAATATCATCCAGACCAATCTCTCCATAAGAAGCCCTAATCTTAAACAGATCAAGAATATGGCGATCTTTCAAATTTTTCCAGAACGATTCTTCAGAGATTACCCATGCCGCCGAACCTGCATAAAAGACTCCCCAACGTTTTCCTTTCGGGAAATTGTCACTGCCGTCATAACGCATACTACCTTCTACCACATATTTACTTGCATAATCATACTTTAAATGAGCCACTAGACCGGCACGTGCACGTGTCCCCTCAGCAGAGGAGTTTGTAGCCGTAGCAACAGGCCCCGGATTGATCTGATCTACATCCAACAAGTATTCTTTGCGTCCCAGAGTTGCATTATCATACATATATTTATTTGCCTCAATACCGGCCGTAGCACTAACAGTATGCACAACATTAAAAGTACGGTCGTAATTTGCAAAAGCTTGTACGGTGTACTCTGACATATTCCAATAATTCTTTTCTAAAGACGGCTTGCTTGGAGTATTCGGATTTCCGTCCCAATCATACATAACCGGAGATTTCTTCCAATCCTTCTGACGGTCGGCTGTCAGACGATAATTTCCTAACGCTTTCAATCTTAGTCCTGCTACCCAAGGTACCGTCCATTCCAATCCCATATTGGCCTTAACCGTAGCAATCTCTCCCTTGCTATATCCCGCTTCCGGAGAAATCTCCGCCAACGGGTTATCCGGGATATTATTCAATTGCCCATATTGGTTATACGCATTTTCCCAAGGCAATTTATTCTGGATATGACTCCAGACACTACCATAATCACCTCCCGTAGTACTCAACGGCTCCCGGCTTTTTGTCAGATATCCTTCGATTCCTGAAGTTACTTTAACGCCTACTTCCTTAAAATCTGCAATCAGGTTGGTACGGTAATTATAGCGTTGGAGATTATTGGTATTATTCTTATAGATAGACTGCTGGTCATAATATGAGAATGATGTATATGCTTTTACTTTTTCACTACCACCGGTCACAGTCAGTGTATGACGTTGTTCAGGAGCAAATGTATTCATAGCCAACTTCTGCCAGTCCACGTTAGGGTAATGATGAGGATCAGAACCGTTCGCAAAAAGTTCCATTTCTTCCGCATTAAAACGTTCTTTCATACCGTCATTCGCCAACCCCTGGTTCAGATAATAAGCGGCATCATACGAATTCAATTTATCAGGCATAATTGTAGGTTGACTCAAATTGTAGTTGAAACTATAATTGATACTCATTTTACCAGCTTTACCCTGCTTAGTTACCACCATGATAATGCCATTTGCAGCACGTGCACCATATACGGCAGTAGAAGCCGCATCTTTCAGCACAGACATCTGTTCCACATCTTCAGGATTTAAATTCCGGAAATCACGTTCTTCACAGATAACATCATCGATAACAAACAATGGAGTAGCACCACCACGAATGGATATAGAAGAATAGTTATTAATACCACCTCCGGATGTATTCACGATCAATCCCGGAGCACGGCCGGCAAGGCTCTGTGTTATATTAGCCGTAGGTACTTTAGCTATATCTTCAGCATTCACACTGGCAATAGCGGCAGTAGTCTTGCGCTTGGAAGTCGTGCCATACCCCACAACAATCACTTCGTCCAACGCCTTAGTATCTTCTTCCATATAGATACTAATATGTTTCTCCTTACCGACAACAACCGTTTTCGTCCGATATCCGATAAACGATATTTCAATGACAGATTTTGCCGGAAGCTCCAATTTAAACTTTCCTTCCAGATCAGTAATGGTACCAATAGTTGTATTCTGTACTTTTACAGAAGCACCGATTATCGGTTCTCCCGCTTCGTCAAGCACCACACCGGTAATGTTTTCCATTCTTTTACTTTGTTGCTGTACACTTACCTCGTTTAAGGATTTTTCCGTTTTTGTCAAAACAATATGAGTTCCCTCCATTTGATAGGCAACGTCCTTTCCAGCAAACAACTTAGCTAAAACGCTATTAACCGCCTTTGCATTCACATTAATCGAAACCGGACGTTTCACATTAATGTCGTTGGAATAAATAAACAGATAATTAGTTTGATTTTCTATTTCATTCAGCACATCCAGAAGTGTCACATTACTTCTTTTAATAGTAACTTTCGCCGTCTGAGAATTTACATTATCGGCTAAAGCACAGAACGAACAGAAGAACAATAAGAATGTAGTTATTCGCATAGCTCTATAAAATAGGTTAACATGGGGATTTTTTAGCTTATAATCGTCCCCGATTGATTTATTTTTCATATTTTTACGATTAGATTTTATTAAAAGTTTTTTCACTCTCGGGTGAGAAAATTTATCTCACGATCGGCAGGTATTGGTAGTACTTGCCGATTTCGTTTTCAGACTTCTTCTATTTATTTACATAGGCATTCATTTTATAGTTGGACAAATTATTTCAGATAAATCACATTAGCTTCATCATCCCTCCGGAACGAGAAACCGACCTCTCTTTGAAGTACCCGTAATGCGTAATCTACTCCGTCAATCAGCCTGAACTTTCCATTCAGTTTTGGGTTTGCAATTTGTGGATTCTCTTTCACAAAACGGATATCATAATAGATCTCAAATTGTTTCAGAACATCATCAAAAGATAGGTTCTTAAAACAATAAAGCCCGTCACGCCAACGGTAAGTATCCATATCATCAATCTGCTTACGAGTGAGAAGACCGTTTTCCAATACAGCCTTATCTTTGGGATAGAGTGTCATATCTTCATAAGCAGTATGCACCTTCACTTTACCTTCTATCAAAGAAGTTTCAAAAACATCTGTTGTCGCATAAGCGCTTATGTAAAACTTAGTTCCTAATACTTCTACATCACCCTTAGTCGTTTTAACAATAAATGGTTTCTCTTTATTCTTACTCACTTCAAAATAGGCTTCGCCGTCCACTTTTACTATTCTTTGATCGGACACTTTAAAGCTTTGCGGATACTCCATTTTGGTTTTAGCATTCAACCAAACCTTTGTTCCATCAGACAATGTCAAGTGAACACGCTGTCCCTGGGGGACAGTAACTGTATTCATCACTTCGTCTCTAAAAGATTGTTGCAAGAAATATGTAGTCGTAATGATAGTAAGTATCACAATCGCTGCAATACCGGAAAGAGTAGCCACCACTTTATGCCATGGAATATAGAATCGGGGGCGGCTCTTTTCGTAAGACGGATCCCCGTGAAGCAAAATAGCATCAAAAAGTTGACGTTCACGGAAAAACTCGCGACGATGTTCGTCGCATTCATCTATCCAAAGACGAATTTTCTTTTCTTCCTCAAGCGTCGTTTCTTTATTGAAAAAACGAAATAAAAGTTCTCTGTCCAAATTCATCATCAACTTATATAAAATGACACATTATACCATTGCCTTTTATAGTAAAGCACACAACGAAAAAGAATCCCTAGTTAATAGATGTGAAAAATTAATGATAGATAAGATAAATCAAAAGAGGCAGGAAGTCTTTCAATGTTTTTTTTAAAGATTCTGTCGCCTTATTCATATGGTATTCAACTCCCTTGACGGACATATTCATCTCTGAAGCAATCTCACGATAACTCTTTTCTTCAAAGCGCCGCATAATAAAGACTCTTCTTGTTTTTTCCGGCAATTTACTTAACGCATGCTCCACCAACTGCTTCATTTCTTTAGAAAAAAGTTCCTCCGGGTTGCATGCTTCCAGAGTAGATATCTGTATCGCAAGCTTCCATGCTGCATGCTCTTGTAATTGCTCTGATACAGCCTGATAATACTGACGGTCGCGAAGATAATTCAGGCACTTATTTTTAATTGTAGTAAAAATATAAGCAGGAGGATTCACTCCAAACAAACGGGTCCTGTTTTCCCAGTAATAAGTCATGGCTTCCATCACAATATCCTCAGCCTCCATATAGTTATCCACATAAGTATAAGCGAAACGGACAAAGCGTTCATGATACTCCGTAAATAGTTTATTGAAAGAGACGAGATCAATACTGTTATCGCGCAGGTTCATTTATTTTTCTTTTAGATATTTATAAGGCATAACAAATATATCTTTATTATATCAAATTACAAAATAGAATTCATATTTTTATGAAACTTATGAAACAAAAAGGCGGCTCCTTTCGGAACCGCCTTTCTCAATATATCTAATATATAAATTAGAGTTTCGGACCAGCAGCAACCAAAGCCTTACCAGCTTCGTTACCTGTAAACTTAGCGAAGTTCTTGATAAAACGTCCTGCCAAGTCTTTTGCTTTTTCTTCCCATTTGCAAGCACATTCGTAAGTGTCGCGCGGGTCAAGGATATTCGGATCAACACCCGGAAGTTCTGTCGGAACAACAAAGTCGAAGTAAGGAATAACCTTAGTAGGAGCTTTGTCGATAGAACCGTCAAGGATCGCATCGATAATACCACGAGTATCTTTGATAGAGATACGTTTGCCAGAACCATTCCAACCAGTGTTAACCAAGTATGCCTTAGCACCAGTCATTTCCATCTTCTTAACCAGTTCTTCTGCATATTTAGTCGGGTGCAATGACAAGAAAGCAGCACCGAAGCAAGCAGAGAATGTCGGAGTCGGTTCAGTGATACCACGTTCTGTACCAGCCAATTTAGCTGTAAATCCAGACAGGAAGTAATACTGAGCTTGTTCCGGGTTCAGGATAGATACCGGAGGCAATACACCGAATGCGTCAGCAGACAAGAAGATAACTTGTTTAGCGTGAGGACCTTTAGAAACAGGCTTAACAATGTTTTCGATGTGATAGATAGGATAAGAAACACGAGTGTTTTCTGTTACGCTCTTATCAGTGAAGTCGATCTTACCGTTAGCGTCAACTGTTACGTTTTCAAGCAAAGCGTCACGTTTGATAGCGTTATAGATATCCGGTTCGCTGTCTTTATCCAAGTTGATAACCTTAGCATAGCAACCACCTTCGTAGTTAAATACACCTTCGTTATCCCAGCCGTGTTCGTCGTCACCGATCAACTTACGTTTCGGGTCAGTAGACAAAGTAGTCTTACCTGTACCTGACAGACCGAAGAAGATAGCAGAGCTAGTTCCTTCCATATCCGTGTTAGCAGAGCAGTGCATAGAAGCGATACCACGAAGCGGGTTCATGTAGTTCATAATAGAGAACATACCTTTCTTCATTTCACCACCGTACCAAGTATTCAGGATAACTTGTTCTTTAGTCTTCAGGTTAAACACTGTAGCAGTTTCAGAGTTCAAGCCCAGTTCTTTATAGTTGTCAACTTTAGCTTTAGAAGCATTGAAACATACGAAATCAGGTTCTCCGTAGTTAGCAAGTTCTTCAGCAGTCGGACGGATGAACATGTTAGTTACGAAGTGAGCCTGCCAAGCTACTTCCATGATGAAACGTACTTTCATACGAGTTGCTTCGTTAGCACCACAGAAAGTATCAACAACGAACAGACGTTTGCCTGACAATTGTTTTACAGCTTTAGCTTTCAAATCAGCCCAAGCTTCTTCAGTACAAGGTTTGTTGTCGTTTTTGTATTCGTCAGAAGTCCACCATACAGAATCAGCAGAAGCTTCATTCTTAACGAAGAATTTATCTTTAGGAGAACGACCGGTATAGATACCTGTCATTACATTAACAGCACCTAATTCAGTTACTTGACCTTTTTCAAAGCCTTCCAGACTCGGTTTTGTTTCTTCAGCGAACAAAACATCATAAGACGGGTTGTGCAAAATCTCGGTCACACCTGTGATACCGTACTTGCTTAAATCTAAATTTGCCATTTTCTTTGAATTAATTAAATTGGTATTTTGTTTTATTATCTCTTCACCTTTTGACTAAGAAGGGGATTGAGGAACGCCCCCTTGTAAATCCGGGTACAAAAGTAACACTTTCTTTGGAAAGCAAGAAGGGATTAGAGAAATTTTTCCCTAATTGAATCTCTTTTATAAATTCCTAACAATATCTGCAAACTGAATATTGCAATTTGAAAGATTATCATTTACTTTGCAAGTCAGTATGCTATCAATACTATGAAAATGAGATTAAATTATGATTAAACTATAATATGAAAGTAATTGATTTTAGCAAAACAAATTCGATTCTAAACCAGTACATATCCGAGATCAGAAATGTAGAAGTTCAGAACGACCGCCTTCGCTTCCGCCGTAACATTGAACGTATCGGAGAAATCATGGCGTATGAAATGAGTAAGGAGTTTACATATTCGGTAAAAAACATCCGGACACCACTGGGAGTTGCTCCGGTAAGTACACCGGACAACAATTTAGTTATCAGCACTATCTTACGTGCAGGCCTACCCTTCCATCAGGGCTTCTTGAGTTATTTCGATGGTGCGGAGAATGCGTTTGTTTCCGCATACCGTAAGTATAAGGATACGCTAAAATTTGATATACATATAGAATATATCGCTTCTCCCCGTATTGACGACAAAACGCTGATCATCACCGACCCTATGTTGGCAACAGGCGGCAGTATGGAACTGAGCTATCAGGCAATGCTGACCAAAGGTCACCCTGCCGAAATCCACGTTGCTTCCATCATCGCCAGCCAGAAGGCTATCGATCATATTATAAATGTATTCCCCGAAGATAAGACAACGATCTGGTGTGCTGCTATCGACCCCGAAATCAATGAACACTCCTATATCGTTCCGGGGCTGGGCGACGCAGGCGATCTTGCCTACGGAGAAAAAGAATAAATCTTTAAAGACTCTTTCGATATTGCTGCGGTGACATCCCCACTTGCTTCTTAAAGAATGTACCGAAATAAGAAGCATTGGGGAAGCCGAAAGCATTCGAGATTTCCTGAATGTCCTGCTGAGTATTCTTCAGCAACGAGATACTTTTACGGATAATCGCCTTGAATACAAGTTCCTGTACTGTATACCCGCATATACTTTTTGAAACCGCAGAAAGATATTTAGGAGACAAACAGAGTTTATCCGCATAAAATTCCACTCCCCGCTCCTGCATATAATATTTCTCAATTAACTGGATTAAACGGATGAAGACTTCATTTTTCCGTCCTCCCGCTTCTTCTCCATCATTCACTAATTTACGATTATACATGGAACAAATCCTGTATGTTAATGCAAGTAGAAGCAGTTTTTGTTCGTAAAGTTTAAATGGATTTTCTTCTACCTCCACAGCACTGTCGAGCAGAGACATATATTTCGTGATTTCTTCTTCTTCACCGGTGGTCCACACACAACTAGGCTCATCAGGAGTAATCCGCGAATACATATACATAGTCACAACCGCATTGCCCATAATATCCCGTATGGGCTCTATCTGATAGATCAGAATCTGTACTTCCATATCTTCTGATTCCTGAAGAACCTGAAACGCACCTTCTTCGGGAATAAACAGGCTTTCGCCCGCCTTAGCAGAACAGACCTTCTGATTCAAGGAAAACTGGAAACTCCCCCGGTGACAAATAATCACCCCCAATCCTTTCATGTGGAACAGTTTTTTTAAAGAAGACGGAAAAGTCACAAGTACACCTCTCGAACTACATATATTTTTCCCGCTCAACAAGTCGCGGTCAAATTGCAATAAACGATCTTGCTGTGTATCCATAATACCAATACATTATATAAATCATTATCAAAAACGACGCTAAGTTAGCAATTTTCGTTTAGGATAAGGAACAACAAGCACAAATATCATACAAATTAACCCGCCATAGATCGTCCAGCCTGCCATTTCTTTGAGAGCGGAAAGCGTGGCTTGCACCTGAATCCGTCCCTTAGTAGATATAGCTGCCATATTACGGGCTTCCGTCTCACTTTTCCCTTGATACTTCATCCCCTGCACCGTACCAAGAAAAGAAGTAGAAGCATCCGGATTTAGCAAATCTACATTTTGCGCATAACGGGTGATGTAATGTTGCTGCCGTTCCTGCAGCACATTCGAATAAATAGCTCCTCCAATACCGGGTCCCAGCACCATACGCACGGTGAGCATGATGCAAATCCAGGTAGAAAGGTATTTGAAAGGCATACGCTGATTAGCATAAGCTGCCGTCAGGGCATACAAAATCATCATACCAATAGCACGGATAATGACTGCATACTTCAAACGTTCATACATCCCTGCTGTCTGTACTTCAAAATACATGAACACAGCCGATAAGGACAGAAAGAAAAAACCAAGAGCAAAAAGATATTTGAAATGCAATCCTTTGCTCCCCAACGCCATAGCAATCACTGCACCAATAGTATACCCCACCATGCACCAATTGCCCAACGAAGCATTCTGCAAATTATCAAGATGCATCCCTACACCTGCGAATACATTAACAAACATGGCACTGGAATTGATGATCATCAGCAGCAGATAAAGCAAAGCGCCCATACGGATGGTGCGTAGTTTGAATGCATCCAACAAGACATAAGGCGACCGGCGGGTGACATCCATATAGAGAAAGATCCCGGCAAAAAGTATGCTGACAGCAGTTGCCCAACGGATAGACCCATCATCGTACCAATCGAGCACTTTACCGTAAACCAGTACATAAGTGAGACACGTCAGCGAAACACAGAAGGCAGTGACATTACCGAACTTACGGAAGTTGATAGGAAAGCGCCCAGGGAATTTGTAATTGGGCATAGTGATAAATATGATTAAGATAGAAACCAGTAGAATCCCCATCATAAAATAATACACATACTTCCACTCATATTCAAAGGACAGCCAGGCCGTGAGTGCCGTACCCGACTGTCCCAGAATCATAAAAAACAGATAAACCGCCGGCTGGCTCACACATCTTTCAATATCCAGTTTGTTCCAACCGGCTGCGTCTTTCGGTTCCAGCCCCGGAGTGATATTACGGGTAGCTTCCATGCCTCCGGCATACCAAATAAGGGTAAACAGATTGACCATCATCAACACCATACGCAGAAAGCCTGTCAACAGACTACAAAGTGCTAACAGGAATACGCTATCGGTCTTGGCACAAATATAACTGAATATATACATCAATGCGAATCCGACAATGCACATCATCTTCTCCCGGCGCACACACACCAGTTCGTACAAGAATGGAGCAAAAGCCGCCATACCGATCGAAGTCACAAAGTTAGCAAACTGAATATGTTCGGAAATAATGCCAAGACCGCTCATCATCTCGGTACTATTCACCGAATAAACCCCGCCTACCGTAAGAATCGGCAGGAAAAAGAATAATAGGATGATAATCCCCAATGGCTTGGGCATCCAGTTATAAAAAGGATAGTTTTTAGGATATGAGGGCATTTGTGTAAATCCAAATTACTGTTTACAAATAGTTAATCACACTTCACGGACAAGGCAGAATGAAACTAAAGCCGGGCTTTAACCACGACCATCATACCAGCTGCCAGTCGTTCGTTATCTTCTTTGGATAAATTAGTAAAATCAATACGTACAGGGATACGCTGTTGTATCTTTACAAAGTTTCCGGCCGAATTATCTGTCGGGACTAATGAGTATTTAGAACCTGTGGCCCCTGAAATAGACGTCACCTTCCCCGTAAACTCTTTATCACTAATAGCGTCTACCGTAACAGATACTTCCTGTCCGATATGCAGATTCTCAATTTGCGTTTCCTTATAATTGGCTACAATCCATTTTTGAGTATTAGGAAGAATATAAGTAATCGTCTGTCCGGCGGAAATGAATTGTCCTTCCTCCAACGAACGACGGCCGAGCTTTCCATCACAGGGAGCTACCACAACCGTATAAGACAAATTCAGGCGTGCCATTTCAAGTGCCGCCGTTGCCCGCTGAATAGCAGCTTCGGTACTCACACGACGATAAGACACCTCATCCACACCGGAAAGAGCAGCTTTCTTCTGTCTTTCCACAGCTTCCAGTTTCTTACGCGTAGCCTCATAATCCGTAATAATCTGTTCAAGCTGGATAGGAGTCGCTGCATTTCGTTTCACCAGATTTTCATATCGTTTCCGGTCTTTCTCCAATTTAGCCAGGCGCACTTCGATTTCAGCAATAGAGGCATCATAGACGGATGCAGTGGTCTGTGTAGTATTCAACGTGGCATTAATTATTGTGGCACCGGCTTGCGCATCCTTCAGTGCGGCTTCGGCTTCCATTACCCGGATTTTATATTCACGATCGTCGAGCACCATCAGAGTATCCCCTTTATGTACCTCCTGATGCTCGGTAAAGTAAATCTTATCAATATATCCCGAAGCACGCAGGTTGATAGGCGATACATATTGCTCGATCTGGGCATCGTTGCTGGTTTCCGTCTGGCTATAATTCAAAAAGAGACAAACCACTTCAATTACTCCCCAGACAATAATAGCCACTCCTAAAAGGCTGACTGCAATCTGCCAACGACGAAGTTTCTTCATTTTCTTTGCTTTCTCCTGATGAGTAGCGGAAGGAATATTATTTTCCATTGTTTCCATATTTTATGATTCGATTGTTAGTTGCGTATTATTTGACTAATGATTCTATCTGCCCGGTCAGTTTGAGGAGCATCAGGTTGGTGACCCGATAATTATAATGTGCATTGATATAATTGTTCTGCGCTTCACTCATCTGCATTTCGTCTTGCAGCACCTCAGTCATTGAAGCGATCCCTTCGCGATAACGGTCGGAAGTAACGGCATAGACATCTTCCGCCAACAGATAGTTATCTTTCTGTTTTTTAAAATTACGCTGGTTATTCATCAGGTCGTTCACCGCATTCAAATATTGGGTTTGCAGATTTTTCCGGGTGTCCTCCCATGCCAGCTTGCGATTCTCAATGTCGATCATCGCTTTCCTTATCTTATAGGTTTTATCCAGTCCATCAAAAATAGGAATGCGCAAAGTCAGCCCCAGTCCATACGAACGAAACCAATGATTGGACGGACCGGAATGGAACCAATGATAACCTTTATCTGTGTAGGCAGCATATCTCCAGTTCCCTGTCAAACTAAGAGAAGGGATATAGCCATTAGTAATCATCCGTTTTTGCCGTTCAGCCAGTTCCAACTGCGATTGCGTGAGTTGCAGTTCGTAGAGGTTCTCCGACAAACCGGTTAAAGCGACCGTAGTAATGCTATCAGTATTAACCGGTGTCAGGGCTATTTCTTTTTCAGCCGGATAATCCATAATGTACTTCAACATATTAAGTTGCTGCTTCATCATTGCCTGTGCATTGTCATATTGCACTTTCAGGTTCTCCAAATTGATATTTACTCTTTTCAGGTCGACTTCCATAGACATACCATTATCAAAGAAAGCCCGGGTTATATCCCGCAACTCTTCCAGACGGGTGATATTCGCCTTTATCAACACTATTTGCTCGGCTGTTACTTGCCCCAGATAGTACATCTTGCTAATTTGAAGAATAATGTCCTCCCTCGCCTTACCATAAGACAAGCGGCTGATCTCCTCCACAACTTTAGCAATAGACATAGAAGTATAAAGAGTCTGGTTGAAAAGCGGCATTTGCATTTCCAGGCCTGCATTAGCAGAATGTTGCAATGTTTGAGTAATATTATAGGGAACGCCGTAAGATGAACCGTCCGTCACAGATACCGGAGGATCAAAATTATTACTATAACCGGCGACAGCACTAATCTGCGGCAACAATCTTGCCCGATTTTCAGATACACCATATTTGCTTTTCTGTATTTCTCTACGCTTGCTCTCCAACGACAAGTTGTTATCAATACCTATCCGAAGGCAATCTTCCAATGTCAAGGTTTCTACTCCTTGCGCTCTCCCGTTTACAACGAGCAAAATAAAAAAGGTAAAAATGAACAGTAGTCTTTTCATAATATATGCTCTATAATCGGCTACAAATTTAGTGGGTTAGGACAAATGAAAGCTACCCATAAACCGACTCTTTATATTCATATTTTCCTTTTTCAACAGAACTTTTGATAGACAAAACTCCGTACTTAGTCGATTTTATTTTCATCTATCCCAGTATCTGCTTAGTTTTGAGGTATTAAAACAAATAAAGAATGATTAATCAGCATATTCAAACAACCAAATAGCGTTTGTTTTTCATAATTTTTTAGTGAATGCAAAACGGCTCTCTTCGGGAGGAAGAGAGCCGTTCTTATCTAATAACCTTATCTATTCTATGCAATAAGGTAAGCATTACATCATTTCATTCAAGATTTCTTAGAGATTCTGCTTCTACTCATCCATACCAGAATCATCACTCCAATCAACAGCAAAGCCAATGCTGCGTAAGCAATACTTTCCGTCACATGTATGCTCTGCGGATCAAACCACATCTCAATCGTATGTTCACCGGCCGGAATATTCATTACACGCAACACATAGTCCGCCCGGGCAATATCCACCGGCTGACCGTCAATCGTTGCCTGCCATCCCGGATAATATATTTCAGAGAAAACAACTACACCGTCTTTAGCGGAAGAAGTCTTATAAACCAAACGATTCGGCTCATAGCTCGTCAAACGAATGGCAGACAGAGAGTCCTTATATCCTTCCGTCACACCCTTCAGTTTTTCCTTAAACTTCGCATCTACTACAGCGGTTTCCGTAGGAAGAATATCATTCAAAGCATCAATTTCCTCATTTGCATTATTCACATACTGCACCTTATCCACAAACCAGGCATTACCGTATGCATACGGATTTTCCACAGGAACAGGCTGCCCCTGTTGTCCGGCAGGGAAGATAAAGTATTTCGTGTTCAGCATATTCAGCACACGAAATTTAGAAGCATCCACGCTGTCCATTTTGCCACCGGCAGCAGCTACTTCCTGATAGGTCGCCTGCATTTCCGGAGTAATATGATGATCGATCATTTCCTGATAACGGCGCAACTTGGCGGCATGATAACCACCGACACTCTTATGCCAGTACGCTGTATTATTCTCATTAAATGTATTGCCGGGGAAACCTACAAAGTTCAATACCCGATAATATAAGGTCGTATCTTGAAGAATAATTTCATCCGCCTGCGTCTTGACGAATGCTTCCGCTTGTTTGGACTTCGGAACAAACAGATCATCATACAAATAGCGTTTGTTGACACTCCACATATCTATCAGACACAGAAGTACAATACCTCCTAAGGTGAATGAGGCTTTCAACTTCTTCTGTTGATATAAGAATAAAAGCAGGCAACCTATAACGATGATAAAAAAGCTACGCCATGCATCCGAAGTTAGTATCGCCTCACGCATATCTTTCAGGCTGGTCATGACAGGAACAAGATGTTCCGCCGGAAGCCCTTGCTTCAAAGCAGCCATTTCCTGTCCTGAACTGAAGTTGGAGAAGAAAACTCCCGGAGCAACAGCCAGAATCAACGCAACACCGGCTGTAAGCACCAACGTGACAATTACTCCTGTACGGTTCTCTTTCAGCTTCAGGATATCCGGTTTGCTCAGAATCTCTTTCAAAGCAAAAATCGCCAACAACGGAATTGTAAATTCGGCTATTACAAGAATGGAGGATACCGCACGGAATTTATTATACATCGGAATATAATCGATGAAGAAATCAGTCAGCCCCATGAAGTTCTTTCCCCACGAAAGAAGGATAGAGAAAATGGTGGCTCCCAACAGTGCCCATTTGAGCGGTCCTTTAACTATAAAACATCCCAAAATAAACAGGAACACAACAAACGCTCCGACATATACCGGCCCGGCAGTCCACGGCTGATCGCCAAAATAGGGCGTCAACTGCGAATAAAGGTTTCCGTACATCGGGTTTGCTTTTGCCATAGCAGTTTCATTCTGTGACAAAGTAGTAGAACAGCCCCCTCCCTTAACGTTGGGCACTAATAGAGTCAGTGTTTCACCTATGCCATAGCTCCAATTTGTAATATAATCGCGGTCCAGTCCGCTACTGGTCTGGTTGGCAGCAGGGCCTTCCTGTTTCAGTTCGCTCTTACCGCGCATGGTCTCCTTACTATACTCGTAAGTATGGTACAAGTTGGAGATATTTACGCAAACTCCTACCACAGCAGCTAATGCAAGAATAGCGCTAGCCTTAAAGAAATGCGGCAATTCCTTCTTTTCATAAGCATCAACAAAATAAGCTATTATAAAGAACAGGATCACAAACATGAAGTAATAACTCATCTGAATGTGATTCGACTGAATCTGAAGAGCAATAAACAAGGCTGTAATAACCCCTCCTAACAAATATTTCTTCCGATAAGCCAATACGACACCGGCAATCGTAGGCGGAATATAAGCCAATGTAACAAACTTCCAGATATGCCCCGCCGGTATCAGAATAAAGAAATAGGAAGAGAATGCCCATATAATCCCCCCTAGTCCTGCCAGCCATGCTGATAATCCGAATGCTCGCAGAAGGATATAAAAGCCCAGCATCATAATGAAAGTCAGTACGACATAGCCGGGAAGGTATAACTGATACACCTTTTCCACCCACTTCAAAGTCTTTGTTGAATCGTAGCTCGGAGACATCTGATAGGTAGGCATACCGCCAAAAATAGAGTTTGTCCAGCGTGTACGTTCTCCGGTACGTTCGAGATATTCCTTGGATTCTTGCCCTGCACCAACTCCGGCCACCGAATCGTGCTGAAACAGAATACGACCTTCGATATCAGCCGGAAAGAAATAAGCAAAAGAAAGAATGATAAAAGCCAGAATGGCAATTAAGTCTGGAAGGATTTTCTTCATAATATATTGATAGTTGATAAATGATAATTGATAGTTGAGAATGATAACTGACTTGTTGCATTCAGCCCCCCAAGCCAACAACTATCATTTATCAACTATCAATTATCAACTGAATTTAGTATCTATAATGATCCGCCTTGTAAGGGCCGTCTACCGATACACCGATATAAGCAGCCTGTTCAGGAGTCAGCTTAGTCAGTTTCACCCCGATTTTTTCAAGATGCAGACGGGCTACTTCCTCATCCAGATGTTTCGGCAAACGATATACATTTATATCATATTTTTTATTGAACAGTTCGATCTGAGCTAATGTCTGATTAGTAAACGAGTTACTCATCACGAATGACGGATGTCCTGTCGCACACCCCAGATTTACCAAACGGCCGTCGGCAAGCAGTATAATGCTATGGCCATCCGGGAAATAATAACGGTCTACCTGCGGTTTTATATTCACGCATTTGATACCCGCATAATGTTTCAACGCATCCACCTGAATTTCATTGTCGAAGTGACCGATATTACATACGATAGCCTGGTCTTTCATCTTCTCCATGTGGTCAATACGGATAATATCGATATTGCCAGTAGTAGTCACGAAAATATTGCCTTCAGTGCACGCATCCTCCATTGTCACTACTTCAAAGCCTTCCATTGCCGCTTGCAATGCGCAGATCGGGTCTACTTCCGTCACAAGCACACGTGCCCCGTAAGAGCGCATGGAATGTGAACATCCTTTACCGACATCACCATAGCCACATACAACTACTACCTTACCGGCAATCATCACATCCGTTGCACGCTTGATACCGTCAGCTAATGATTCACGACATCCGTACAGATTATCGAATTTGGACTTCGTTACCGAATCGTTCACATTGAATGCCGGGAATAACAGTTTGCCTTCTTCCTGCATCTGGTACAGACGGTGTACACCTGTGGTTGTCTCTTCAGATACGCCACGAACTTCTTCCGCTACGCGATGCCAACGGGTAGCATCTTCCGCCAACACTTTCTTCAAGATAGCATTCAGCTCTATTTCATCTTCTGCGTGCACTTCCTTATCCAGCACGGCAGCATTGTTTTCAGCATCATAACCAACGTGAATCATCATGGTTGCATCACCACCATCATCTACAATCACATTCGGTCCTTTACCACCGGGGAAACTCAAAGCCTGCAACGTACACCACCAGTAGTCGGCAAGCGTTTCACCCTTCCATGCAAACACAGGCACCCCCGAAGCAGCGATCGCTGCCGCAGCATGGTCTTGTGTCGAATATATATTACAAGAACACCAACGTACTTCAGCACCTAAAGCAACCAATGTTTCAATCAGAACGGCTGTCTGAATGGTCATGTGCAACGATCCCATAATACGGGCACCTTTCAACGGTTTGGATTCTCCATACTTTTCGCGAAGAGCCATGAGGCCGGGCATTTCTTTTTCTGCCAAATCGATTTCCTTGCGTCCGAAGTCAGCAAGCGTAATATCTGCCACCTTGTAGGGCAGAGTAGAGAATAATTCTGTAGACATATTGTAAATCATTTATAAATAAGTGGTGCAAAGATAGAACATTCTGATTAGTAGGGCAAAAGCTATCCTCCTTTTTTATATTATAATAACTAGGAAGCCTGGCACGTTTGTCGGATTATTGTCTTATATTTGCAATATTAATGCACTTTATACAACATTGATAACAGATTTATTGAACCTTCTATGCAAAACAACGAGAACAAGACAAAAGAAGAGCTGATTAAAATTATAGAACAATTAAAGAAGAAAGTTGAAGATCTTTCTTCTATGCAGTCATACCCCGTACAAGAACGTTTCCGTGAAAAATACAGTACCCGTATTCTGGACGCCCTGCCCGATATGTTGACAGTTTTCGACCACGATGCAAACATTATTGAACTCGCCTCCTCTCCGTCGACCAATCATGTGGAAGGTATCAATGCCGATAATATCACCCATTCTAACGTAAAAGACATACTTCCGCCGGAAGCCTACGAAAGCGTACGCCAAAATATGGACAGGGTAATCCTTACAGGAGAAAGCTCAACATCCCGGCATGATCTGATGCTGGACGGTATCTTACACCATTACGAAAATCGTATTTTCCCTCTGGATAAGGAATACCTGCTATGTATGTGTCGCGATATATCCGAACAATGGAATGCGGAACAAACCAACAAGAAACAACAAAAAGAGCTGGAAGCCGCCAGAATCAAAGCCGAAGAATCGGACCGCCTGAAATCAGCTTTTCTTGCCAACATGAGTCATGAGATCCGTACCCCCCTGAACGCCATCGTCGGATTTTCCAAATTAGTCATCGACGCTGAATGCACAAACGAGAAGGAACAGTATGCTGAAATCATCGAGAGAAATTCGGAAATATTACTGAATCTGTTCAATGATATTCTGGATTTGTCATCACTCGAAGCCGATTCATTGAGTTTCAATATCCGCCCTATCAAATTAATAGATATCTGCCTGCAACTGGAACAGCAATTCTGTTATAAAGTCAAAAACGGTACTAAACTGATTCTGGACGATGTAGATACCGAGCTTTATGTATCCGGAGACTGGAACCGTATCATACAGATTATAAGTAACTTGCTTAGTAATGCTGCCAAATTCACCCCAAAAGGAGAAATTCATTTCGGCTATCGGGAGAAGGAAGATTTCGTGGAATTTTATGTCAAAGATAGTGGTATCGGTATCCCGGCAGAAAGAGTAGCTACTATCTTCCAACGATTCGGTAAAATAAACGACTTTGTACAAGGTACCGGACTCGGATTAACTCTTTGCAGAATGCTAGTAGAAAAAATGGGAGGACGTATATGGCTGCGTTCCCAAGAAGGAAAAGGAAGCAGATTCTACTTCACCCTGCCTCTGATTCGTCAATAAGAACAACCGAATAAAAATAGCCGGATTATCAGAAACAAAAAAACGACGAGTATTTGCATTTACCATACACCCCGTCGTTTCTTTATTTATTATCACACGTATACCCTATTTCTTGGCAACCGGCGCACTTAGCATTTCCTTGTATTTCGCCGGATCATTCAGAATCTTCACAGCTTCCTTCAAGCCGTCATCATCCTTCAACTGCTGAATGATATTACCACGCTGATAATAATAGCGCTTTATAATTTCAGAAGCTATCATCTTCTTTATATCACCGGAGAAATAATCTAAATCGCGCTCAAGGTCATGGTTCAACTTCTTCTCGAGTGCCTTGAACTCTTCCGAAGCACCCTCCATATAACCTTCAAATTCGGCAGCCTCCTTCAAAGTTTTCAGAATTTTCTCACTTTGCTGGTCATATTTGAAATCAGCCTTCTTCACCAATGTCTTAAAGTCATTATAATCAGCGTCCGTAACCTCGAACTTTTCAGGCTCTACGATAGTAGGATGTTTCAGGCAGTACTGAGTTGCATAATCGAATATCAGATTATCCCGAACCAAATAAAACAGGATATTCGGCAACTTTTCCTGTTTGATAGCAACATCCGGCATCACCCCGCCTCCGTCGCGCACTTCACGTCCGGCAGCCGTATAGAACACTTTCGTCAAACTATCAGGAATAGTACCTACACTTCCGTCTTCATTCCGGTGTTTATAGTCAATAGCTTGCACACAGCGTCCGCTTGGAATATAATATTTGGAAGTAGTCACTTTCATCGTTCCTCCATAAGGCAGAGAACGGGGCACCTGTACCAGTCCTTTGCCAAAAGTACGACTGCCGACAACTACAGCACGGTCAAGGTCCTGCAAAGAACCCGACAGAATCTCAGAAGCAGAAGCTGTGCCACTATTTACCAATACAGCAATCGGAATATCCAAATCCAACGGTTCACGTAAAGTCTTATAAGTATTGCTCGCCTGCTTAATTTTACCTTTTGTTGTTACAATCACTTTTCCACGTGGTAAGAAATAGTTAGCAATTTCCACCGCCTCATCCAACAAGCCGCCGCCATTCCCGCGAAGGTCAATTACCAACGAAGTAGCCCCTTGTTTCTTTAAATCCAGAAACGCCTTCTTAAACTCCTTAGAAGGATTACCGGAGAAAGTACTCAAATTAATATATCCTACCTGATTATCCAGCACAGCAGCATAAGGAATCGCCGGATTTTGAATAGATTCACGTACAATCGTAAATTCCATCGGTGTATTTCCTCCCTTCGCATTGGGACGGTTCACTTTCAATTTAAAACTGGTTCCAGCCTGTCCGCGCAACATCTGGCTGACTTCCGCATTGTTCTTACCCGCAAGATCCTTGCCATCGATTTCCATTAGAATATCTCCGGCTTTCAATCCGGCTTTCGCGGCAGGTGTACCTTCGAAAGGTTCGGAAATCATCGAACGTTTGAGCTTTGTATTATAAGCAATGTAAGAACCGATACCACCGAATGAGCCTTTAATCATCTGCTCCAGTTCACTCTGGTCTTCTTCCGGAAAATACTCCGTATAAGGATCCAGCGTGAAAAGCATATTGTCAATCCCTTCCCGAATGGTCTTGTTCGGGTCAATTGTATCTACATAGAACATATCCAGCTCTTTCACAATCGCATTGAATATATCCAAATTCTTGGCAATCTGGAAATTGCGGTCGTCTCCACTCTTGAAACTAAAGAAAGCTACCGTAGCTATCACGGCTACTACAACAATAGCTATCCGCCCACTCAGCAATTTTTTCATACTTCTTTCAATATAAATGAGTTGTAAAAGTAACTCAATCCCTGGTTATTCCGCCAGAATCCTGTTAATATTTAACTTAATTTCATCCCAACGTTCTTGCGGCATGGATGTTCCGATTACCTGAATAACATTTCCCGATAGAATAGAACCTATTTTAGCACACTTCTCCAACGAATATCCACATGTCAATCCATATAGAAAACCGGAAGCAAAATAGTCCCCCGCACCGGTAGTATCCACGACCTTCTCTACCGGGATAGCAGAAACCTTAATTTCTTCCGTTCCTTTACGAATATAAGAACCTTCCGCACCAACTTTTACGATAGCAATACTGCATTTTTTGGCAATCACTCCTAAAGCCTCTTTCGGCTCCTTACCCGTGAAAGCCTTCGCTTCTTCTTCGTTCGCAAAGACAATGTCCACGTATTTATTTATTAATAAGGAGAAAAACTCCATATCATTAGCTACAATATTATAACTTGCCATATCGAGACAAATCTGCAATCCTGCTTCTTTTGCCAGTTCAATGGCATGAAGAATCATTTCATGGTCTTGTACCAGATAACCTTCTATAAATAAGTAAGCATACCCTTTAAACATATCAAGAGTCAGTTCTTCTGCCCTTAAAGAAGCAGCCGCTCCCAAATAAGTACCAAAAGTACGTTCTCCATCCGGTGAAATAAAAGTAGATGCAACACCGGAAGGAAGTTGTTCCGAGATCAATAATTTATCCTCAATATCATTTTTCTGAAGATTATTACGAAAAAAATCCCCAAAATGATCATTTCCTATTTTTCCTATAAATCCTGTTCCGGCACCGAGACAAGCCAGCCCAAGTATGGCATTTCCTGCCGATCCACCCGTTGCCTGGTGGGTTTTCATTTGTGAAAATCTCGTGTTAATCTGCTGTAACTTAGCGTCATCAATCAGTTGCATGCTTCCTTTGGGTAATCCCATTTCCTCCAGGAGCGTATCATCCTCTAGGGTTGCAAGTACGTCTACCAGGGCGTTGCCCAATCCTATTATTTTGTCCATTTCAAATATTTTTTTTGCAAAGATATTGCATATTTCAAAAAAACCTACTACTTTTGCATCGCAATTGAGAAAAACATTCTTCCTTAGCTCAGTCGGTTAGAGCATCTGACTGTTAATCAGAGGGTCCTTGGTTCAAGTCCAAGAGGAAGAGCAAAGTTAGAAATCTTAGTTGCAAACATTCTTCCTTAGCTCAGTCGGTTAGAGCATCTGACTGTTAATCAGAGGGTCCTTGGTTCAAGTCCAAGAGGAAGAGCAAAAAAGAAGCCACCTAAATGGGTGGCTTTTTTATTATCACTTCTTGTTTTGTTTCGGCAAAGGAGTATCGAACTGAAGAGCAATAGGCTCGGTGCTACCTGCCAATTTAGCAGGTAATGTCACTGCCACTTTCCCATCTCTTTCTATCCATTTCATACGTTGTCCTGTGGACAACAGTCTGACACTTGTACCACGCTCAGGAACATTCCCCTCCCACTCAATGACAGCAGGCAGCGTTTCTCCTTCAGGCAAAGCGTATAACGCATAAAGGGTTCTGCCATTCTTATCGGCAGTGAACCAAACATTCCCACAATGGTAATTGGGGGTGATCCGGGTATGGTAAATAGCCTTCCCATTTTTCTGCATCCAGCGTCCAATCTCCTGCAAACGTTTTACAGTAGGTTGTTCGATAAGGCCTTCGGCAGTAGGTCCTACTCCAAGAAGTAAATTTCCGCCTTTGGCAACCACTTCCATCAGAATGGAGATAATCCGGTTAGGTGTTTTATAAACCGGATTCTTTACCCAGCCCCAATCCGTAGTCAACGTCACACAACTTTCCCATGGATAGGGAAGCTGATGCTCAGGAATTTTTTGTTCCGGTGTCTGATAGTTCTCATATTTACCATGAATAGTGCGGTCTACCACCAAAAGGCCAGGTTGTTTTGCACGCGCCATAGCAGCAATCTGCGGCATATCGATATCCTGATTGTTACGAGGAGAAACCCACCCGCCATCCAACCATAGGATATCAATCGTTCCATAATTGCTCATCAGTTCACCAATCTGGTTATGTGTATATGTTTTAAAAGCTTCCCATTTCTCAGGATGACGTTCTATCTTGTAATTCACATTCCGATTAGGTGTAGCGAAATAATCCCACCAATAGTCCTGATTATGCCAGTCCGGTTTTGAAAAATAAGCGCCTGTCATAAACCCTTCCTTTCTGAAGGCTTCGAATACATACTTGGCAACATCCGCTTTCGGATGCTCCTTAAAAGCACACCGGGATATGGAAAAATCCGTGTATTGACTATCGAACATACAAAAGCCGTCATGATGTTTAGTCGTAAAAATCATGTATTTCATACCGGCTTGTTTCGTCACTTCCGCCCATTGGGCAGGTTCGAATTCAGTCGGATTGAACTGCTTACTCAATCCGTTCCAATACCAATCCTTAAACTCTTGATAGTTATTGTGACCGTAACGACTGATCCAGTCCACATCTTCGGAACACAGAGCCCACGATTCAACAATACCAGGCACGGCATAAAGTCCCCAGTGAAAAATAACACCGAACTTCAAATCACGCCACTGGTCCAGTTTCTTCAATACGAGAGAGTCTTCCGGCCACTCGTAGGTCGATGATTGTTTATGTACAAATGTGTGTTGAGCTCTCATTCCTGTGGAGAGCAGGCAAAATGCCACAACAAATAAAACTACAATTTTTCTCATGCGTTTTTCTATCTTTTCTTGAGTATCTATAAGGAATTCCTGTCACAACAACAATTCCACGGGTTATCAAAAGCGCTCCGAAGTTATAGTTTTTCCCGCAAAAAGCATAGAAGAAAAATAAGATTTTCTTATTTCATGCATGAATTAGTATTTTTATGCGAAGAATCAAGCCCTTTAGATAAGCCAATACCCTGTATTTTGTTTCATTAACTGAACAAAATTGGATACCACATGAAAATAGAGTAAGTTTGTTGAAACCTAACTAAACGACAAGTCTATGGGTAAGAAGTTAGTGAAGCTTACTGATAGCCCCTTATTATCTCAGCCGTGCATGAATAGTCTGCTTTTCTTCTGAAATACTTGACAAACGACTTTTTATTTTGTATCTTTGAAGAAATAAAAGTGATAAACAGCATGATAAATATAAGAAAAATAGATACATAAACAACATTCCGACTGATATATTTTAGTATCAGGATAGATATGATATAGGGTAATAGTCTAACGATTATTGCCCTATTTTGTTTACATTTTTACTTAAAATATTTAATCCATTTCCGAAAAACGGGAAAAATAGTTTTTAATAAACTCGGATACCGTTTATAATAAACTATCCAAAAGTTTATTATAAACAGAAATCAAGTTTATTAATAGCGGAATAGCTGGTTGTAAAAATAGAGAAAACTGCATTATAGAATAGAAGAGCATCGAAAAGCGTATCCGTTTACGAAGTAATATAAGATAACATTTTTCATTTCTTCCAAATATGCAGATACAATCTTCAGGATTAACACCCTCAAACTCCACAAAAGGAATATCCCCCTATTTTTTCGATTATCCGGTACTACTAAAGAGAATACATTTAATCTGCTACCGCTAATGTCAGCACACTTATCCGTATACCCTCTACTTCCATGATCCGGGAAGCACATGCTACGGTAGTCGCTCCCGTTGTCAACACATCATCCACTATTAACACGTGTTTTCCAATCAAGGATTCAGCATGATGCAATTCGAAGATTCCCTCTACATTCTCCCAACGTTCAAAAATAGATTTACGCGTTTGCGTTTCCGTATATTTCCGACGTACAACAGCTTCCGTATCGACGGGGATTCCAGTCACGGCAGCAATTCCCCGCGCTATCCATTCACTCTGATTATAGCCACGGATGCGTTGTTTCGTCTCATGCAGCGGAATCGGAATTATCACATCGATTCCCTGAAAGAAACCGGACTCTATCAATTCCACAGCCATGTATCGTCCCATGATGGCTCCTATCTCTTTCTGCCCCCCATATTTAAGCAAATGTAGTATCCGTCGAAAATCACTCCCTTTCCGATAGTAGAAAAAAGACGTAGCCCGTTCCAAAGGAAACTTTCCCCAGAATAGTAACTCAACCGGATTATCTCTTCGAAGATGATAATCGGTACGTGGTAAATCCATATTGCACACAGCACAAATACATTCTTCCCCTTTTGCCAATGGCCTGCCGCAGACAACGCAACAACGAGGGAATAAGAGGGAAAGAAATGCCCCAAACCATTCTTTAACAAGAAATGTGTGTTTCATAATCATAGAGAATTGAAGGCTACAATATCGTTACATATCCAATGGAGGGACTTCCGCAATAAGCTGTTGATATACAGAATGCAAATATCCGTTAGTCGCTATAATATGATGGCCGTCCATGAAGTGTCCGTTACCGCAAAAATCGGTAACCCGCCCACCGGCTTCCTGCACAATCAAAGCCGCTGCCGAATAATCCCATTTTCCGAGAAAAGCTTCCGCCCACGCATCAAAACGCCCCATAGCAACATAACAAATCGCGGCAGCAGCAGAGCCATTCATACGAATGCCGCCCACTACTCCGTAAAGTTTATCTATCAAGTGGAGAGCTGTCTGTTTGTATTGTTGGGCATTATATGGCAACTCAGCAAAGACAAATGCATCTTTTATATCCCGAACACCTGAAACGTGTATTTCTTCCCCGTTCATAAAGGCCCTCCCCCCTCTCCATGCACAGAAACATTCGTCCCGGCAAACTTCATATACAACACCCAAGAGCAGTTCGGTGCGACTACGCAAAGCAATACATACACAGTAAGGAGCCTCATCGTGAATATAATTCGTTGTTCCGTCCAGCGGATCAATAACCCAGCAATAAGGTTCATCCTGATAAGTAGCAGAGCCTTCCTCCGTTATAAAGCCAGCTTCGGGTAACAAAGCGGAAAGAGCCTTAACTATCCGTACCTCCGATTCTTTATCTACATAAGACACATAATCGTGTGCATGTTTCTCCACCACACTCTCACGACGGAAATTCTTCCGCTCTTCTTTCAAAAAATGCCCGGCTTCGGTTGCGATACGGCATACATCGCCTGTGAGCTGTTTTAAATCCAACATTTCTTCTTTAATATTAAATAAATGTGCTTCGAAGGTATAGTTTTTCCCGTAAAAACATGGAAAGAAAATAATATTTTCTCATTAAATGTACAAAATAACACCTTTACCTAAAAATATTAATAACTTTGAATGCATAATTTTATTCGAAGAACCGAAGTTTATCATTCGAAGAACTAAAGTTCTTTGAATGATAGAGTATAGTTAATGTTGCAAAGAACTCATTAATATTTAGAGACACATCCGGTCTGAGCCCGCTTAAACCGGATGTGTTAATTTCTTGAATAACTTGCTTTTTTCACAGAAATTCCCGAATATTGCAATCTAATACTAATTGAAAGGACTTTCATGAAAAGAGTCGATTCCGTTATCTCCCTAATATACTCTTTATCAAAATCAGAAAAGAAACACTTCTCCTTGCAGGTCGTTAAAGACAAGGAGGAGAAGGACTATCTTGTGATTTACGACATTATCACGAAGAGTAAACAACCCAACGGAAATACAGTGAAAGAAGAATTTTATAAGCGCAGGCCGAGAGGCTCCTTCGAAGTATCCATTCAATATTTATATGAGAAACTGGTAGACACGCTGCTCACATTAAGGAAGAAGAAAGACATCTATTATGATCTGCTGAATGATCTATGCAAAGCCCGTATGTTGTATGAGCGCTCTCTGTTCGAAGAATGTTTCGAGATTCTATCCAACACGATTGAGCAAGCTCAATTCTACGAAAACAATGAGATACTGACAATTGCCCAAAAACAGGAACTGGAATATCTGCTACGGCTGAATTTCCCCAACATGACAGAACAGGAGCTTTTTCATAAACATTTTATCCAGAATGAATCTTTAAAGAAAATCCGAAAAATAACGGAGCAATCTTCTCTGCACAATTTACTAAAATACCGCCTCTCTCATATCGGCTCCATACGAACTGCGAAGCAAAAACAAGATATGAACGACCTTATGGTCAACGAGCTATATATAGCCGCTTCTTCAGACGCGGAAGGAAACTTTGAATTAACACGAAACCATAAACTCTTTCAAGCAAACTATCTAATGGGGGCGGGAGATTACCGAGCTGCCCTAAATTCATACAAAGAGCTTAACTCATTATTTGAACAGAATCAGCAATTCTGGTCGAATCCCCCCATTTACTATTTATCTGTACTTGAAGGAGTACTCGGTAGTCTGCGGTCGGTTGGAAATTATAATGAGATACCCTATTTCCTGGAGAAATTAAGAAAGTTAATCGCAGAGGATTCTTCATTGGAATTTAAGGTAAATGCAACTTGCCTGCTTTTCCAATATGAGCTATTTCCTTACCTCGACAAAGGGAACTTTGCTGAATGTACAGAACTCATGAGCCGTTATCAGGAAACACTTTATGATAAAGAAGCATGGTTAAGTCCGATTCGTAAAAGCGAGCTATTACTTTACACAACCCTCATACACATCGGGAACCAAAATTACAAGGCCGCAAAAAAATATATCAGTAATGCCATTATAGATCATAATATCAAATACCTGCCATTAATGAGAACCATTCGTCTGGTTCGTCTTATAGCTTACTATGAGACACAAGAATTTGAATTGATACGACACGAATCCCGTTCTATTACCCGCAGCCTGTCTTCTCCCAAAGAGCAGACTTTCAAAACAGAGCATACGGTTTTATGGTTCTTAAATAAAAGTAATCTGCCTATTCTAAGAAAAGACCGGGAAGATTTCTGGGAAAAGTTATATCCCGAAATTCATGAATTATACAATGATAAATACGAAAATCAGCTATTACGCATTTTCGATTTTACCGCATGGATAGAATCAAAAATACGAAAAGAAAAACTGTCTGATGTTCTTAAACGGCACACAAATGCTAAAGAAATCTAAAAAGAAAAAGCAGATCATCTAAACTCACAACACTAAAACGCTCTCCTTATTTTCACTTTATCCGTTTGTAATTATATAATTCCACACAACAATACAATCCATAAATTATTTTTAAACAGGATATTTCATTCTAAATATATAATTTGAAATTATATAAATGGAATATTAATGTAAAAAACGACGCGTTATTATTCCTTTTATTTGCATCATCTTAATTATTAATATTATGGAAACTATATCTAGCAATCGACCCAAAATCGTAGTTATCGGAAGCTGTAATACCGATATGGTTGTGAAAGCCAACAGACTACCTGTCCCCGGAGAAACCATTCTAGGTGGAACTTTCTATATGAACCCCGGAGGAAAAGGAGCCAATCAGGCAATCGCAGCGGCCCGGTTGGGAGCGGAAGTCACCTTTATCTCCAAAATTGGTTACGATCTATTCGGGCTGCAAGCTTTGGAAATATACAGATCTGAGAAAATCAATACTGAATTTATATTCACCGATCAGAAAAGCCCGTCAGGAGTAGCTCTTATTTCTGTCGATTCGTTTGGTGAAAACAGTATTATTGTAGCACCGGGTGCCAGCCGTTCGCTTTCAACAGAAGATATCAATAAAGCGGAAGAAAAAATCAAGGAAGCCGATATTATACTCATGCAGCTTGAAGTTCCGATAGATACAGTAGAGTACGCGGCTACTATTGCCAACCGATACGGTAAGAAAGTAATACTCAATCCAGCGCCTGCCTCTACGTTGAGCAACTCCTTTTTAAATAATGTACATACTATATTGCCTAATCGTATAGAAGCAGAAATGCTATCAGGAATAAAAGTAATGGATGTTGAGAGTGCGCACCGGGCAGCTAAAGCTATCGGAGAGAAAGGTATAGAAAATGTTGTCATTACTTTGGGAAAAGACGGAGCCTACGTGAAAGAAAAGGACGAATATACCATGATTCCTGCAAAAGAAGTAGAGACGATCGACACAACCGGAGCAGGAGATGTCTTCTGCGGAGCATTCAGTGTGTATCTATCCCAAGGACATTCGTTGGCCGAATCCGTAAAATTCGCAAATGCAGCGGCCGCCATTGCCGTCACACGCATCGGTGCCCAGAGTGCTATTCCATACAAAAGGGAAGTCAACTTATAGAATAAAGAAAAAGCCTAGGTCTATCACATAAATCTGATTCAAATGAAAGTAGTAGTTATTGGAAGTTCAAACATCGACATGGTTGCACAAGTCAGCCATCTCCCGGCACCCGGCGAAACAGTCGGAGATGCAAATTTCATGCAGTCCCTCGGAGGCAAAGGAGCCAACCAGGCTGTGGCGGCAGCCAGGCTTGGCGGCTTTGTGACGTTTGTCACCTCTTTGGGGAATGATATGTATGCGGATATTTTAAAAAATCACTTTAAGAAAGAAGGTATCACCACCGATTACATTATTGATGATGTCAATCATCCCACAGGAACCGCACTTATTTTTGTGGCTGACAGTGGTGAGAACTGCATTGCAGTAGCCCCCGGAGCTAACTATTCTTTATTACCCGGTTCAATCACCCATTTCTCAAAAGTAATTGACGAAGCCGACATCATCGTCATGCAGGCTGAGATTCCTTACGAAACAATAAAAAAAATAGCTCTATCAGCAAAGAAAAAAGGTAAAAAGGTATTGTTCAATCCCGCACCCGCCTGTCTGATCGATGAGGAGCTGATGAAAGCCATTGATATACTAGTCGTCAATGAGCTGGAAGCTTCATTCATCTCAGGGATAGATTATACAGATAACAATCTTGAGGAAATAGCCGAAACATTGCTGAAAGCGGGTACAAGCAATGTGGTAATCACACTGGGAAGCCAAGGTGCATACATGAAAAATGCTAAAGAAACCATCCAACTTCCCGGTTGTAAAGTAAATGCGATCGACACAATCGCCGCAGGTGACACTTTTTGCGGCGCATTGGCGGTCGTTTGTGCAAAAAAAGAAATAGACCGGGAAGCACTCAACTTTGCCAACACTGCGGCAGCCATTGCAGTCACACGCTCGGGTGCACAACCGTCTATTCCCACTCTCGATGAAGTGAAGCACTTCATGCTTGAAAAAGAATTAGCCTTATCGTTCAACTTTTAAATTTAATGAACCATGAAAACCTATTTGAAACGACTACTCATCCCTATTTTATCGGGCTTGATAGTATGCAGCTTTTATAGTTGTGATAGCGACGACGAACACACCGCTACTCCCATAGCCCCCATTCTAAAGGAAATAAAATTTCCTTCAGAAAATGACATCATCCCCGGTCAGGTTGCGCAAATCAACGGACTCGGTTTTGCAAAAGAAGATATAGTCTATTTAAGTAACGCTGACAACCAGAAAGAAAAGGTAGAAGTCACGGAGATTACAGACAGTTACCTGAAGTTTATCGTCCCGGTAGAAGCAGGCGGCGAGTATACCGTAACAATTGAAAGAGCAGGGAAACAGACCGTTTTAAACGGAACTTTCAAAGTGCCTTTCGTTGTTCCGATCATTGATATCGTTCTCCCTTCAGGTAATGTACAGCCCAAGAGCAAAGTCGAGATTCAGGGAAAAGGATTTGAAGCAGGGGACGTCGCCGTATTATATGCTTCTTTCTACCCGACAGGCGTCGAATACAATCTGCCATTAACTCTTAATGAAGAAGGAGTAGAATTTACACTTCCGGAAGGATTATACGGGGTAAACTCTATTATGATTATCAGGGGAGAACGGAAAAGTAATCTTGGAACAATCACTATCGAGACGAATGTTGGCGACAAACTCGGAGGAGGTGTTGTATTCTGGGTGGACGCTGCAAAGGCACACGGATATATCGTAAACATGAGTAACATCGGTACGGGAACAGAACAATTCGGTCCGGAGGTAAATCCGTCGGACGCGGCCGGAACGAGTCAAAACATGGGAAGCGGCTATACAAACACTCAAAATATAGTCAAAAAGTTTAATGCATTGCAAAGTGCGAACAACTGGCCCGAGTGGCAAGGAGTCAAAATTGCCGCCCAACTTTGTCTGGACAACAGTGTCACTGAAGGAAATGCCGTATATGCCGACTGGTTCCTCCCTTCCAGAGAAGAACTGATCGAAGTATTCAAAGTTAAAAGTTTATTAGCAGAGAAAGGAGTCAATATTCCGGCAAACAATTACTGGACTTCAAGTGAAGGCGACGGGGAAGCCGGCTGGTCTGCCTATTATGTGAACTTCTACGAAGACACTAATATCGTTTCTGAAATCTGCTCAAAAAGCGGTTGGAAAATTGGTGTTCTTCCTATCCGGGCCTATTAACTAACAATCCTATAAAATAAGCGTCATGAAAAAACACATTATATTATTTATAGCCATCTTTTTTGCCAGTGTATTACATGCACAGACAATCAACATTAGAGGAACCGTTACCGACACGAGTAATGAAACATTGCCAGGTGTATCTATAACCATAAAAGGTACTCAAACGGGAACAGTAAGTGATGCAAACGGCAACTACAGCATCAGGGCCCAAAGAGGAAATGTTCTGGAGTTTACTTTCGTGGGTATGGTAAAACAATCTGTTACCGTAGGAAAGCAAAATGTCATTAATATACAAATGGCAGCAGACGCCATTAATCTGGACGAAGTAGTAGCAATCGGGTATGGTATTGCTAAAAAGAGCGATTTAACGGGTGCCGTTGCCTCTATCAAATCAGAAAATCTTACTAACTCCAAAGTAGGAACAGTGACAACTGCCCTGCAAGGACTTGCCGCCGGCGTGCAAGTCACTACCGGCTCCGTAAAACCGGGTGGAGATGCTTCTGTCGTTATTCGTGGAGTAGGTTCGCTCCGAGCCGGCAGCGAGCCGTTATACATCGTCGACGGTATTCCCGTACAAGGAGGTTTGCAGGATTTATCTTCCGGTGATATTGAATCTATCGAAATATTAAAAGACGCTTCTTCCGCATCTATCTATGGCTCGAGAGGTTCTAATGGCGTAGTACTCGTGACTACCAAGAAGGGTACAAGCGGAAAAGCCAAAATCTCCCTGAATGCCTCTTTCGGTACGCAACGAATGTTGAACAAGCAAGATTTGATGAACGCACAGCAATACTATGAATTAGTATCCATTGCCCAGCCTAACTACAAATGGACATCAGAAGAACTACGCTTGCTAAGCCGTGGTGAATCGACCGACTGGCAGGACGCAGTGACCCAAAACGGGCAATACCAAAACTATAACTTCTCGATTTCCGGAGGGAAGAACGATATACAACACTTTTTAGGAGTAGACTGGTATGATCAGAAAGGTACGATCAAAAACTCGTCTTTCAATAAGCTGACCGTCCGATATAATATGGATGCCAAACTAAACAAGTGGCTGAGATACGGTGTACGTTTCAATGTCATTGAGTCAAAGCTCATGAATATCAATGAAGAAGCCGATTCGGGATACGGAACTATGTTCAGTGCCATTAGTTCACAACCGACAGCTCCTATCTATACCGAAGACGGAGAATACTTCGATGGTTTCCTCAACACGAGAGCAAATCCGGTGGCTATTGTTGACCTACTTGACAAAGCCACACTCAAGTCCAGATTCGTAGGTTCCGCCTACATCGAGATAGAACCGATAAAGAACTTGAAATTACGTTCCGATAACGGCGGAGAACTTGTCTTTTATAAAGTAAATACTTACGAAGACGGCCGTATGGGACAGCATTATACGGCTGGTGGCCATGCTAATGTGATGTCGAACAAGAAAAGATATTGGCAAACAGAGAACACTGCCACTTATTCATTTGACATCAATAAAGAACATCAACTTTCTGCAATGGCAGGTTTCTCCGCTTCCAGAACAGATTATGAAGAAGTAACCGCCGACTCCAAAAAGTTATCATCTATTCTCAAGTATTACAATTTGCAAGGAGCGGAAGAACATGGACCGAACTCTTCGTATGCAGTCCCATCTTCTCTGGTGTCTTTCTACGGACGATTCAATTATAATTTCAGCAACCGCTATTTGGCAACATTGACGATGCGCGGCGACGGTTCTTCCCGTTTTGCTCCGGGACACCGATGGGGATTCTTTCCGTCACTGGCTCTTGCATGGCGTGCTTCTGAAGAAAGTTTCATCAAAGAAAACGCTCCGGTCATCAGCAACCTGAAGTTAAGAATCAGCGCCGGCAAACTAGGTAACCAGAATATCGGAGATTTTGCTTATGCCCCGACAATCGCCCTCGGAGGAGCTTCCGCTAATTACATTTTAGGTAATAACCTGGTAACCGGCTCCGTACAAACCTCTATTTCGAACCCGGAACTGACTTGGGAAAAAGCCAATCAACTAGACTTGGGTATTGACTTCGGGTTATTCAACAATCGGATAGCCGGTACGATCGAGGCCTACTATAAGCGTACGACTGACCTGCTATGGGAAGTACCCCTTCCGTTGGAATCCGGCTTCGGAACTTCACTTACCAATATCGGCAAAATTGATAACAAAGGTATTGAATTTACGCTGAACACGGTCAACATCAGTACCAAAGACTTCTTATGGACAACTGCCTTCATGATTTCTTATAATAACAATAAGATCAAAGAACTTTATGACGGCAAACAAGATGTCAATAAAACATTGTTTGTGGGACGTCCTATCGGACAGTTCTACTTATTGAAATCCGAAGGTATCTGGCAAACCAATGAAGCTGCCGAAGCTGCCAAGTACAATGCCCAACCCGGTGACCGCAAGATTCTGGATGCCAAGAAAGACTATGTCATCAACGGAGAAGACCGTGATTTCTGCGGAGTTTCCACTCCCAAATATTATGGTAGCTTTACGAATACATTCTCATATAAAGGTATTGACCTTACCGCGTTCTTTACTTTTGCAGGAGGACATAAAATCAACAATTCACTGAACCGTTACCTCAATTCTTTCAATGTATGGGGAAACATGAGTGAAAACTATTACAAATATTATTGGAGACAAGACAGACCGAACAACAAATATCCGGCTCCGAGAGTTGGTAGTGCTTATGCCAACGGAGATGGTACCGACGCCAATCTCCAAAAAGGTGATTATCTCCGCCTCCGTAATCTGGAAATTGGTTATAGCTTGCCGAAAAACGTCATCAGAAATATCAAAGCCTCAAATATCAGAGTTTATTTCTCTGTACAAAACCTATTCACAGCTACGGAATTTACGGGATTTGATGTAGAGTCCAGCGACAATACCAATCCTTATCCGAACGCCCGTAGCTTTATCGGTGGTATTTCTCTTAACTTCTAAAAACAGAAACATTATGAAAAAATATTTATCAATATTAGCTTTCAGTTGCCTGACATTATGTAGTTGCGACAACTTTCTTGACTTGACACCCCAAAGTGTACTAACACCGGAAAATGCTTATGAAAAACCGGAAGACTGGCAGCAAACTCTTTATGCCGCTTATGGCACGCTCCAGGAAGTCTTTGTCGGGAAATATACCATTACCCTTACTGAATTCGGAACAGATGAAGTAATTCCGTTTGATATGGGTTGGGCGGCTTATTCCCAATTGCATTACTATACTTTTTCCGCTTCACACGAATTCCTGGACAATCACTATCGGCTCTGTTACGAAGGTATCAAACGTTGCAATGCAGTTATTGATATGCCTTCGGATGCAGTCAGTGCGGATCTTCATAATTCCATGATTATGCAAGCTCGTTTTTTAAGAGCGATCTACTATTTCGACTTAGTAAGAATGTACGGTGGAGTTCCCTTATGGACAAAATCATCCATTGACAGAAGTGAAATCATGAGACCGCGCGCTACGGTTGACGAAGTTTACACACTGATTACGCAGGATATGGAAGCAGCTCTCGGCCTCCCTACCTCCTGGCCGAATGCCCAAGATAAAGGAAGAGCCACTTCATACGCTGCCCAAGCTTTGCTGGCACGCATTTACCTTCAGTGGGGAAAACCGGAAGAAGCATTAAAATACTGCCGGATGCTCGAAGGCAAATTCAAATTGTACGATAATCTAAAGGATATATTCGATCCTAAAAACAAGAATCAGGAATATGAGAATATATTTGAAATTCAATTCAAGCATTCCGGTTCATGGGGACTGGAGGGAAGTATCCAGCATTCTTATTGGGGACCTCGTAATGTAGGCGGACCGACCAACTTTGGCGGCTGGGGCGGATTTGGTCCGACACAATATTTATACGATTCTTATGATAACAACGATAAACGTAAAAAAGCATTCTTCATCACAGAATATGCAGGCGTCACCCAGACACCTCCTTCTTCCGGCAAATTCTGGGACGCAGAAACAGGTAATGTGATTGAAGATGATAATCTGAATTTTACAATGATTCGTTATGCAGACGTGCTTTTGATGAAAGCGGAAGCGCTGAACAGCATTGATGACACAAGTAATGATAAGTATGATGCCTTAAATGAAGTACGAGGCAGGGCAGGACTGACTTCCATAACAGCAGCCGATAATCTAAATAAAGAACAATTTGCCGAAGTCGTACTGGAAGAAAGATTACATGAATTATGTTGTGAACACCTGCGCCGCTGGGATTTAATCCGCTTCGGCAAACTGGGCGAATATATGAAAGACCATGCCGGAGTCACCATCCAGCCTTATCATGTTCTATACCCAATTCCACAGGCAGCCGTCGATGCCAATGACGCTATCACAGAAAACAACGAAGGATATTAACATAAATCATTTAGCACATGAAAAAATTTATTTTTATCACAGGACTATTGATGAGTATCTTCTTTTATTCATGTAAAGAAGAAGACCATGGCATACTCCCTCCTATCGAAGGGGGAGGAACTATAGAAGTCAAAGACGGAAGAGTTACGGTCAATCCGGCAGAATATCTTTATGCGATACGAAATCCGATGAAAGGTTTACGTGAATTCTTCGGCCCGGGCTATGACAAGGTAAGAGACGAATATCCGTATCCTTACGGCTCCATCATTAAAGAATATATGCAATGGAATATGCTGGAAAACAATGAAAGCGACGGTGTCGACAAGATTATAGCTTACAGTAACCACAGGTGGCAGGGAGTAGAAGATATCAATGTCAAGGTTATCCCACGTATCTATATCGTATGGATGGAACCCTGGCATGGAGGATATGCCAAGAACACTTATACAGACAACCCGGACGACCTGAACGGTTGGCATTGGCCAAGCGACATTCCGGGAGAGACATACGATGAAGACGATCTTAACGCTCCTATTATTGGAGGCTATTGCCACCCTACTTTTCAGGAAAGAGTGAAAAAACTGGTAGAGAAGGCTGGACAAGCATGGGACAACGATCCGCGGGTAGCGTATGTGGAAATGGGGATTATCGGCGAATTCGGGGAACATCATGACCCGGACATCACCACAGTATGGGCTCCTCACGACCAACCCAATCATGTAGAGAACCGTACCTGGTTACCGGGCATTGAAAAGGTGTTGGGAGATGCATTTACCGCTGCCTTCAAAAACAAGAAAGTAATGGTTCGCTATGCGTACGAGTTTAAAGATTATGAATTCGGAATCTATTGGGATTCATGGGCTATTGATGAAGAAAAGGTGCGTGGCTACGAGGAAATGAAAAAGCTCGGCGACCGCTGGAAAACTCAACCGATAGGTGGAGAAATAACCTGGAACTGGGGAAGCCTCTATAAATTCAAATCTTTTGAAGAAGTGGTGGCAGATGAAAAGACAAGAGACCTGGTCATCCAGCAAATACGTGATTTGCATTGCAACCACTTGGGAGGCATCACCTGGGCTAACTTTAACGACCCGTCTTTTGAGCCAAACGCTGAATTATTGCAAAAGACAATGGGGTACCGTTTTGTTTTATCCAATTTCAGTTACCCAACAAGTATCAAGCCGGATGAGCCGTTCAAAATATCATTTGACGTAACCAACACAGGCTCGTCACCCTTCTATTATGACTGGCCGGTAGAAATATCCCTGCTAAATTCCCAAACCAAGGAAGTTGTATGGAGCAAAACACTGAAGACTCCCAAGATATCCCAATGGATGCCGGGAGATAACTGGAACAACTCAACCAAAGTTTATACCCAACCGGCTACTCCGAACCATGTTGAAGAAGAACTGACTTTAGACAAGAAACTGGATACGGGAGATTACATCATCTCTATTGCTGTGCTAGATCCGGCCGGTATGCTTCCTTCACTGAGATTCGCCGTTCAGAACTACTTTGAAGGAGGACGTCACCCAATGGGACATATCGGCGTCAATACCGAGCCTATCTATTTTGAGATACCGGTCAGCAGTTTTAATGACATGAGGCAGGATAAAACCCTGAAATATAAAATCCAATAACCAATAAGCTTAATGAAATCAAGCATCAGAAACATATTACTCCTAATGGCATTCGGAACGTTATCTGCTTGTGGTGAACAAACCGTCACGGTTTCTTACCAGGAGTATCCGAATGCATTCAGGAATCCGATGAAAGGCTTCAGGGAATTCTTCGCTCCCGGTATCGACCGGGTCAGGGAAGAATATCCCTACCCTTACGGTTCACTGACAAAAGAATATATGCAGTGGAATATGATCGAGGATGACGCCAATGACGGGGTAGACAAGATTATCGCTTACAGCAATCATCGATGGAAAGGCGTGGAAGACATAAATGTCAAGGTAATTCCCCGGGTTTTTCTTGTATGGTTGGAGCCCTGGCATGGCGGAAAACCTAAAGACCCCACTAATCCGGACGACTTGACCGGTTGGCACTGGCCCAAAGGAATAGATCCGGAAAAAGGTCCTTATAAACAGAAACCGAACTCCGTGGGCGCCTATGTAGAAGAAAAAGACAAAAATACCCCTATTAGCGGGGGGTACTTTGATCCTTCTTTTCCTGAGCGCGTAAAAAAACTGGTAGAGAAACTCGGACAGGCATGGGATAACGATCCACGGGTAGCGTATGTAGAAATGGGGATCATCGGCGAATGGGGAGAACACCATGATCCGGATCTCTCAACTTACTGGGCTCCGCACGACGAACCGGAACACGTAGCTAACCGGACATGGATTCCGGGCATGGAAAAGATCCTGGGAGATGCCTTTGCCAAAGCATTCAAAAACAAGAAAGTAATGGTTCGCTACGCCTATGAATTTAAAGATTATGAATTCGGAATTTATTGGGATTCATGGTCTCAACCCCAAGAGATTGTAAGAGGTTATGAGGAAATGAAGAAGCTGGGTGATCGTTGGAAAACCCAGCCGATAGGTGGAGAAATTACTTGGAACTGGGGAGATTTAGCCCGGTTCAAATCTTTTGAAGAAGTGGTGGCAGATAAGGATACCCGGGAATATGTCATGGAACAGATCCGGAACCTGCACTGCAATCATCTAGGCGGAATCACCTGGGCAGACTTCAACGAACCGGAGTTCCGGAAAAATGCAGAGATACTGCAAAAAGCCATGGGGTACCGGTTCATTATCAATGAATTCTCTTACCCGAAAGAAATTAAGGTGGGAGCACAATTCCCTATTTCTTTCAAAGTTGTCAACAGCGGATCGTCTCCATTCTATTATAACTGGCCGGTAGAAGTAGCTTTACTAGACCCTGAAAGTCATCAAAAAGTGTGGGGAAAAATATTGGAGGAAGTAAACATCTCCGAATGGATGCCGGGAGATAATTGGTCTGTAGATGAACATAAATACCAAATAGCTCCGCCAACTTATCACATCCGAAAGAATATTTCTATTGACGCCCCCATTGCCAAGGGAAAATATATCCTGGCTTTAACGGTACTCGATCCGGCCGGTATGCAACCTTCGCTCCGATTTGCCAATGAGAATTATTTCGAAGGCGGTTATCATCCAATGGGCTATATCGGTATTGGTGAATCAGTTGCCGATACCCGTCTGAATCCAGATTTATTCTTCGACATTCAAAGTGACAAGTCTTTAAAATATCAATTCAAACAACCCGATAAATAATCAGTAACATGAAAATATATAAATATATCACATCTGTTGCACTCCTTTCGTTCTGCTTCTTGAGCGCCTGTAACAAGCCTACAGAAACGAAGATTCCTGTTCCCGTGATATTCGACACGGATGTCGGCAATGACATTGACGACGTGCTGGCTATGCAAATGCTATTCAACTATGAGAAAGCCGGAACAATAGATCTGCTAGGTATCACAATCAGCAAGTCCAACCCTTATTCAATTGAATATATTGACGGATATTGCCGCCTCAACGAGAGGGGAGACATTCCATTGGGATATGCATACAACGGAGCTACTCCCGAAGACGGAGGTTATCTCCGCCAGACTTTGGATACCATTATTGAAGGCAATAAGATACTGTATCCTCAAAGAAGCATAAAAGACAATCTGCCGGAAGGATATAAGTTATTACGGAAATTACTGGCTTCACAACCAGATAATTCCGTGGTATTTATTGCCGTAGGACCGGAAACGAACCTTTCACGCCTGCTACGCTCAGAAGCCGACGAATACAGTCCTTTGGACGGCAAATCACTCGTTGCCCAAAAAGTGAAGCTGTTGTCCGTAATGGGAGGACTCTATGGGAACGAGTTCGATTTCCCCGAATGGAATCTAGTACAGGATATAAATGCCGCACAAACCGTATTCAGCGAATGGCCCACTCCGGTCATTGCAAGCGGCTGGGAACTAGGCAACAAATTGTTGTATCCGCATCAGAGTATCTTGAATGATTTCCCGAACGCTTACAAACATCCTCTTTGTGTATCTTACCAGATATATGACAAAATGCCATACGACAGGCAAACTTGGGATTTGACTTCTGTCATACAGGCCATAGAGCCGGAGAAGGATTATTTTGAACTGTCAACAAAAGGAACGATTACAATAGACAGTGCAGGACACAGTCTATTTAATGCGTCAGACAAAGGACAACATCAATATCTTATGATTCAAGGAAATGAGAATATTCAGAGAACATTAGGTGCCATTGTCCGCCAGGTGACAGGGAAAGAAGAAAAGAATATAAACCAATAAAGAAAGAGTCATGTTTATAGTCAATAGTTATACACTAGCCATTATCTTTTGCTTCATAACCATGATATGTTGGGGTTCCTGGGGTAACACCCAGAAACTGGCCAGCAAGAACTGGCGTTATGAGCTTTATTACTGGGATTATACAATCGGTATCTTATTATTTGCCTTACTTCTCGTTTTCACACTCGGAAGTTTTGGAGATTCGGGGAGAGGTTTTCTGGAAGATATCCGGCAAGTAGATACCAGATACATAGTCAGTGCCTTGATCGGAGGAATTATTTTCAATGCTTCCAACATCTTACTTTCAGCTTCGGTCTCCATAGCCGGAATGGCGGTTGCTTTTCCGTTGGGCGTAGGACTTGCCTTGGTCCTAGGTGTGTTCATCAACTATTTCAGCACTCCTAAAGGAGATCCGTTCTGGTTGTTTACTGGAGTAATCTTGATTGTTATCGCTATCATCTGCAATGGAATAGCGGCAGGCAGACAACAAAAAAAGGGAAATAATAATAGCAAGAAAGGGATTATTCTTGCGGCTATTGCCGGCATACTTATGTCTTTCTTCTACCGTTTTGTGGCTGCTGCCATGGACCTTAACAATTTTGACTCTCCGACTCCGGGCATGGCTACTCCATACACCGCTTTCTTTATATTCTCAATCGGTATCTTCCTGAGCAACTTCCTATTCAATACAGTTGTTATGAAACGCCCGTTTGTAGGAACTCCTGTAAGCTATAAAGAATATTTTGCAGGAAAAGCAAGCACACATCTGGTAGGTATCCTCGGAGGATGTATATGGGGATTGGGAACTGCTTTAAGCTATATAGCCGCAGGAAAAGCGGGAGCTGCCATCTCCTACGCTCTCGGTCAGGGAGCACCTATGATTGCCGCCTTATGGGGTGTATTTATCTGGAAAGAGTTCACCGGTAGTTCCAAATCAACCGACAGACTTTTAGGAATCATGTTTATTCTGTTCATCACAGGATTATCATTCATCGTTTTATCCGGAGGAAACTAATTATGAAAATGAACCATATTCTTTTCCTACTAACAGCAGCCTTCTGTTTTCCTTCGATAACAGTTGCTAAAATAATTGAGGCCGGTTCGCCGGACAAGAAAAATGTGATAACTATCGAGACTGACAATCAGGTCAGTTACAGCTTATCCCGGAATGGAACAAAGATTCTTGATACTTGCCCGCTCTCACTTACAGTCGGAAACGACACTTGGGGAACAGACAAATGTAGAAAGATAACTCGTAAAAGCGTTTCGGAAAAAGTGGAATTTATTGTACCGCGTAAATATAAAGAGACAGTGGATAATTATAACCAGGTTGAGCTTATTTACAAAGACTATAAAATCGAATTCAGAATCTATAATGACGGAGTGGCCTATCGTTTCGTAAGTACTGCAAACAATAAACAGCCTGTAAAGAAAGAGTCGGTATCTTTCCGCTTCGGACAGGATCACACCTCGTACACTCTTTTAACCGACCAGCTACAAAACTGGTTTGAGCAGGATTATACGGTAAAGCCGATCAATGCATTACCCAAAGACAGTTTCTCCGTAGCTCCTGTAATGGTTGAAGTAGACAAATACAAAGTATTATTAGCTGAAGCCAATCTCTATAATTATCCGGGAATGTACTTACAACCCGCCCAAGAATCCTTCCATGGCATTTTTGCCAATTATCCGGATAAGGAAGTGCCATACGAAGGGGATAATAAAATCTATGCCTCCACACGCAAAGATTATCTTATTCCCACCTGCGGGAAACGGGTCTTTCCATGGCGGGTAATCGGTACCTTCGACAATGCTTCTTCCATATTACAAAGCGAGCTTATATATTTACTCTCCGAGGAGAAAGAACAAGCCGCCGACTATACATGGGTTAAACCCGGTAAAGTATTATGGGACTGGTGGAATGACCGCAATATCTATCATATAAATTTCAAAAGTGGCATTAATACCGATACATATCTCTATCTGGTAGACTATGCAGCCAAACATCACATCGAATATGTCCTGATCGACGAAGGCTGGTCGGCACGTAACGATCTGTTAACCCTCAATCCCGATGTTGACATTCCGCGTATCTGTGAATATGCAACAAAAAAAGGAGTAGGTATCCAGTTATGGTCGAAATGGGTAAACATCATGCGACAAATGGATGAGGCTTTTGCACAATTCAGCAAATGGGGAGTGAAAGGAGTCAAAATAGACTTTATGGACCGTAATGATGCCAAAATGGTTAACTTCTACGAACAAGTAGCTATTAAAGCCACTCAATACAAATTATTAGTAGACTTTCACGGTTCTTACCCCAACGAGGGCATGAGACGCAAATACCCGAATCTGATGACACGCGAAGGAGTAATAGGACTGGAGTATAACAAATGGAGCAAAAGAGCCACGGTTACACATGATGTAATCATCCCTTATCTGCGTATGTGGGTAGGCCCAATGGACTATACTCCCGGAGCTATGCTTAACGCACATCCGGAAACATTCTATGAAAATCAACATGAACCGATGAGTCAGGGCACACGTAGCCACCAGTTAGCCATGTATGTAGTCTACGAAAGCCCGTTGCAAATGATTTCGGACAGTCCTACTAAATATGACAAGAATCTCCGGAGTTTTGAATTTATCAAAAGTATTCCTACAACCTGGGATGAGACAGTCCCTTTGGAGGGAGAAGTGGGCGAATATATCGCTCTTGCACGCCGGCATGACGATACATGGTATATCGGAGTAATCAACGGAGCTACCCCACGGCATATTGAGATTGATTTATCATTCATAGGAAATGGACCGAAGAAAATAAAAGCACATATAGATGGAGTAAATGCCGGCCAACAGGCGAAAGACTCCCAAATAATAGAACAAGTTATCAAGGACAACGAAAAACTGCCCATAGATATGAGCAGAGGAGGAGGATATACAGGTATTATTCATATAGAGAAGTAACATTTTACGGTTACTCAACAAAGCAGGCTGCCTCTTTATATCGAGACAGCCTGCCTTTATTTTATTCCCAATCGTTTCAGACGGTAATATCCAGTAAAATCTTTCCTTTTGCGTTCAGAACTTTCACTCTCAGTTCGTCTTTTTTCTTTTCCAGAATCATCACCGTAGCGCCATCCATTTTATACCCGCCACCGATAATAACCGGATAATTGTTGCCCAGCTCACCTTTCGGATGATAAGCATATTTATGAGTATGTGCATTCAGACTGATATTGAAAGGTGCTTTCTCCAATAGTTTGGTCCACAGATTTGCACAAAGGTTCTTTCCGTCATTTCCATAAAGAGGAATATGATGAATAAGGACACGTTTCCCGGCTTTCTTGAATTCTTTGGAAGACAACTCCTTTTTCAGGAAATCAACTTGTTCATTACGTAACTGGGTAAAATCATTCAAACCGTAATACACCCAATGGTCATCCGGTTTGTCTTCCCCACAGTCCAGCATAACGATACGGGTATCCCCCCAATTGAAAGAGCCGTAAGTCCTGTCCCCTACGTAGTCGTAGTGGTCGCGCAAACCGATAGAATAGGCATTGCGGATTTCATGGTTGCCACGCATAAAGAAAGTCGGTATACGGCCGCCACACACTCCTTCTGTCAGTTCACTGATAAAACTGGTTGCTTGATTATGGTCCACCGGGTCGTCTACACAGTCACCATTGAAGACAACGAAGTCATAATTGACATTCTTGATTTGCTGACACAAAGCTCGGAAGGTTTGCGTATGCTGATGCAGGTCATTAAAGACAACGGCAGTAAAAGAGTCTGTATCCGTTGCCGGAAGTGTAAACTCACTGAAGGCCGACTGCGCCGTATTGCCGAACACCTTTTTATACGCCTGATAAAGCAGAATTTCTTGTGAGCATACACGGTAATAATATTTCTGACCGGGTTGCAGGCCGTCTATACGTATTTTGTGCAAGTAGTTATTGCAAACCACCTGTCCGTCGACAATCGTACGTGCACGTTTCAGTTGGGTAGTGTCCGTTCCATATTCCACCCAGCAATAAGCAGGAACGGTGGTTTCCCACATCACTGTAATACCGTTGCCTACCGGGTTCTGCAAGTAAGGTTTCATGCGGAATATCTTATCCGCCTTTTCGGCAGTACGGAGTTCCACCAATATAGGACGATGATCGGAAGCCATCGGTTCATTTATGACTTTTGCAGATATCACAGCAAATCCTTTCGCATTCTGCTTTAGCATAGCAATGTAATCTATCGTCTCTTTAGGATCAGGCGCAGGGAATGTATGCTGTTTCGGATTAGAGAGTATCTGAAAATCCTTTTGCAGTTCTTTGATAAAGCCGGATTCCGGTTCGGCATTCATGTCACCGGCCAGAAAGAGAGGCTTGGTAGAAGAGGAAGTGAAAGCCTTCACCAGCTCTAATGATTTCATACGGTCTTCTTCGGTCAGCGACATGTGAGTGCAGCAATAGATATAATCGGTAAATTCCGCCAGAATCAATGTACGCGCTTCTTCCCTTCCCGGCAAAGGTAAGCTCTGCAAACGAAGCGGGACTTGTTTCGTCAACAGTCCGATCCCATATTTTCCTCCGTCATAGTCTATTGCAGGTGCAAAATAACCATGCATTTGAGTACGTTCGGCAATTTCGCCCAACACATACTTCTGCCCGCTTCGGTTTGTCATGCTGTCAACTTCCTGTATAGCCACCACATCCGGGGATGTATTGTTTATAACATTCGCTATACGCTGGAAATTACATACATTATCCATACCGTTTGCATTCTTGATATTGTAGCTCATCAGTTTCAACGTATTCTGAGCTTGTGCCGAAAAAATAAATAGAGCGGCAAAAATGAATAAAAGATTCTTTTTCATGTTTCTCATTGGGGGTTAATTAAATGAGCCTCAAAGGTAATAAAAAAATAAAAGCTACAAAGGCATGAACGATACCTTTGTAGCTTTTATTTTTAGTTCCGGTTCTATCAAATAACGCCGCGTACTCTGTCATCAAAGGCGGAAAGTGCAGCTTTCGCCCCTTCTCCCATAGAGATAATGATTTGCTTATAAGGCACGGTGGAAACATCTCCGGCTGCATAGATTCCGGTCACGTTGGTGCGACAATGTGCGTCAATCACAATTTCACCCGGACGATTGGTTTCCACCACTTCGCGGAATGCGCTACTATTGGCAGAAAGACCGATTTGTACAAACACTCCGTCAAGTTCCACCAGACGTTCTTCTTCCGTTTTGCGGTCTTTGATACGCAAAGCAGTCAGTTTGTCGCCGTTTCCTACCACCTCGGTAGTTTGTGAGCTGACAAATACTTCTACGTTCGGTAATGTTTTAAGGCGTTCCTGAAGTACATTATCCGCTTTCAGTTCATCCATAAATTCAAAGACAGTTACTTTAGAACAAATACCTGCCAAGTCGATAGCCGCCTCGATTCCGGAATTTCCTCCGCCAACTACCGCTACGTGCTTTCCTTTGTAGAACGGGCCGTCACAGTGAGGACAGAAAGCAACACCGCGACCGATATACTCCGCTTCTCCCGGAACGTTCAGCCTACGCCAGCTTGCACCGGTCGCAATAATCAATGCAGGAGCCAGAAACTTTTCACCGACAGAAGTCGTTACCAGTTTCTGCTTTCCCAGTATTTCCACTTTCTCTATCTTACGATGTTCCAACAGATCCACCGGATAACGCAGCAAGTGAGTTTTCAGGTTATCTGCCAGTTCGCTGCCTGTCGTTTCAGGAACAGAAATTAGATTTTCGATGCCGACAGTCTCTTTCACTTGTCCGCCGACACGTTCGGCTACAATAGCTACACGCAATCCTTTACGGGCAGAATAGATAGCAGCCGACACTCCCGCAGGGCCTCCACCGGCAACAATCACATCATATTCTTTCACCTCAGCCACCGCTTTGGTTTCATCAATTCCATATTGTTCTTCCAATTTTGCAAGCAGTTCGCCGAATTCGCCACGGCCTACATGGAGCAATTTGCCGTCAGCAAACACGGAAGGCACTCCCTGTATCTTCAATGCATCTACTTCGTCCTGGTAGAGCGCACCATCCACCATTTCATGCGTAATGGAAGAATTGAGTGTTGTCATCGCATTCAAAGCCTGTACAACATCAGGGCAGTTCGTACAAGTCAGCGAAACGTAGGTAACCAGATGTATCGGGCCTTTCAGTGCTTTCACCCGATTGCAGACAGCCTCATCGGGGAAGTTCTTCCCTTTGCCGTCCAAATTCAGTATAGCCAACAATAGCGAAGTAAACTCGTGCCCGTTGGGGATTCCCCGGAAAGTGATTCCAGTACGGTCACCGTTCTTCAATAAAGCAAATTTCAGTCCGCTTCCTTCATTCACTACACAAGTGATGTGGTCGGAGCAGTCTGCTACGTCTCCCAGCAGTTCAACCAGTTCAGTTCTGTTTTCATGACTGGATGATACCGATATATCAAAAGTAAAATTCGCCTCCAGTCCGGCAAAAATACCCTTCAGTTGTTCTTTTAATGCAGATTCTAACATATACCTTTTTCTCCTTCTATTTTTTGAAAAGAAAGGCCGGCAGCGTCTCCCGTTACCGGCCCTTCATAATCATCATTATCAAGATCTATCAAATCTTACCTACCAGGTCGATGCTCGGTTTCAGGGTAGATTCACCCTTCTTCCACTTGGCCGGACAAACTTCTCCGTCGTGAGTCGCTACAAACTGAGCAGCTTCCACCTTACGAAGCAATTCGCTCGCATCACGGCCAATATTGTTATCATTCAATTCCACCACTTTAATCTTTCCTTCCGGATTGACAACGAATGTACCACGGTATGCCATACCTTCTTCTTCGATATATACTCCGAGTGCACGGCACAGAGCACCTGTCGGGTCTGCCAACATCGGATATTGAATCTTGCGGATACTTTCAGAAGCATCATGCCAAGCTTTATGTACGAAGTGCGAGTCAGTACTTACCGAGTAGATTTCTACGCCCATTGCTTTGAACTGGTCGTACTTTTCAGCCATATCCACCAATTCAGTAGGACATACGAAAGTAAAGTCGGCAGGATAGAAGAACAGAATCGCCCATTTACCTTTCAGGTCATTGTTGGTTACAGTCTTGAAAGCTCCGTTTTGAAAAGCCTGAACACTGAATTCAGGAAGCTGAGAATTTAAAATTGGTTCCATAATCTTTATTGCTTTTATTGTTATTAATTGATTTGACTTATAACATCAGAAACTTCGTTTTGTTTCTTGTTTCTGATGCAAAGATAAAGGCGGAAGACCCGCCTTTGCAAAAAAAGTCCAATCGAATAATTCTATGCGGTGATAGATGAAACCGATAAGTCTGCGAAATGTCCTATTTTTAAGATTCTCATCACAACCGGGACTGTCAGATTCTCACTAAGAGCAGAAATCGCGTATAAAATAACGCATATACATACAATATCCGGTCTTTTTATGCATATAAACGAGCCAAATATGCAAGAAACAACCGTTTCCCGAGTTGTTTCCCGGTGCGACACGAAGTGTTTCCCGGTGTGAAACAAAGTGTTCCTCGGTGAGAAACAAAATGTTTCAAGGTGAGAAACAAACCGGACACGATAAAGAAGGATTTTAAACACCTATTTGAAGCACTATTTACCCTAGTTGGCATAAGAACAAGAAGCAACTGATATTATCATTTTCAAACAGGATCATTAATATTTCCTTCCCTACACCCCACTAACCAGCAAAAGAGCGACACATTAACAGGGAATAGCCCAATATGACAACATTCGCGAATTCACTAATACTAAATCCTTCGAGTTTTTTCCTTCAGACCTACGCCGGGCCGCAAATTTCAGAAAATAGAATGATTGAATATACAATCCTTCATATCTGGTCTTTTTCCTAACTATTTATAAATTAGCAGTCCTCTCCCCTAATTTTAAGGCGTACGGAGATAATTTTAAAAAGAAGTTTGTAATTTGGTCAAGAGAAAAGTACTATAAGTCAAAGCCCGAATATTATAAATCGCTTTATTTGCATCACCATTTAAGTCTATTTGTATTCATTCTTATTATAAACTTTAATATCTGCACTATGAAGAGAAAGGTACTATTAAGCACATTGTTCCTAATGCTCCACATGACGGTAGTATTAGCACAGCAAGTAACTATTTCAGGGCAAGTGTTGGATGAGAAGAGCGAACCTCTGATCGGTGCTACGGTAAATATCGAAGGCACTACCAACGCCGTAATTACAGATTTAGAAGGAAAGTTCACTCTAAAAGCACTTCCTTCCGAGAAGATTGTCATCAGTTATCTGGGATATAAACCCAAGACAGTGGCTATCGGGAAAAACCGCAAGTTTAATATAACGCTGGATCCGTCAGTAACAGAAATGGACGAGATAGTAGTCGTAGGTTACGGTAGCCAGAGAAAAAGCGACATTGCAACCGCTGTTGCGTCAGTTAATATAAAAGATATTGCCAAAAGCAGTTCGGCGCAAACCCTGCAAGCACTGCAAGGCAAAATCAGCGGTGTGCAGATTATCCCGACAGACGGTTCGTTATCGAGCGGAATGACCTTCAGAATCAGAGGTGTCAACTCTATCACAGGCGGAACCCAGCCGCTGTTTGTCATCGACGGTGTCCCCATGCCTACTCAACAAATTACTAATGAAGATACCGAAACGGTGAATAATCCATTGTTAGGACTGAACCCGAACGACATCGAATCCATGGAGATTCTGAAAGACGCAGCGGCGGCAGCCATTTATGGCGCCAAAGGAGCCAACGGCGTTGTCATCATCACCACCAAACGGGGAGCAGCCTCTACCAAACCTAAATTCTCGTTCAGCCTGACAGGAGGTTTGGATATGAATCCCAATATTCCGCTGGAAGTATTATCTCCGGAAGAGTACGCAAAGAAAATGCTTGATTACGGAACATACGATAGTCCGAACCTCATCAATTTCTGGCAAAACGTGATTGACAACAAAGGTTGGAACGACCCGTCTGTACACAATTGGATGGATGAAATTACCCGGACAGCGAGAAAATACGAAGCAAACGCAAGTATATCCGGAGGAACCAAAGGAACAACCTATATGCTTTCACTCGGATATCTGAATAATACGGGAATTATCAAACGGTCTGCATTCGACCGTTTCACCTCACGCCTGAACTTGAATCAGGAGGTCAATTCCAAAATCAATATCGGTATTAATCTGTCTTATTCTACCTCTAAAGACAAGAATCCGGTCAGCGACTGGTCACAGTCGGGAGTCATTCTCAATGCCTTGCAGATTTCTCCTTTCCTCTTTTATCCGGGACTGGCGGATATCATGAATTACAGTAACGTGAACATTATGAGCCCCCTGGTAGCAGTCGATCAGGTCAATATCAACAATCAGTATAGTGAACTCAATGGTAATATCTACTTCAACTATAAGATATTGAAAGACCTCACGTTCAGTACCAGCGCCTCTTATCGCCAGTATTCCATGGATCAGGACAAGCTCTGGGGTTCGGATACCTGGTACGGGCAATCGGAAAGGGGACGCATGGAAATCAGTAACCGGGAAGAAAACAGTTGGGTATATGAAGCACGGCTGCAATATGCGAAAAGCATAAAGAAGCATTCCTTCTCACTAATGGGAGCTTTTGAGGCCAGCAAATGGTCGATGAAAGATATCTACAACAAATCAACAAACTTCGAAGACATGGCTGTCGGTATATGGGGAATAGACAAGGGGCTGGTCACTTACGCTCCCAAATACACGTATGACAGCAATCAAATGGTATCGTATATCAGTAGGGGAACCTATACTTTCGACAATAAATATGTATTAAATGCCTCTTTGCGTGTCGACGGCTCTTCCAAGTTCGGAGCCAATAACAAATACGGCTATTTCCCTGCTGTCAGTGTCGCATGGCGCGCTTCCGAAGAAGAATTCATCAAGAAGTTTGATTTCATATCCAACCTGAGGGTACGCACCAGCTTCGGTATGACGGGTAATAATCAGATTCCCTCTTATCAATCTTTATCCCAGTTGGAAAACAATAAGGTGGTAATGAACGGAAGCACGGTGGAAATCGGGCGTTATCCTTCCAATGTAACGAATGACGACCTGAAATGGGAAAGCCAGAAACAGTACAACATCGGATTTGATTTCGGCGTATTGGATAACCGTTTCTCTATTACGGCAGACTTTTACTACAAAAGGATTGACGATATGTTACTGCAAGTAAACATTCCTTCTACTTCCGGCTATACCAAAGCCTGGAAAAATGCAGGTTCAATGGAGAACAAGGGTATGGAGTTCGCCATTAACGCGAACTGGTTTAAAGGCGCTTTCAATTGGTCGACGGACTTCAATATCTCCTTCTACAAGAACAAAATCCTGTCACTGGACAAGGGACAATACCAGCAATTCTACGACAGAGGAATTAATGCCAAAATTACCAGTGACGTCCTGCTCAGAGTAGGAATGCCGGTAGGTATCTACTACGGCTATATCAGCGACGGAACTTACAACAATGATACCGAAGTCATCAACGGATACCCCGGCCCTAACCTCGGATTGGGACAACTCAAAGTTGTCGATGTCAATAAAGACGGTGTAATCGACTCGAACGACCGTACACCGATTGCGGATGTCAACCCCAAACATACAGGAGGAATCGGAAATACATTCTCTTATAAAGGTTTCGACTTGTACGCCTTCTTCCGCTGGTCATACGGCAACGACGTAGTAAACGGCAACGCCTACTATCTCGTAGGAACGACTAGTATCAACAACGTCCTGAAGAGTGTCTACAAAGATGTATGGTCTGCCAACACCCCCACTAATAATTATCCTTTGTACGGCCGAGGAACCTGGGGAGAAAGCGTACTTAGAAGTGACCTGGTAGAAGACGGTTCATTCTTACGTCTGCAAACCCTGACTCTGGGCTATACCTTCCCCGCCAAGTTAACCGGCAAAATGGGCCTCTCCAAAATGCGCATAGCACTGACCGGAACGAACTTATGGCTCTGGAGCCGTTACTCCGGCTTCGACCCCGAGGCAAATACCGGTTACGGAACAGTAGCCCGTCTGGCTCCCGGACTCGACATGAGCCCGTACCCGAGACCACGCTCCTTCTCGCTTTCAATCGAACTAGGGTTTTAATCATAAAAGAACAAGTACATGAATAAGTTTAACATATTAATTGCAATGCTTGTATGCCTGAACATTTGTGGCTGCTCCGATTTTCTGGAAGAAGACCCCAAAGGCAAACTGACAACTGACAATTTCTACAACAGTGAATCCGATGCGCGGCAAGCCATTAATGGTGTTTACCGCAGATTATCCGATTCGTGGGTGACGGGATACAATATAAAGCAAATCCCCAACGACTTGCTGAAACGCGCAAGCTGGGACGAAGCAAGCGGACTAAGTAACTTCACATACGGTTCTGAGAACACATATATCGCCGGTATGTGGCAAAATCACTATGCAGTGATAAAAGACTGCAATTCTGTGATAGACAACGTGACTGCCAACAAAGAGAAAATCAACAACTGGGAAAGATATGTCGGACAGGCACATGGCATCCGTGCTTTCCTGTATTTCGACCTTGTCAGGTGGTTTGGTGATGTGCCGCTGGTATTGACCGATACCAAATCTCTTGACGGACTGGAGGTGACACGCACTCCGCAGAAAGAAGTATTCCGGCAAATCATAGAGGATTTCGAATACTGTATCAGTCACACAATGGACAAGGGCGACACTTCAAAAGGCTATCAATACGGCAGATTGACCAAAGACGCCTGCCATGGTTTCCTGGCTAAAGTATATTTATGGCTGGGTAGCGTAGCGCAACGGGACGGAAAAGAAATACTAGGCAATGCAGCCGACAATTTCGAGAAGTCACTCGAACATTCAAGTGCTGTTATTCAAGGCGGACGTTACAAACTGGTGGACTATTATCCGGATGTATTCAATGCCAAGACCCGGGACAAGGCACCGGATGAAGTTTTGTGGTGTGTTCAGGGGTTGACAGGTGACGACACGGGAACATGGACAGGCATGATGTTCGGTATCAGAGGCAACCAGAACCTCGGAGGTTCGTGGGATAACATCTCAAGTTCGGACTACCACCGCATGATGTATGAACCGAGCGACTCTATCCGCCGTTTATGGAACTGCCCGCGAATGACCATACAAGATGACGGAACGTTATGGGGCTGGGACTACAAGATGTATTGGGACACAAGGGGCGACCAGAAGCTGAGCGAGGCCACGGAAAACAATAACTGGCTTCAATGGAGTATCGGCAAATTCAGACGATATCCGTTGGCAGACCCTTCATCATACAATTACACCAACTTCGGTATGGATGAACCTCTGCTCCGCTATGCGGACGTGTTACTGATGTACGCGGAAGCATACAACGAAGTCAACCATGCTCCCGGCGACTACCGACCTTCTTCAGGAATGGACATGAGCGGAATCTCCATACAGTCTGCTTACGACGCTGTCAACCTTGTGCGCAAACGTTCGCGAATCGCCAACGAAGGCATTATGCACCAGGATGTACTGCCCCGTAAATTAATTACCGACTATGCTACCGAAGTAGACGAATGTGTACCCGACTGGAAACCCGGAGCATACGGTTATATCTACGACGGAGTGAGAACTGCCTGGGAGTATAACAGATACGGCGATGATTATACAGCCTTCAGAACTGAAATACTTAACGAACGGGCACGCGAACTAGTAGCCGAGTCGACCGACAGGTGGTGCGACCTCGTCCGCCGCGGTATCCTGGTAAAGCAGATGCAGGCATGGCGGCAATATAACCCGTTCATCAGTAATACGGAACGGGAAATCACAACTCCCGGAGCTCCGGAGAATATCCAATCCCGCAATATGTTATTGCCCGTGCCTTTGAGTGAAATAGATGTGAACAAGAACCTGACTCAGAACCCGGGATATTAATCTTTTGTGTCAACTTAAAACGATAAGAGAATGAAAACAACCTATACTAAATTCATACTTCTGCTCGCAGCAACTACATTTATTGCGTGCAATGAAGAGAAAGCCCCCAGCTTACATATCTCCGCCAGCGCAGACAAGACAGAGGTAAAGGTAGGAGAACCCGTTACATTCAGTATCCGGCATAATGCAATGGCCGTATCCATTTACACCGGAGACGACGGGCACGACTACAAGAGCAGTGCCTACTATCTGCTGCAAGGAAAAACCAACGATGATTTACAAAACAACAATTATCGCCCTATCGATCCGGAAATTACACCGTATAATTGTAACTTTGCCGATACACCCGCCGGTTCCACTTCCATTACGGACAATCTCGCAGAAGTTGTGAACGCAGGCAGTGGTGATAACCTGATAGGTTCGGAAGCCGAAATCGAGTATGACGAGTCCATTCAGCAGAATGTACTGAAAATCACATCCGTTCATCCCGAATGGTGGTATCAGGCACTCCGCCTGCATACGGACGCCAAACTGGGAACAAACAAAAAGCTGAATTTACGGATGAGATTCGACAAAGACATCCTGGAAGATGTCAGTTCGGGAGAGCAGCGTCCGGACATCACAACCTTTCAGGTAGTCATCCGCCTCGGCGGCATTGGAGTCGGCGAAACGGAGGTTATATTCAGAGATGAAACCGTCTGGGACATATACTGGAATCCCAATACCGCGTTTACGGACTACTCCGTTGACTTGTCGAGTGTTATAGACGCCTGGCAGGGAGCTACGGGAAAAACGATGGGTACATTGTCATACATACAGATCTTATTTACCCCTAGTAATAATGCCGGATATTTAGGCGATTACTACATAGCTTCCGCAAGTTATGGTGATATAGACTATATTCCGTTCTCCACAGGCCAGTCTCTGAACATCAATGACAACTCCGGAATATTAAAATATCAATATACGTATACGCAACCGGGTAATTATCAGGTAGTCGTAATAGGCACCAATACAAGTATGAAAAACTATTCGGATAGCGGGTATAAAGACAATGTAGGAAACAATATTCATGCAAGTGAATATGATTACAACACTCAGTTCTCTACCATTGACATAACCGTTCGTCCATAACACAGACGTTTTTTGCTTATGAGATATTATAAACAAATCATTCTGTCACTTATCGTTCTTTCCTGTGCATTCATAACCGGCAATGCACAGGAAGAACTCCTGTTCCGTCATCTGACCAGAAACGAGGGACTGCTACACGATAACGTGACCTGTATCGTACAAGACTCCTTAGGATATATGTGGTTCGGAAGCCATAGAGGGCTTAATCGGTACGACGGATATTCCATTGATTCCTACAAGTACGAAAACGGTATTATAAATTCAGTCTATTATAACAGGGTTTATAGTATTCAGATAGTAGGTCGCTATATCTGGCTGGCTACGGAAGCCGGACTGGCTTGTTTTGATATCAGAACCAAGCAATTTGTCAGTTACCGGACAGAGGCTCAACCCGATCCCGCCTTTTATTCCAAAGTCAGGGTGCTCAAGCAGGGCATTGGTAATCAGTTATGGCTCATATCGGATAACCAAATCAGATTGGTAAAGATTGAATCTTCCGGAAAAGATAACGGGGAACCGGTCATTTCTGCCAGAAAGATAGGAGACACTTACAATTATATTTCCGACGAGTTGAACCCGAAGGTGGCAACAGACAGCCTGGGGAATGCCTGGATTTCGGGAAAAAGGTATCTGTCCGCCTACAAGGTTGACGCTGAGGGAGAATTGAAGTTTTCCGGCAATATCAATAATAACATAGGATCGGGAGTCAGGGATATTTGTTATGATAACGGAGATTTATGGATCATCTATCAGGAACATCTGGCTAAATATAAAATCGAAAACGACGGCAGTTATACACTTGTCAAGCAGGTCATGTTCCATACTCCGGGTGGGGTACTGTCCTTATGTGTTGACCCCGAATATGTATGGATAGGAGCAAACGAAGGACTTTTCCAAGTATGGAAAAGCAATGAGTCCACCTCTGTCATGGAACATAAGCACTCACCGTCCAATCCCTATTCGGTAGGAAGTGACATCAACAATATCTTCCTCGACAGGGACAATAATCTATGGGTATCCGCCTGGACCGCAGGCGTGTCTTATGCCAATACAAGGGCCCGTTTTTTCAAAACTGTCAGATACAGTCCTTTCAGAACGTCCGATACAAGTATCGGTTCCGAGTTTATCAGTTCCGTACATTACAGCAAGGATGGCCATGTATATATGGGAAGCAAGTTTGGCGGATTGAGCAGTTTCGATATCAGAACTAAAGAGGTGATATGGGATTATTGTCACCTTCCCCAGTTATTTCCGAGTATCACAAGTATACAGTCGGATAGCAGGAATATCTATGCAGCTGTCAGAGATAATATCGTCATTATCAATAAAAAGACAAGAGAAGTTACCCACTCACTGCGGACAATCAACGGCGGTTATATTTTCTGGCTGGATTTCGACAAGTTCAACCGTTTGTGGGTCACGACATATGCCGGACTGGAGTGTTTCGAAGAGAGCAACGGTCTATGGAAAAACACGATGACCTATACCAGCCGGACTCCCGCTCCTTGTAATCTGTCCACCGACTTGCTTCACAACATATATAGCGATACAACTAAAAATGAACTCATTATCACATCGGCAATGGGTATCAACCGTGTCATATTCGATAATGAAGGCAAGGTAGTCCGTATCGTCAAATATCTGGCGAGAGAGAACGACGAGAACAGTTTAAGCAGTAACTACATCTGGCCTATCGACAAGGGAAGCGACTCTACTTACTGGATAGGCACCATGGGCAACGGGCTTAATAAAGTGACACTGATAGACAGGCCCAACGGGATTTACGACTACTCAGCCAAAAGTTACGGGATAGAAGCCGGAGCGACGTCCAACGACATAGAGAGTATCGAAGTCGACAAGTTCGGGCGTGTATGGTGCGGAGGCTTTAATCTGAACTACTTCGACGACGGGATAAAACGCTTCAATGTATTCGACACAAACGATGGCTTACAAAGTTATGTGTTCGGTACTTCCTCTTCCGCCAAGGATGACGAAGGAAACTTATACTTCGGAGGAGCCCACGGCCTGAACTACTTCACTCCTATTGCCGAAACTCCGCATAACACCTCATATCGTGTTTACTTTACCGGTTGCCATATCAACGGAAAACCTGTAGACTCGGACATCGAATTTTCCAACAGTCTTGAACTCAAGTATCCTGATAATAATTTCTCCGTCAACTTCACCTCATTATCTTACAGTAACCAGCACCACATACGCTACCGCTACAAACTGGAAGGATATGATAATGAATGGCGATATATAGAAGCAGGCAAGGAACCAGCCGTAGCTTATCAGAAAATTCCGTTCGGTTCGCATACCTTACTGGTGGAAGCAGGCGACTGGCAAACATGGAGTAATGAACAATATGCATTGCAGATTTACTCCCAACCCCCTTTCTGGATGACTTGGTGGGCTTATACCCTATATATTCTCGCCATTCTGGGACTGTTCTACGTAGGTTTCCGTTACTTCATCAAGTGGACTCAGATGAAGAATACGATTTCCATGCAGAAAGAACAGGAACGACAGAAAGAGGAAATGATGCAAATGAAAATGAGATTCTTCACGGATGTTTCTCATGAGTTCCGGACCCCGCTGACCTTGATAAGCCACGCTATCAATGAGATTGCTGAAGACGAGGACATTTGCACAAACAAATATGTAAATATCATAAAACATAATACAGGCAAACTGTCGAACATGGTCAACGAACTGCTTGATTTTCACCGGGTAGAAGTGAAGTCCGCCCAACTCAGGACGACCTATACTTCTATTCCTGAATACGTGAGCGATATTTACGAAGAATTCAAAGGCTGGGCGGAAGCCTCCGACATCCATGTGAACTTACAAATTGACAATCCGGAGATCGGGATGTGGATAGACCCGGAGCATTTCGGTAAAATACTGTCGAATATTCTTTCCAACAGTATACGCTATTCTCATGCCGGCAGCGAAATCAACATTCAGGTTGCTAAAGGATACGTGAATGACATTGTTCCCCGCTATAAGGATTCTTTCTGGAATACCAAAGATATGATTCCCGGCGAACAGGCGATAATAAGAGTGAGCGATACAGGGATTGGCATGGAGAAAGCCGTACTGCCTACCATTTTCAAACGTTTTCATCAGGTGCAAAATAATACAGGTAAACAGCATACCGGTTCGGGCATCGGGTTATCTCTGGTCAAATCCCTTATCGAACTCCACCACGGCGGAATTATCATCAGCAGCAAGCCGGATGCAGGAACCGAAGTTATCATAGCCCTGCCGATATCGGACACCTATCTGGCCAAAGAGGAAAAGATAGAAGAAAGTACTTTCGTACTAAAAGACTATTTATCAAACTATGCAGTAGAGTACGAACCATTGGAGATAGAAGAAACCACAGCTATTTATATGGAAGGCAAACCTACGATTCTGCTGGTGGATGACAACCACGAAATACTTATGATATTAAGGGAGTATTTCGTAAAAGACTATAATATCATCATGGCTATTGATGGACAGGAAGCCTTGGACAAATGTAACCGCAGCCTTCCGGACATTATCATTTCAGACGTAATGATGCCCAGAATGAACGGTATAGAACTGTGTGCAACTCTAAAGAAGAACTTACAGACTTGTTTTATTCCTATCATTCTGCTTACTGCAAAATCGCAGGTTGAGGACCAGATTGAAGGGATTGAAATGGGAGCGGATGCGTACATCCCCAAACCCTTCAACCCCAGACTTCTCAAAGCAAACGTCCGCAATCTTCTCAATAAAAGTCATCAGATGCGGAATCTGCCTACCGCCAACAACGTCCGGCAGGAGATTCAGGACAAGAAACAAAGAGAAGTGTTCGACAAACTAGTAGAGTTGGTTAATGCCAATCTAACCGACCAGCAATTCTCCGTCGACCACCTCTGCCTCGAACTTGGAATGAACAGGACCAAACTGTATAGCTTTATCAAGTCGACAACCGGAATGTCTTTGGGAAATTACATCCGTAAGATTCGGTTGGACAAGGCAGCCGAATTGTTAAGAACCACCGATATGTCAATCAGTGAAGTCGGTTATGCCGTCGGAATCGAAAGTCCGTCTTATTTCACGAGAACATTTAAAGAACAATTCGGCAGTTCACCCTCCGAATTTATCAAGCATTAGTCACATTAATATTTATATTATGAAGAAATTAATCCTCAGTATCCTGGCATTCAGTCTCGCAACAACTGCTTTGCCACAACAGGTAAAAGAAATAGAAATCCTTCCCAATGAAAAATGGTGGGGAGGAGCTACCGACCTCGGCAATAAAATGCCTTTCTGCGATAACACAATAGAAGCCGACCTGCAAACCCAGAATTTTAATAACCAGACTACCCCGTTACTTATCTCGAATAAGGGGCGTTATATCTGGTGTGACGGTCCATTCCAGTTTCAACTGAGAGACGGAAAAATCCGCATAGAATCCGCCAGAGGAACAATAGAGTACGCTACCGCGGGAAACACATTAAAAGAGGCTTACCTGACCGCTTCCGGAAAGTATCTCCCACCCGCCGGTATATTGCCGCCCGAACTGTTCTTCTCAAAACCGCAATACAATACCTGGATAGAGCTTATATATAATCAGAATCAAGAGGATATCCTGAAATATGCAAGAAGTATTATCGACAACGGATTTCCTACCGGCATACTGATGATTGACGATAACTGGCAAAAAGATTACGGAAACTTCAACTTCCGCCCGGACAAGTTTCCGAACCCCAAAGCAATGGTTGACGAACTTCATGCCATGGGATTTAAAGTGATGTTATGGGTAAGTCCGTTTGTGTCACCCGATAGCGAAGAATTCAGGTATCTAAAGACAAAGGGATATCTGGTAAAAAGAAAAGGTAGTGACCAGCCGGCAATTCTCGATTGGTGGAACGGTTCCAGTGCCTGCTATGACCTGAGCAATCCTGAAGCTTATAACCATTTACGGAGTACGCTCAAGAAAATGCAGCAAGACTATCATATCGACGGTTTCAAATTCGATGCAGGAGACCCGGAAAGATATCCGGAAAAAGAGGTAGATGTTTTCGACCGCCAATCGTATGATACCGAACAGACTTATTTATGGGCCAAGTTGGGGCTCGAATTTCCATATAACGAATTCCGTGCCTGCTGGAAATTAGGCGGCCAGCCTTTAGTGCAACGCCTGGGCGACAAGAAATACTCATGGGACGGAGTGGCAAGTCTGGTTCCCTCAATGATAGCCGCCGGCCTGTTGGGATATTCGTATGCCTGTCCCGACATGATTGGAGGCGGAGAATATTCCAGTTTTCAGGGTATTGATGCGTCCGGTTTTGACCAGACATTGATTGTACGTTCCTGCCAGATACATTCCATGATGCCGATGATGCAGTTTTCAGTAGCCCCCTGGCGGATTCTAAGCAAAGAGAACCTGGAAATGTGCATCAAGTATGCCAAATGGCATGAGCAACTGGGTGATTATATACTCTCACAGGCAAAAAAAGCCTCTATTACAGGAGAACCCATTGTACGTCACATGGATTATGCCTTCCCTAATCAGGGATTTGAAGAATGCAGAGACCAGTATATGTTGGGGGATAAATACCTGGTAGCCCCCATTATGTCCAGCGGCAATACACGTACAGTAAAACTCCCCAAAGGTAAATGGAAAGATGATCTGGGAAAAGTCTATAAAGGAGGTAAAACGTATACCCTCGACGTCCCTCTTTCACGGCTTCCCTGGTTTGTAGAAGTTAAATAATCCCGAATATTCACACTTCATATATAGTATCCCATGAAAAGACTCTTGTTATCTCTTCTTTGTATTCCGGCTCTGTTATTGACTTTCTGCAATGACAAAGTAAACTCCAAAGAAGAAACAGAATCTCCCGCTTCCAGTGCGCCGGATCAACTGGAGAAAGTAACATACCAACCCTCGGAGGAAATAATTTGTAACCCGGAGAGAGGATTCTTCACTCATCAGGAATATGCCACGGACAATAACCACTCCATTACCCCCGCCTTCTTGAAAGAATGTCGGGAGAAAGGCATGAGCCTTATATTCACCGCCTACTATATGAGAGATTTCAAAGATAAGTTGATCTCCGAAGAATATCTGCAACGGATACGCAACAATATGTTGGCTCTCAGAAAAGGAGGAGCAAAATCTGTATTACGCTTTGCATATACTTCCTCTGAAAACGAAAAGCCATGGGATGCTCCCAGGGAACTCACGGAACAGCATATCCAACAACTAAAACCTATTCTGGAAGAATTTTCGGATGTAATATGTGTACTCGAAGCCGGATTTGTCGGGGTATGGGGAGAATGGTACTATACTGACCATTATAACTACCAGCCTAAAAAGGGAGAGTATGCTCCCCGCCGTAAGGTACTGGATGCCCTTCTGAAAGTAATGCCCAAGGACAGAATGATAAGTGTACGGTATCCGGTAGCCAAGTTATTTACTTTCAATATTAACTACACCGACACCATTACTAGGAAAACGGCTTATAATGAATCCGACTTATCTCGTATAGCTTTTCACAACGACTGTTTTCTGGCCGACATAGATGACATGGGAACTTTCGGAGAGAATCCTGATTACAGAAAATTCTGGGAATGGGAAACAAAATATGTAGCCATGGGAGGAGAAACCTGTAAACTGTCGGAATATTCGAACTGCGAGAATGCTGTAACAGACTTTGCCAAATACCATTGGTCGTATATTAATATTGATTATCATCCCGCAGTCATCAACCAATGGGAGGACGAACAATGCATGAAGGAAATACAAAAGCGTTTAGGTTATCGCTTCACTCTCTCCGAAGGATATTTTACTCCCAAAGGAGAAATAGGTTGTCCTTATGAAGTGGTGTTAAAGTTACAGAATACAGGTTGGGCTGCCCCATTTAATCCGAGAGATGTCGAGATTGTATTTGTCCACAAAAAGAAGAAAGAGAACAAGTATAAGATCAAACTTAAAGAAGATCCGCGTTTCTGGTTTCCGAATGAGCAGATTACCATTCAGGCTCGATTCGGACTACCGGAATCAATGCCAAGCGGTGAATATGATATTTATTTGAATCTTCCCGACCCCAGACCAACCATTTCGGCACGTTGGGAATACAGTATACAATTAGCTAACAAAGATGTATGGAACAAACAATACGGATATAATAAAATACACAGTACAATGTTGGTTACTAATTCAAATAAAGCATCTTTCGTTGGAGAAAGTTTAGAAAATTTCCAAGTAAAATAATTCAAAGGAACGTCTTCTTTGAGGGAAAAAGAAAAGGCAGGCAAAAACGATACACTCACAAAGTTTGTCGTTTTTGCTTTTTTAGGTACTTTTGTAATCGAAAAAACCAAAATGCAGTATCTGCAAAAGAATTATGAAACATCCTCTTGACCTGTTCCAATATTGTCCCGAATGTGGTTCCTCTCATTTCGAAGTCAACAATGAAAAGTCCAAAAAATGTACAGATTGCGGCTTTGTCTATTATTTCAATCCATCTTCCGCTACCGTGGCTCTAATCCTGAACGACCAAAACGAGCTGCTCGTCTGCCGCCGTGCCAAAGAACCTGCCAAAGGTACGCTCGACCTTCCCGGGGGATTTATCGACATGAACGAAACCGGCGAAGAAGGCGTAGCCCGTGAAGTATTGGAGGAAACCGGATTGAAAGTGCAACAAGCCGTCTATCAATTCTCACTTCCCAATATTTACATCTATTCCGGTTTTCCCGTGCACACACTTGATATGTTCTTTCTTTGTACCGTAGAAGATATAAGCCACTTCTCGGCAATGGATGATGTATCAGATTCTTTCTTCCTGCCTCTCTCCGAGATCAATCCGGAAGATTTTGGACTGGATTCTATCCGTCGAGGACTTAAAAAATTCTTATCCGACAGATAATTCGTTAAAATATAACAAATTACGGAAACATATCCCCTTCCATTCTGTCTAATATTTTAATGAGCTTTAAATTAACAGCCATTAAAATACGTCATTGGAAGATATATAGTACTTTTGCATAAACACCCTATTATGAAAAAAGAAATTACTAGACTCATTTGTGCGACTATCTGTTGCGCACCAATTATAGGATTTGCCCAGACAGGTGATAAATTCACTTCGGCTGACAACCTTTATAAAGAAGGGAAAGAACTTTTCCAGGAAAAAAATTATGCCGCTGCCCTGCCGGCACTAAAGGCATTTGTAAAGCAAAAGCCAACAGCCAGCCTACTCCAAGATGCGAAGTATATGTTGGTCAGTTCAGCTTACGAGTTGAACGACAAGAACCGTATCGAATTGCTCCGCAAGTATCTCGACCATTATCCCGATACTCCTTATGCCAATCGTATCTACTCGTTACTGGCTTCCTGCTACTTCTACGAAGGAAAATACGATGAGGCTATGGCACTCTTCAACTCTACCGACCTCGATTTGCTAAACAATGAGGAACGGGACGACCGCACTTATCAACTGGCTACCTGTTATCTGAAAACAAACGATTTGCGGGAAGCTGCTATCTGGTTCGAAACCTTACGTGCCAACAGTCCCAAGTATGCAACAGACTGTGATTACTATATTTCTTATATCCGTTACACACAGAAACGCTATAACGAAGCATTGAAAGGTTTCCTGCCGCTACAAGACAATGCTAAATACAAGGCACTCGTCCCTTATTATATCGCCGAGATTTATGTACAGCTCAAGAATTATGATAAGGCACAAATCGTAGCACAGAATTACCTGTCGGCTTACCCGAATAACGAGCACGCCGCCGAAATGTACCGCATCCTAGGAGATGCCTACTACCACTTCGGGCAATATCCCCAAGCCGTAGAAGCATTCAGCAATTATCTGGACAGAGAGCACGCCGTCCCGCGCCGTGATGCCCTTTATATGCTGGGACTTTCTTACTATCAAACAAAAGTTTATTCCAAAGCAGCAGAGACGTTAGGCAAAGTAACCACAGAAAACGATGCCCTTACACAGAACGCTTATCTGCACATGGGACTTTCCTACCTGCAATTGGCAGAAAAGAACAAAGCACGTATGGCTTTCGAACAGGCTGCTGCATCCAATGCCAATATGCAAATCAAAGAACAGGCAGCTTATAACTATGCGCTTTGCCTGCACGAAACTTCTTTTTCTGCCTTCGGCGAGTCTGTCACTGCTTTCGAGAAGTTCCTGAATGAATTTCCGACCTCTCCATACGCCGAAAAAGTAAGCAGTTACCTGGTAGAAGTTTATATGAATACCCGCAGCTACGATGCCGCATTAAAATCTATCGACCGGATTGCCAAACCGAGTGCCCAGATACTGGAAGCCAAACAAAAGATATTATTCCAGTTAGGTACACAATCTTTTGCCAACGCCGACTTCGAACAGGCTCTTAAATACCTGAACCAGTCTATCGCTATCGGACAATACAACCGCCAGACCAAAGCAGACGCTTACTACTGGTGTGGAGAGTCATATTATCGTCTCAACCGAATGGTAGAGGCAGCCCGCGATTTCAACGCCTACCTGCAACTGACCACCCAGCCCAATAACGAAATGTACGCGTTGGCTAATTACAACTTGGGCTATATCGCTTTCCATCGGAAAGACTATACACAGGCAAGCAACTATTTCCAAAAATATATCCAATTGGAAAAAGGAGAAAACACAACGGCGCTTGCCGACGCTTACAACCGTATTGGTGACTGCCACCTCCATGTACGTAACTTTGAAGAAGCCAAACATTACTATTCGCAAGCCGAGCAAATGAATACTCCTTCAGGAGATTATTCTTTCTATCAACTCGCTCTCGTATCCGGCTTACAGAAGGACTACACCGGTAAAATCACTTTATTGAACCGTCTGGTCGGCAAATATCCCGCTTCACCTTATGCTGTAAACGCCATTTATGAGAAAGGGCGTTCCTATGTGCTAATGGATAACAACAATCAGGCTATCACCTCCTTCAAGGAACTGCTGAACAAATATCCCGAAAGCCCGGTCAGCCGGAAAGCTGCCGCAGAAATCGGTTTGCTGTTTTATCAGAAAGGAGATTATAACCAAGCGATCGAAGCATATAAGCAAGTTATCGAGAAATATCCGGGCAGCGAAGAAGCACGCCTCGCCATGCGTGACTTGAAGTCTATTTATGTAGACTTGAACCGTATTGATGAGTTTGCCGCTTTAGCGAATGCCATGCCGGGACATATCCGTTTCGACGCCAACGAACAGGATTCGCTTACGTATACCGCTGCCGAAAAGATTTATATGAAAGGCAGAATGGAAGAAGCCAAAACAAGCCTCAACAAATACCTGCAGACTTTCCCCGAAGGAGCTTTCAGTCTGAATGCACATTACTATCTCTGTCTGATCGGCAGTGAACAGAAGAATTATGATATGATTCTCCTCCACTCCGGCAAGTTATTGGAATATCCGAATAATCCATTTGCGGAAGAAGCACTTATCCTGCGGGCGGAAGTACAGTTTAACCAACAAAATACGGCAGAGGCACTGGCAAGTTACAAAATGCTGAAAGAGAAAGCAACCAATGTAGAAAGACGCCAGCTTGCCGAAACAGGTATCCTGCGTTGTGCCTTCCTGTTGAGAGACGATGTGGAAACAATCCATGCCGCTACCGATTTACTGGTAGAGCCCAAGCTTAGTCCGGAACTAAGAAACGAAGCGCTCTATTACCGTGCCAAAGCTTATACTAACCAAAAAGCTGGCAAGAAAGCAATGGACGATTATCGCGAATTGGCTAAGGACACACGTAACTCTTACGGTGCCGAAGCGAAATATCAGGTTGCCCAAGGGCTTTACGATGCCAAAGAATATGCTGCTGCGGAAAAAGAACTTCTCAACTACATCGAACAGAGTACCCCTCACGCTTACTGGCTGGCACGCAGCTTTGTCCTTCTATCCGATGTTTATCATGCGACAGGCAAAGATCTGGACGCACGCCAATACCTATTGAGCCTGCAACAGAACTATCAAGGTAACGACGATATTGAGAGTATGATTGAAAGCAGACTTCAGAAACTGAAAACTGAAAATTGAGAATCTAAAAAACAGAAATGATATGAAACGAGCTTTTTATATAATAGGAGGACTTACACTGGCAATCTCAATACCGTCAGCTCTTCAAGCCCAGACTACCCAACCCAAAGATACGACCATGAACCGTACTGTCGTTGTGGAACAAGAATATAATCCGGATATTATGGACGCCTCGAAAGTGAACGTCCTGCCCAAAGTGGAAGAACCGACAGTCAGCAAGAAAAATGTGGAATACGCCACGACATTCTTTCCGGCGACCTCCGTTCCAGCAGGTCTGATGCGCCCCTATACCGGAAAAGAAACACAACCCGGCAGCACTCCCGGATATGTGCGTGCCGGTTATGGCAATTACGGCAATCTCGATGTACTCGCCAATTATTTATTCCGCTTGTCTGATAAAGACAAACTGAATGTACGCTTCCAAATGGATGGGATGGACGGTAAACTGACCATTCCTTTCACCGACAGCGAGAAATGGAATGCATTCTATTACCGTACACGTGCCAACGTAGATTATACACACCAGTTTAACAAGCTGGATTTGAATATTGCCGGTAACTTCGGACTGAGTAATTTTAACTTCAAACCGGGAAGTGCGAACAGCAAGCAAAAGTTTACATCCGGAGATTTTCATGCCGGCATTCATTTCATCGATGAAACCGCTCCCCTGCGTTTCAATGCCGAGACGAATCTGTTGATGTACGAACGTCAGCACAATATGCTCAATGAACATACAGACAATACATCGCTTAAAGAAACAATCATACGTACCAAAGGAGATGTCACAGGAGCGATCAACGACCAGCAATCGGTTACTATTGCATTAGCTATGAACAATTTCTTGTACAGCGGATATACAAAGAATATCTCCACTGGAGATGAATACTTCAAGAATTATACAACCCTCCTTCTGAATCCTTATTACGAACTGGATAATGATGACTGGAAATTATACGTCGGCGCCAATGTGGACTTATCTTTCGGATTCGACAAAACATTCCGCGTATCACCGGACATCACTGCACAATACATATTCTCTGACAGCTATGTAGTTTATGCCAAAGCAACAGGAGGGAAACTTCTCAATGATTTCCGCAGATTGGAGAGTATTTGTCCTTATGGCGAACTACCGGACGCCCATCTTTCTTCCACCTGGGGATATGTGCAACGTCCTTACGATACATACGAACAAATTAATGGTACGCTCGGATTCAAGGCCAGTCCTTATCCGGGAGTATGGTTCAATATATACGGAGGCTACCAGAACTTGAAAAATGACTTATCTTATTCAGCTTTCGGAAGAGCGAGTGTTACCCATTTCGAATCTTATCTGAATTTCTCGCAAGATAATACAGACAATCTTTATGTCGGAGGTGAAGTTAGTTACGACTATAAAGAAATCGTGTCTTTATCTGCCAAGTACACTTATCGTAAATGGGACAGCAAAACAGAAGAATATCTGTTGGCTGTAAAACCTGCCAGCGAAATGTCTTTCAACGTTCGTATTCATCCGATTTCCGCCTTGAATATCAATCTCAGCTATGACTACATCAACAGGGAAGAAGTGGAAGGATACGCAAAAATGGCTGCTATCAATGATTTGCACATTGGGGCAAGCTATAATGTGTTCAAAGGAGTATCGGTCTATGCGCAAGTACACAATCTGCTGAACAAGAAGTATCAATACTATTTAGGTTATCCTGCCGAAGGATTCAATTTCCTAGGGGGCCTGAGTTTCCGGTTCTAAAGTCAGCAAAAAGATAAATCATAGCAAAATAAATCAGTTCCGGCTTAATCTATTACACACGCCAATGTAGTCAGATTAAGCCGGAACTAGTTTTATCAATCAGATTTTATCTTTCTAATCTATCGCAAAAATACTTTAATTATTTTATTCAGCCTTTATATATACTACCGAACGTCCTGTCCCATACTTTCTCAAAATACCTTGCCCAATAAAAGTATTTATATCTTTCAATGCCTGTGTTTTTGTCTTTCCGACAAGTGAAGCATAATCCTGTCGGTTAATACACGGATTCTTCACACGAAAGGGAGAATGATAACGTTGCAATACCAATTCACTCTCAATATCCTTCTTAAACTGACGGTTTATTCTCAAATTAATGTCTTTAAGAGATACTGATGGTGAACGTAAGTCTTTTGGCTTAGTCACTTCTTTGTCCACACTCAAAGAAAGAGTAAAATAGCCAATATCACCCAATTCAACGGAAAATCCTTTCAAAAGCAAATGCCGTAATTCTTTCGAGATAGCTTCTATGATACCCACCACTTGCGCATGAGGCATACGCTGAAATGCTACAACTTGATCTGCAATTTCTTCGGCAGTATAACTACCCTTCAATACCACACGTGCATGTAAAGGCAACACTTCCCCTTCCTTGTCAGGATTAGGTGTTTCGTAAAGGTCATAATTAACACTCATTACTCATTTGTTTTTCATTGGGGAAGATTATTCTTTTCATCCTCATATACTATTTACTTCATTGGCTAGTCAGTTTTCGTTCAACAATTGTTAAACGAAAACTAAAATACTAACGAGACAAATGTACGTAGAATATACAGACATTAATCTATACTAACCAACATTTTATTTTATCCGATAGGTTTTCCTAGTGAATGTAAACATATTTACCCACAAATTCAAAAGTGGCTTCCTGTACTATCACAAAGCGTTTTATAGCATTTTGTGCACCTTATTTGGAGAATATTGCACATCTGTTTTCCACACCTCATCTAACTTTGCAGTATTGTTAAAAGCCAACAAATCCATTAATTGTTGACCTTACTTCAAATGAAGCAGATTATTAACTTAACATATTATTAATCTTTCATTATTAACCTAATTAAATTAAACAGTATGAGAAACGCGCGTAATTTAAGATTCCGTTTTCTTATTATGTTTCTTTTGTTCATACCAATGATGTATGCCTTACCCCCTGAAGGTATTACTATCAAAGGTAAAGTAACGGATGAAACACTCAAAGAAGGTGTTCCCGGTGCTAATGTAACTGTAAAAGGTACAAGCATAGGAGCTATTACAGATTTCGACGGCAACTTTACAATCGTCGTTCCAAACAGAAAGTCGGTGTTGAGTATCTCCTTTATCGGGTATGTAACCCAAGAAATAGTAGTGGGAGACAGGAAATTTATCACAGTCACCTTGAAAGAAGACTCGCAGAACCTTGGTGAAGTAGAAGTGGTAGCTATCGCCTACGGTAATCAGGACAGGAGAATGCTTACGAGTGCCGTCTCCTCTATTGACAACAAGGAGTTGATAAAATCACCGGCAACAAGTATCACGAACATCCTTGCCGGTGCATTGCCGGGGGTATCTTCAGTACAGACTACCGGACAACCGGGTAAGGATGCCGCCGCCATTTACGTACGTGGTGTCGGTTCATTGAATGATTCACAGTCCAAGCCCTTAATTCTAGTAGATGGTGTCGAACGTGCCTTTTCACAGATTGACCCGAATGAGGTAGAAACTATCTCCGTGTTGAAAGATGCCTCTTCTACCGCAGTGTTCGGAGTAAGAGGCGCGAATGGTGTCATACTGATTACTACCCGTAGAGGTAAATCGGGAAAGACACAAATATCCGCCAGTACCAAGCTAGGATTGCAGCAACCCATTTCACTGGTAGAGCAGACAGGCAGTTACGAATTTGCACGGTTCTGGAACATGAAGCAGGAAATGGATCATGTCACCAATCCCAAACTTTACTTTACTCCGGAACAGATAGAGGCTTATCGTACAGGCTCCGACCCTATCATGTACCCTAACATGGATTGGAAGAAGTATATCTTCCATAATCTCTACCTCCAAAGCCAGAACAACGTCAACATTTCCGGTGGTAACGACAATGTACAGTATTTCGTATCGGTAGGTTATACGTATCAGAACGGACTACTGAAAGAACTTCCCGGACAGTTGTATGACAACAACTACCGCTACAACCGCTATAACTATCGTGCCAATATCGACGCGAACCTGACCAAGACCACTACCATGAAATTGGGTGTAGGCGGTGTGCTAGGCAAGATACAAGAACCACGCGACGTTCAGTCGGGTACAGGTAACGACCCGAATGCTTGGGTGATAGCGCAAATATGGTCACATCCTTTTGCCGGACCGGGGTTTATCAATGGAGTACGTACATTGGTTCCCGATGACCTGGTACCCTTAGGAGAAGTAATGCGCGATGGTATGTTCGTATTCTACGGAAAAGGATACAACCAAACGTATGACACGACGTTGAATATGGACTTGGACATCACACAGAAATTAGATTTCGTCACTCCGGGACTGAGCGTTTCCGTCAAAGGAGCCTACGACAATCAATTCAAGTTATATAAGGAACGTGCCGGAGGAGCCATAGAATCACAAACAGTATACTACCAATCATATTTCGACTCGAACGGGAATATGCCCCAGACCGATCCCGATTACGACAAGACACATATTTTCGTACCTTCCGGCAGCGATACTCCGCTGACCTATTCGGAAAGTAGCGGACGAGCACAAAACTGGTACCTCGAGGGACGTATCAACTATGATCGTATGTTCGGCGATCATAAAGTGTCCGGACTCATCCTGTACAACCAATCACGCAATTACTATCCGGACAGCTACACTTATCTGCCGCGCAACTATGTAGGACTGGTGGGACGTGCCACGTATGCCTATCAAAGCAAATACCTGCTCGATGTAAACGTAGGGTATAACGGCTCGGAAAACTTTGCTCCGGGTAGCACACGTTTCGGTATCTTCCCTTCTTTCTCAGCTGGCTGGATAGCCACTGCCGAGAAATTTATGGAAAACCAGAAAGTAGTGGATTACTTAAAGCTCAGAGCTTCCTGGGGACGTGTAGGTAACGACAAAGGCGTAAATTCCCGCTTTATGTACATGCCTGCCGTATGGGGTGGCTCAGGAAGTTACAGTTTCGGTATTAATAATCCCATATCCCAATCGGCAGCCGCCATCTCAAGTATGGGTAATCCGGAAGTGACTTGGGAAACTGCGGAGAAACAGAACTACGGTATCGATCTTAAGTTCTTCAACAGCCGCCTGTCTGCAACTTTCGACTATTTTATCGAACACCGCACGGGGATTCTTATTTCTCCAGAATCTACTCCGAGCATTATCGCAACCTCTCTGCCTAACCTCAATATAGGTAAGGTAAACAATCACGGTTACGAAATCTCTTTGGGCTGGCGCGACAGGATAGGTAAGAATTTCGGTTATTACGTAGATGCCAACGTCTCCTTTGCCCGCAACAAGATCCTTTATATGGACGAAGTACCCAAGCAGTTCTCTTATATGAACCATACCGGCGGTTCTACGGGACGTTACAGCGGATTGTACAACTTTGTCCGTCTTTATCAGTACAGCGACTTTACTACCGGTGCCGGTGGCGAGTTAGTTTTAAATCCGGAACTTCCGCAACCCTCCGTGAAGGTATATCCGGGCGATGCTATGTACGCTGACCTCAACGGTGATCATGTCGTAGACGGTAATGACAAATGTGTGACCGGCTTTGCCACCCGCCCGGAATATGTATTCGGCATGAACATGGGTTTCAACTGGAAAGGCTTTGACCTCTCCATGCAGTGGGTAGGCTCCAAGAACGTCAACAGAATGTACGAAATCGAATACCGTATCCCGTATACCAATGCAGGAAAGCGCGGTCTGCTAACCTACTTTTATGATGGTTGTTGGACAGAGGAGAACCAATTGGGTGCTGTCTATCCGCGTGCATCGGAAACTTCGGAAAGCTGGAATTCCGAGCCCTCTACTCTTTGGCTGGCAGATGCTTCTTATCTCCGCCTGAAAAGTCTGAGCCTCAGCTACACGCTCACCGGAAAAAAATTCTTGAAGAAACTGGGACTTACTTCACTCGGATTCAATTTCAGCGGTTATAACCTGCTGACTTTCTCACCGCTTAAATACCTTGACCCGGAAAGTAACCCTGACAACTATGGAGAGTATCCGCTGATTAAGGTGTACAGCTTTGGTTTAAATCTTAACTTCTAAAAGAACAACTTTATGAATAGTATATTAAAAGGATTCATGGCACTAGGATGCCTGCTAATGGCTTCTTCTTGCTCTGAAATCAGTTTCGGAGATAAATTTCTGGGCAATCAGCCTGAAAGTTCCGGAGCAACCACCAAAGAGATGTTTTCTTCGAGAATAAATGCCGAAAAGGTGCTGACAAAAGCATATACCGGATTACCTTACGGGCTGCCCACCACTTCCGACTGGAAGTTGGGTGTGAACATCCTCGAATCTCTCACTGACTTATGTTACAGTTTTCGAGACAACATCAACGACGGTCCTCTAAAACTTTATTATAACGGCGCACTCAGTCCCACCAACGTTCCCCGAAGTGCAGCCTACCGTTATGGAAGTAAAGCCGACTGGACTGCCATCCGCTACGCCTGGTGCTATATCGAGAATGTAAAAGATGTGCCCGATATGTCGGAAAGTGAAAAGAGCCAACGTATCGCTGAAGCGAAAACCGTTATAGCCCTTTGTTACTTCGAGATGCTTCGCTATGTAGGCGGCGTGACGTGGATAGACCACTATGTAGACGTCAACGAGGAGATGAACTTCCCCCGCATCACATTCGCCCAAACCGTGGAGAAGATTGTAGCTTTGCTCGACGAGGTCATCAACTCCAACTTAAAGTGGAAACAGGATGACGCGGATGACGGACGTATGACCAAGGCGGGAGCTATGGCACTGAAATTCAAAGTACTGCAATGGGCTGCCAGCCCCACTTTCAACTCTGACAAGAAATGGCATCCCCAAGCGGACGAATATACCTGCTACGGCAACTATAGCGCCCAGCGTTGGGAAGCTGCAAAGGCAGCAGGCGAGGCTTTCTTTGCGGAAGTGCAAAGACAAGGCGGATACTCGCTGATCCAGCCGGAGGAAGATACTCATCGGGCAAGACGTCTTGCCTACCGCCGGGCATACTATAATCGTGGCGGTACGGAAATACTGATCTCTACCCGTCATGGATATGATGTCAACACTATTTGGGAGTATATCGACAGCCGTCCTTGGGGGTATCTTCCTACATTAAACTATGTCGATATGTTCTCTTGGGCGGACGGAACCGATTTTCCGAAAGACTTCAACTGGCAGTCTCCTTCCCGTCAGCCTTTCTTTACCGTGGGTGATATGGAACCTACCCGTGACCCGCGCCTGTATGAAAATGTGGCTTGTCCGGGAGACACCTATTGCAATGGAACAGTCGCCCCTGTCCATCTCAATCATCCCAACTACAAAGCCGGTAGCGGATTCATGACCATGAAGTTCATCTTACAAGAGAACAGTGACCGTGAAGGGCCGATACAGTGGCCTCATACGCGTCTGCCGGAAATCATGCTGGGATATGCGGAAGTACTCAACGAAGTGAATAAACGTCCGAACGATGAAGCCTACAAGTTGGTGAACGATGTACGGAAGAGAGTAGGTCTCTCCGAACTTCCCAAGAACATGAATTACGATGAGTTTCTGGAAGCCGTACTGAGAGAAAGAGCACTGGAATTGGGATTCGAAGAGGTACGTTGGTTCGACCTTGTGCGCAGAGGTCGTGAAAACGATTTCAGAAAGCAACTGTACGGACTGCGGAGCAGAGGTAACGACCAACACAATCCCACAGCGTTCACTTTTGAGAAAGTAGAATTAAGCGACCGCTATTGGGTAGACAGTTGGGATACCAAATGGTATCTGGCTCCGATACCTCAAGACGAAATCAACAAGAGATATGGAATGACCCAAAATCCGGGTTGGTAAATTGATACGCAAACTAATATTCTATTGAACAATGAATAAAATAAACTATATATTAACCACTCTACTCCTGGGAGGTGCGGTAGTTCTGAACGCGCAGACACCAGCAACGGTATCGGATATGCAGCTGGCTGACACCTTGAGCGTAGGATACCGTATAAACGTATCTTCCCAGACCAGTAGTTATTCTGTCAACGGAGTCAATGCTTCTGCATTCGAAAAATCTCCGCATATAGACATCAGCAAAGCACTATATGGGAAAGTAGCCGGTCTGAACGTATATCAAGGCGCAGGCTCGTCAGCCGACAACGTTTCTTCTCTCTCCATACACGGTCATGCTCCGTTAGTGTTGATCGACGGTTTTCCTCGCGACATCACCGATATTAGTTCTATGGAGATCGAATCGTGCTACGTACTGAAAGACGCCGCTGCTGCTGCCCTCTATGGTATGCGCGGTGCTAACGGTGTAATATTGATTACGACCAAACGCGGCACAAGCAATGGACTAAAAGTAAAGGTAGACTATAACTTCGGCGTTAACACCCAGTTCCGCTCTCCTGACTTTGCAGACGCCTATACGTATGCGAACACTCTCAATACCGCACTGAGTGGAGACGGTCTGTCCGCACGCTACAATATCCGGGAATTGGAGGCTTTCCGTACAGGTATTTACCCATACGACTATCCGAACGTAGACTGGTGGGAAGAAACGTTGAACAAAACCGGATTTACACATAACCTAAAAATGGCTTTCAGCGGAGGTGGCGAAAAGTTCCGTTTCTATACCGTAGTAGATTACTATCGTGACCGTTCGATGCTGAAGAAAAATACGGAAGACACACGTTACGACACCACGCCCACAGATACACGCTTAACTGTGCGTACCAATCTGGACGTGAACGTGACTAAAAGTACTTATCTGAAACTCGGAATCGCTGGAAAACTGAAAGAACTTCGGGGAACCCGTTACGGGCGTAACGCTATCTTCAATGACATTTACGGCATTCCTTCGGCCGCATTCCCCATCCGTCATGAAAACGGCATCTTTGGAGGAAGTTCAGTCTATGGAGACAAGAACCCGGTTGCCTTACTGAAACATTACGGACATATCCGTAATGTATACGGAAGCCTGCTCGCCGACTTGAGCGTCCGCCAAAAACTGGACATGCTGACCAAGGGATTGGCAGTCGAGGCGGCTATTTCTTTCGATAACATCGGAGGAATGTATGAAACCAGCAGCAAAAGTTACCGTTATATGAACAGCGGAGCCAGTATTTCCGACGATGGCACATTGATAACCACTCCTACTATTTGGGGCACAGACTCCGAAACCTTGGGACACAGCCAGCCTTTTGAAAACCTGTTGTTCAGAAGCAACTTCCAGGCAAAAGCGGACTATAGCCGTACCTTTGACAAACACCGGGTAGGAGGAGCATTGATTTACGACATGCAGTCAGTAAATAGAAACGGCAGAAACAATTCACAAAAAAATCTGTCAGTTTTAATGAATGCCACCTATACTTACGACGACCGTTATACCCTTAATGCCGTATTCAACCGTTCCGGTTCGGCATATTTGCCGGATGGAGACAAATTCGCGAACTATCCTGCCATATCTGCCGCCTGGATCGTATCCAACGAAGCATTCATGGAGAAAATAACTCCGATTAATATCTTCAAGATTCGTGCCTCCTATGGTCTTTCCGGTTGGGATGGAAACTTGAGCCACGAATTATGGCGCCAGTCATACGGTTATGCTGCAGGTTACAACTTCGGCGAAAACGCCGGAAGCGTTTCAGGAGGTAGCGAAGGTAACTTGCCAGTAGTCGGATTGGTAGCGGAGAAATCCCAAAAAGCGACTTTCGGATTTGATCTTTCCGCTCTCAACAACCGGTTAAATGCTACTGTGGAAGGTTTCTACGAGAAACGTTCGGATATACTTGTGTCCGGCGCCAATTCCACGTCCGGCATCATCGGTGTCACGGTGGGGCAAGTAAACGAAGGAATCTATAAATACAGAGGATTTGATGCCTCTTTGAACTGGAATGACAAAGCCGGTGATTTCCATTACAGTATCGGAGCAACCATGTCGTACTTGAACTCGGAAGTAGTCAATGTAAACCAAGCCTATCAAGAGTATGACTACTTGTACACCAAAGGCAACCGTGTGGGACAGATGTACGGTCTGGAAGCAATAGGATTCTTCAACAGTCAGCAGGAAATCAACAACAGCCCGCAGCAAACATTCTCAGGCATCGCTCCCGGTGACGTGAAGTATAAAGACCAAAACGGTGATAACCGCATTGATGAAAAAGATGTGGTAAAAATGTTCGGTTCCTCACTACCACGTTTCTACTTCGGATTCAATCTGAATTTCTCCTATAAAAGATTCGAACTCTCTGCCGACTTCCAAGGAATGACCGGTGTAACAGTCTCTCTACTTGACAGCCCGCTTTACCGACCGCTTGTGGACAACGGAAACATCTCGAACACGTTCCTGAACGAGGAAGTTTACTGGACACCGGAGAACAAAGCCAAAGCTACTATGCCGAGACTGACTACACAGGAAAACCAGAACAACTACCGTGCCAGTTCATTGTGGTATCGTGACGGTTCGTTCCTGAAATTACGGAACCTGCTGGTAGCTTATACATTTCCGAAATCTCAGACCCGTTTTGCCGATTTACAAGTATTCGTGCAAGGCACTAACTTGTTCTCGCTAGATAACATCCATTTTGCCGATCCCGAACAACTTGGTATCGCTTATCCGTCTGCAAGGAGCTATTGGGCGGGTGTGAAACTTAATTTTTAATGTAAAGTAAATGAACATTATGAGAACCAAATACATCATCTTAACCGTTTTGTCTTCGTTGAGCCTTGCTTCGTGCAATTATCTCGATTTTGATGAAACAAACGGTTTGAAGACAAAAGAAGACATGTATAAGTATTTCGGTACAAGCAAAGATATGCTGTCCCACGTATACTCATATATGCCGCAAGGATATGCGTATTTCGCAACTGAAGGAATCTTTTCCGAAGAGAGTTATTCCATGCGTGACTGTGCCTCAGACGACGGTGAGTTCGGAGCTTACGCCGCCAACATCCAAAACGCGAACAACGGCAATTGGTCACCCATCAAAACGTATGATGACGCTTGGACGCTCTATCGTGGCATCCGTGCCGCCAATAGTTTTCTTACAGAGATTGCACAAGTGGACTTCTCGCGTTATGAACACGACGGACAATATCAGAATTGGATGAAGCAATTGAAATACTTCCCTTACGAGGCCAGAGTGCTGCGCGCACACTACTTTTTTGAGCTGGCACGCCGCTATGGTGATATCGCCATGCCATTGGAAGTGCTTACAGAAGAAAAAGCGAACACTATTGGTAAAACACCATTTGCCGAGGTGATTAATTTTATTGTCAACGAATGTAACGAGGCTGCTAACAACTTACCGGATGATTATGTAAACGAACCGGGAGCGGAGATAGGCAGAGTAACCAGAGGTTTTGCAATGGCGGTGAAATCAAAAGCATTATTATATGCAGCCAGCCGCTTACATAATCCTTCTATGGATACCGAATTATGGAAGCAATCCGCCAAAGCTGCATTGGACATCATGAATACAGGACTTTACTCCCTTGACGGTCAAGAGAGTGCCAACAACTTCGCATCAAAAGAAGTGGTACTGATGAGACTCAATGCTGAAGCTACAAACTTCGAAAGATATAATTTTCCTCTTCGTTTCACTTACGGGGCACGCACTTCCATGATTGCTTACGGCAACTTCCCGTCACAAAATCTGGTGGACGCCTTTGAAACCGCCAACGGTTATAGAGTGACACTGGAAAATACCGGTTGGGTTTGCGATGACCCCGATTTCAATCCGCAAGCTCCTTATGAAAACCGTGACAAACGATTCTATCGCACAATTCTCGCCAATGGCATGACATTTAAAGAGAGTACGGTAGAAACGTTCAAAGGAGGTATCGATGATGGTATTGTGTCAGAAGGAGGTTCGCCCACCGGTTATTTTCTACGCCGGTACATTCAGGAAGGTACCAGTTTTGAACCGGGCAGGGAATCAGCCAACAAGCACTATTGGGCAATTTACCGTTATGCGGAAACCTTGCTCACCTATGCAGAATCCATGGTTAATGCTTTCAATGATGTCGACTACACTGATGAGACTTATGTGTATTCAGCATTGTGGGCTATCAACGAAGTAAGAAAGAATGCCGACATGCCGCTACTTACTTCTATGGGAAAAGAAGAATTCTTGGAACGTCTGTACAATGAATGGCGCGTAGAATTTGCCTTCGAAGATCACCGTTTTTGGGATGTACGTAGGTGGAAAATAGCTGATACTACCCAGCGCGAACTGTACGGAGTGAAGATTGAAAAACAACAGAACGGCACACTGAGTTTTTATAAAAACCTTTATGAAAGCCGCACATGGAGAGACTGCATGTATCTCTATCCTATACCTCAGAGCGAGCTGTACAAAAATACAAACTTAAATCCTCAAAATGCAGGATGGTAATTTATTGTCTAATCTAATAGTAAATATGATATATGAAAAAGTTATATAACAACACATTATTGCAACTGATTCTTGCATTGTGCACATTCAGTTTCGTAGCATGTCAGGAGTTCGATATCGACTCACAGCCGGAAGGACCCCTCAACATCCAGATAGATGCACTGGAGGCTTATACCGCTTTGGCAACTTCTCCCAGCAACATCGTTTTTAATATAAGTTCAAACACCCCTTGGACAATCGAGAGTAATCAACAGTGGTGCAAACCCACTCCCACTATGAGTGCGGCAAGTTCACTGGTTTCGGAGATTGTAGTAACTCTCGAAAATAATGTGGGAAAACAAATGCGTACAGCTCAACTGTTCATCAAGGCTGAAGGCATTGAGGGAACTAAGGTAGTGACTATCGAACAAGCTTCTAAAGAAGACTTGGTAGTAATTCGTCCTACGGATATCGTTCCTACCGAAGGAGGCATGGTTTCATTTAATATCATTTCCAATAAACCGTGGGAAATCATTACTACGACTCAGTTCCTTGAGAATATCGATAAAACATCCGGTACGGGAAATGAGAACGGTGAGAAAGAGAACATTACAATTACTGTCCCCCAAAATACAGGAGCAATAAGAAGTGCGGAAATCACCGTGAAAACGGCTTTTCAGGAGGAGACATTCACTATTACCCAAGATGGTATTGTGATTGAAACCAAGAATGAAGAAGATGCTGTTAACACAATGAGCGGAGAAGGTGGAGAGAAAACAATAGAAATCAACTCTAGTGTAGAATGGAAAATAGAAATTCCGACTGAATACAAAGAATGGCTGAGTGCAGAAGCAGACGGTAATCGGTTAAAACTGTCTACTACGTTTAATAATTTATTCGTTCCGCGTACCGGACACATCTTACTGTATCCTAAAATGAATGTTCCGGGATTTGAAGGCGTGCCTATTGAAGTGACACAACCCAGAAATATGTCTCTAAACAGAGGAGAGGAGACCGTAGATCCGGTGACAGGATATACTACTATCCAAAGTAAAGGCGCAGCCAGATTTGTATCCAATTTTGGATTCAGAAAAGGAAAAGTTGCTTGGGAGTTTGACAAAGTGGATATACCGGACAGTAATGGAGCAATCGAACTTAACGGAGATACATGGACTTGGGGAGATGGCTCCGGTTATATCAAAGCCTGGTTGAGACCGGAAAATTCAGAGATGACTTCAAACATTGATGCATGGGACGGAGCTTACTTTAAACTACAAAACTTTAATATAAACATCAATGACGTTAAATCTATTTCCATTGAAGCCAAAGACGATCCGGAAAATGAAGGCAAAATATGTCTAATACTTTACGTCAACGAACAAGAGGTAGCACGGATGAAAAATAAGACGGACATTTATGCGGTCAATCCGAATTTCCGTGGACAACAGTTCTACTTCGGATTTGAAAGTGAAACAGACCAGATTTGTACAATGACATTCAAATCTATCAACTTTGAGTCTTATGAATAATACTAAAAACATAAAGTAAATATGAAATCAATTATACATAAAGCAATATACTGGGCTTTACCGCTTTTGACATTGCCTACAACTGGTTTACTGTTGCAGAGCTGCGAAGAGGACAAAGCAGAGAAGTGGGTCGACTTGCGTTATAGAGTAGAAGACTCTTACGTGATCCAAGCCTCCAACCCGGAGCCTTTCTCTTTCGAAGTCAAGTCTACTGACTCATGGGAAGTCTTCGGAAAATATGACTGGTATACCCTTTCACCCTCAACGGGTGAAGCTGGTAAGACCTATACTGTAACTGTTGCCTGCAAAGAGAATACCGCACTGGACGACCGTATAGATACCATTCACATCAAGAGTGACTATTGGACAGGCAAACGCTTTGTACTCACTCAGAAAGGTACTGCCTATCTGAATGTAGAGGACGTAGAGATGATTAACCAAGAAGGCGATGCTATGACATTCAATGTGCTCAGTAACCAGAAGTGGAGTGCTAAGGTGACAGAAGGTGACATCTGGCTTTCTATCCGAGGTAACGACGGGAAGATTGAAGGCGAGCAAAACGGACAGATTACAGTAGAGGCTACCCCCAACACAGGTGAAATGAGAACGGGTGTAGTAACCATTTACGACCGCCACGGAAAAGTTGCCATGGAAGTGAAATGCACACAAGACGGCGTGCTGCTGACACCGGAAACACCAGTGAACGGTAAGTGGTTTGCCATCTATGAGCAAGAGCAGGAGCTCAAAATCTCCATAGAATCCAATGCAGAATGGACTGTTTATAAAGAGAATGAACTGGACGATACATGGTACGATTTCGAGAAAACTTCTTTCTCCGGTTCTGAAGAACTGGTAATCAAAGTATCCGAACATACGGGGTCCAGCGTTCGTACGGGAACAATCATACTGGCAACCAAAGCCGCCGAAGGCGCTACACCGCTGACCAAGACCGTGAAGTTCAAGCAGGCCAATCCCAAACGTCCTGAGGTACACAACATGGATGTTACGTTAGGTACTCAATATGGTCCCAGCAGCTTGATGCCCGGACGTTACAACTTCTACTTCGAACCTTTCAATGCCAACTTCGAACTCTTCTTTATGTGGGGAGATGTGGAACTTCGTTTCCATGTCAGTGACAATATAACCCTCCTAAGTACGAGACCTTGGTGTAGTGATGTGTTCGATGATAGATCTGATTGCCGCCACACTGTAGATTCCAGTCAACCCAATGTACTGTCGTTTGAACTCCAAGAGAGCGTAACACCTACCGGCAGCTGGCTCTACACCGAATGGATACTGAACAATAAGATAATCGCCAAAGCAACCAGCGATGGTGTGAGCGATGCAGACGGAACAGGCGACACGTGGAAAGTGCCATTCTCGCAACTTAGCTCCGGCGGAACTTTCCTTGTCAGAGCAACAAGCGGCAGTCTCGTATTTACTAAATGGGAATATGTGGCTCCGTTAAACTGGGGAGACTGATTCTTTAGTCAAAAAGTGCTTGCCCGCTTGCCAACAACAATTCGGGTAAGTGCTTATTAAACTCATAATACATAAAACCAAAAGAGTATGATGAAAAAAAAATTATTATTTATATTGAGCCTGACATTCATCGGTATTTCCTGTTTTGCTTGTCTGGACGATGAAACGAAGTACGTCACTCAAAAAAAGACTAACTATCCGCTTACAGCTTTTGCCGTAGCAGTGAATAATGTACAAACGGGTACTACCTCCTATTATCACGGAAAGATAGACCAGACCACCCACAAGATAGAAATCGGAACCATCGAAAATGCGAATGTCATCACCGGCGTGGATTATACATTGATGGACGGAGCGAGCATTTCACCAGACCCCGCTACCTTTATACAAAACTGGCAGAAAGAGCAAAAGGTGACTGTCACCACCGCGAACAATCAGTCGACTACTTATACCATCGTACTACCGAAGTATGACGAAACGTTGAAAGACATTATCTTTATAGACGATTTCAACGTAAATGGCATTCCCAACCCCAACAGCTGGGTACTCTGTCAAAAATCAACATCAGACTGGTGCGACGAGATGTCCGAAAGCTACGACCAAGCATATGTAGAAGATGGCAAACTGATACTAAAGGCAGAAAAAATAGGTAATGAATATCGTGCCGGCGGTATCGAGTCAATAGGTAAGGTAGACTTCACCTTCGGGCGTGTTGAAGTCAGAGCGAGAATCCCCAGACATCCTGACGGAGCCTTTCCTGCTATCTGGCTGATGCCTCAAAAGTCTGCTCCCTTATACAGTAGTTGGCCGAATGGCGGTGAGATTGACATAATGGAGCATATCCGGCAAGAAGATGTGATTTATCAGACAGTGCATACCCACTATACCTACGACTTGAACATCAAAGATCCTATCAACTCGACATCGGTAACATGCAACTACGAGGACTGGAATATCTATGCCGTAGAATGGACAGAAGATAAAATAACGTTCTTTGTCAATGACCAGAAGACTTTCTCTTATGAGAACCTCAAGCTGGCAAATGAAGAAGAAATGAAACAATGGCCGTTCACCAAAGATTCTTCTTTCTATATCATTCTGAATATGGGACTTGGAGGAAACGCAGATTCATGGGCAGGTCCTATTGATGACACCGATCTACCTGCCATTATGGAAATAGATTGGGTAAAGGTTAGCAAACTGAATAAATAGTTTTTCTGATTAAGGTAGAACTAAGTTTTTAGGGACTTCTTAAAGGAAGAGGAATGAAAGCATAAACATACTTTATGATTTTCATTCCTCTCATTGTTACAATCGGTTTTCTAACATCAATTACAAACAGGTGTCGCCTCCCACTTTATCCTGTTTCCGGTAAGCAGAAGGAATCTCTCCTTTTATAGATTTGAAAACCTTGCTAAAATAACGCAAGGAGGAGAAGCCAACTACTTCAGAAATCTCGGTAATATTCATAGTGGTGGTTGTAAGCAACACGATAGACCGTTCAATACGCTGCTTATTCACATAATCTACAATCCCCATACCTGTGATAGTTTTCACTTTATTAAACAACAATGAGCGACTGATACACATATTAGTAGCCAAAAACGCAACATCCAGTTCCGGATTGCTCATGTTGTCCGCAATCAATGTATTCAACTTCAGCAGAAAAGTCTCATCAGCATTACTGAAACTCATATCCTTATGTGTCAACAATTTGTCATCCTTATAGCGTATCCTGATCTGTTCACGTTGCCGTAGTTGGTTATGAATTAGCGCCAGCAAGCTATCTATCTCGAAAGGCTTCGGAAAAAAGACATCCGCACCAGTCTTATAACCGGTGTACATATTTTGTGAATTATGATAGGCAGTTAATAAAATGAATGGAATATGACTGATTTTCAAATTAGTCTTCACTTCCTTGCATAGTTCAAACCCATTCATCCGAGGCATCATGACATCACTGATGATAATGTCAGGCAATCGGTCTTTAATCTGCTCCAACCCTTCTTTACCATCTTTAGCAACGTATACACGAGCAAAATAATTACTCAACGTTTCTTTCAAATAGTTTCGTAATTCAGAAGTGTCTTCTACCACCATCACCGCATATTTCTTTAAGAATGTATAATCAATCTTGTCTTGTTCATTCACTTCCACTCCTGTAGACGTATCTGCCCGCAACAGTTCTTGTCGTCCATATGTATCCGCCAATAACGGTAACTCAAAATAGAATACCGCCCCTTTTCCTTCTGTATTCGAAGCACCCACTTTTCCCTTATGATGAGCAATAAGGCTCTTCGCATAAGAAAGTCCGATACCACTCCCTCCCTTCTCATGTATCCCTTGATAGAAACTAGAGAAAAGAGAATCTGTATCCACCATATTCAACCCCATTCCTTCGTCCTTGACAGAAACCCGTACCCGTCCTTCTCCCTCCAACAGACAGGTGATTAGCGTAGTAGTAGTATTTGATTCACTGAACTTGAGTGCATTCATCAGGAAGTTGGAAAGAACGAACTCACACTTATTCTTATCAAAAGGAACCTTCCCTATGCGCTCATCCAGTTCATATTCCAGCCAAATACCCTTCACGCGATATTCATCGGCAAATTTATCTCCGACAGACCGTACCCACTCATTCAGAGAGTAGGGCAGGATATGTAACATATCTTTTCCCTCCTCCAGTTTCCGCACGTCAAGTACCATGTCGATAATGTTCTTCATTTGGTGTGCTTGCTTATAAATTGGGACTAACAATTTTTCTACCTCACGATCACTACCTGATTCATGATTAATAATACGCTTCAACGGTGCACAAATCAGCGTAAGAGGCGTACGAAGCTCATGACTGATGTTCGTTAAGAAATTAATTTTCTCTTCATACATTTTGTTTTTCAGACGCAGAATCTCCCGTTTTTGTTTGGCTTTCTTTTTTCGATAAAAATAGAAAGTAATGCCATAAACTACTATTCCCACCAATATACATAACCCCGCATAAAACCAATTGCTCTTCCACCAAGGGGAAACAACCACGACATGAAGAATCGGCTGTTTCACACTCCACCCCCCATTACGAGTATAATAAGAAGCAGTAATTGTATACTCCCCTATCGGTAGATAATTAATAACCAAAGAGTTGGAATTGAAATTAGCCAAGTCCTGCCCGATTCCTTCAATATTAAACCGGAAAAAGTTTTTACGAAACACATCTCCCTCGTTCAACAGGACTTTCAGTTGCAGAGAGGAAAAGTCCCATGGAACCCGAATAGTTTCAATAGCTTTCTCCCGCTTCTCGGATAATGGGACAGGCAAACCATTCAGTAATACATCTAGTAATTCAACAGTATGATCTTCTTCCGTTTCTAAATGAAAGCCAGAATTTATCACTGTCATCCCCATAGTACCACCTAGAAAAACATCTCCATTATGAGCAAGAAGAGTGGCCTGAAAAAGATATTCGTTAGGCAAAACCCCGTCCACCTCGTCCAATGTAACAAAGTTCCGAGTGAGAGAAGAATAAACGAACAAATATCGTCTTGTTCCTACCCATATCCGATGTTGGTTATCAGTTACAACAGAAGATACCTCTTGAAACAAACTCGTCTTGATCAACTCGCTCTCTCCTGTTCGTGGATCGTAACGTACCAAGCCTTCGGTAGACGCTAACCAGAAAACGCCATCCTGGTCACGCGATGCATCATTAATGATATATTTCCCCTGATAAATCGTCCTGAAAATCCCTTCCGAGGAATCATATTCGCAGATATTTTTCAAATCGGTAAGATAAGTTTTCGTACCCACAGTAGCTATGATCAAGGGCGAATTTCGTTCGTATTCTCTTCCCATAGTGGCTACAATCTCAAATTTACGACGAGTAGTATCGTATATAAAAATATGTTGGCCACTGAAAAGAATCTTGTCTGGCGTTACCCGTCGGATGTTGACAGAGAAACCGTCAATACATTCACGATCATTTGTTTCTTTATCGACCAGAACAAAAGGACGTACCCGTCCCGTTTGCTTATGAAAAATAAAGAGTCCCTCGTTGAAAGAGGAAAATAATAATTCATCAGGGGTATATTCGACAATAGAAACCACCTTTTCATGCATAGTAGAAGGATAATGCTTAAAAGTTCCCGTTAACGGATCAAACCTATTGATTCCACCGCCATCAGTCCCCACCCAAACCATTCCATCACTATCTTGGAAAAAACTATTGATGGTCTGATTGCTCAACCCATATAAATTGCCAAAAGGAACATTCTGATAAGAACAAGCAAATACATTTCTTATACCAATCAACCCTCTGCGGATACTGCCCGCCCACATATTATTGGCAGAATCCAAATAAAGCCGATAAATGGTATTGGCAGGAAAGGAGTGAACATCATCCTGCTTTTGCTGAATGTTGGTAAACGAAAAATCATCCAAGGAAATGATGTTAATTCCGCCACCATCAGTTGCCACCCAAAGCTGATTATCTTTCTCCATAATATCATGAATGACATCGTACGTCAGAGAGGAATTGGATGTTGTAAAATGTTTCAAAAGTTTACCTTCTTGATAGCAGTACAGCCCACTACCATAAACGCTCACCCACAGACGCTTATGGGAATCTAAGAAAATAGTAGTATAACTCTTTCCGGTAAAAGCATCTACCTTCTTCAGTTCGTGGGTTTTAATATTGAAAGAATATATGCCATTCCAACATGAGTTAAGCAAGATATGTTCGTCATCGTAACGCACCATCTCCCAAAAAGGAACATAATAAGCAGGATCCTTTGCATAATATAAAGGTTCAAGTTTATTAGTGGCATAAGTATATTTATAAATATCACCTGACCCACCCAACAAAATTCCCCCTTCTACCAATAAACTGGAAGCAACATAAATAGGTTTACCATTACTTGATAAAGTTTTAAAGTTATCATGGCCTCTATTATAAAGACAAATACCAACTGTTGTGGCTACCCACAAATTATGCAAAGAATCTTCCGCTATAAAAATTATATTATCTGAGGGCAATGTACTTTCGTCCTCCGGCCGATGCAAATAGTGTTTCAAATGATCGCGATCGTAACAATTCAAACCAGACTCTGTACCAATCCATAAATAGCCTCTATGATCATTCAAGATACATTGTACTCTTGACTGCGAAAGTCCTTCTTTAATTCCAAGCTGTTTATAATAATAGTAAGGGGATTGGCTTCGAATGGAATGAGCCATTCCGACAAAGAAGAATATTAAATATATTTTTAACAGAACTTTACTCATATTTAGTAAGACATACAATACGATTTGTAAATATAATAAATTTTATTTTAATAGTACTGTTTTATTTCAAATTCTAATTATAAGTAAAGTACTTTTTCTTCCGTATATAAAATACGAATTAATTTCGAACCTATTTAAACATGAATTTAGCATAACCGTTGGTATGTTCTTCCACCTCCTACGAATACTTCTATGCGCTGAAAAAGAAAATTTATAGTTATAACTGATTTATATCGGGCTGACGTTATTTTACTAAAAAACATTAGATTCTCCTTATATTATAAGGTAGGGAGAATCTTTTTTTTTACTTTTGTGCCCAAATATTGTGGTACAAGCCATTATAAAAGAAAGAATTATGCAGAAAAACCTTGTCATTGTCGAGTCTCCGGCAAAAGCAAAAACGATTGAAAAGTTTCTTGGGAAAGATTTCAAAGTCCTTTCAAGTTACGGACATATACGCGATCTGAAGAAAAAAGAGTTCAGTATCGACGTAGAGAAGAATTTTAAACCCAATTATGAAATTCCGGCAGACAAAAAGGCTCTGGTTAGCACACTGAAAGCAGAAGCGAAAGAGGCAGAAACCGTATGGCTCGCATCCGATGAGGACCGCGAGGGAGAGGCTATCGCCTGGCATCTGTATGAGGTCTTAAAACTAAAACCGGAAAACACAAAACGAATCGTATTTCATGAAATTACGAAAAGTGCTATCTTAAAAGCAATCGAACAACCACGTGATATTGACATTAACCTCGTGAATGCACAGCAAGCACGACGTATTCTGGACCGTATCGTAGGTTTTGAACTGTCTCCTGTACTTTGGAGAAAAGTGAAACCGGCGCTTTCGGCAGGACGTGTACAATCGGTTGCCGTTCGACTGATTGTTGAGCGCGAACGCGAAATCCATGCTTTCAAATCGGAAGCAGCTTACCGTGTGACCGCCGTTTTCCTTGTGCCCGACACTGATGGGAAACTAGTGGAGATGAAAGCCGAACTGGCCCACCGTATCAAAACGAAGAAAGAAGCAGAAGCATTCCTCAACGCATGTAAAGGAGCTAATTTTGCTATCGAAGATATTACTACCCGTCCGTTAAAGAAAACACCTCCTGCTCCGTTCACAACTTCGACATTGCAACAGGAAGCTGCACGCAAATTAGGCTATACGGTGGCGCAAACTATGATGATTGCCCAACGTTTGTACGAATCGGGATTTATCACCTATATGCGTACCGACTCCGTGAACTTGTCGGAATTTGCAACCATAGGCAGTAAGGATGCTATCATCAAAATGATGGGTGAACGTTATGTGCATCCTCGTCACTTTGAAACGAAAACCAAAGGGGCACAGGAGGCACATGAAGCAATCCGTCCTACCTATATGGAAAACCAGTCCATCGAAGGGACAGCGCAGGAGAAAAAACTGTACGACTTGATATGGAAACGTACCATTGCCTCACAAATGGCAGATGCGGAACTGGAAAAGACAACTGTTACAATATCAATTAGCAGTAGTAGTGAAGTCTTTACAGCTATCGGTGAAGTTATTAAATTCGATGGATTCTTGCGTGTATACCGTGAATCTTATGACGATGAAAATGAACAAGAGGATGAAAGTAATCTGTTGCCTCCTCTGAAAAAAGGTCAGAAACTGGAACACGGTCCTATCGTTGCAACCGAACGTTTTACCCAACGCCCACCGCGCTATACCGAAGCAAGTCTTGTACGTAAATTGGAGGAGCTGGGAATCGGTCGCCCATCTACGTATGCGCCTACCATTTCCACGATTCAGAATCGCGAATATGTGGAAAAAGGCAATAAAGACGGAGAAGAACGGATGTTCAATGTGCTGACATTAAAAGACCAACAAGTCAAAGACGAAAATCATACTGAAATTACCGGAACAGAAAAGGCCAAGTTATTCCCTACGGATACCGGAACGGTAGTAAATGATTTCCTCACCGAATATTTCCCTGATATTCTGGATTATAACTTTACAGCTAGTGTAGAAAAAGAGTTCGATGAAATTGCCGAAGGAGAAGTGAAATGGACTTCAATTCTGAAAACCTTCTACGACCAATTCCACCCGTCAGTAGAAAACACTTTGGCAATAAAGACTGAACATAAAGTAGGCGAACGTATTTTGGGTGAGGAACCGGAAACAGGTAAACCTGTTTCAGTAAAAATCGGACGTTTTGGTCCTATGGCGCAAATCGGTACGGCGGAAGATGAAGAAAAGCCACGTTTTGCACAAATGAAAAAAGGTCAGTCCATAGAAACGATCACATTGGAAGAAGTGCTGGAATTGTTCAAGCTGCCCCGTACGTTAGGCGAATATGAAGGAAAGACAGTCAGTGTAGGTATTGGTCGTTTCGGTCCGTATGTACTACATAATAAGGTGTATGTATCGCTCCCGAAAACGATGGATCCCATGGAAATTACTTTAGAAGAGGCGGAACAACTGATTCTAGAGAAACGCACAAAGGAAGCCGAACGCCACATCAAGAAGTTCGCAGAAGAACCAGAATTGGAAATTCTGAATGGTCGTTACGGACCATATATAGCATATAAAGGTAATAACTATAAGATTCCTAAAGATATTGTCCCACAGGATTTAAGCCTGCATAGTTGCATGGAATTAATCAGGATACAGGACGAGAAAGGTGTTACCTCAGCACCAAAAAAGAAATTTGCAAAAAAGAAGTAAATATCTTTTGGAAAGCTTTCGGTTTATTTCTATATTTGCCCATTAATATCTTTATATTTCATTAACATATGAAACAAACAATATTTGTAAAGACATTAATGGGCATATTTTGTATCCCATTGATATGTAGTTGTGTAGACAATGAACGTGATTTATTTCAAGAACCCGAGAAGATTCCCAAAGAACAGTTCTTTGATTTCGACATGAATCAAAGTTTAGCCTTAGATATTGACTATGGCTTTAAGGAAGAATATACGGTTCTTTTTGAGATTTATGACCAAGATCCGATCGAAGTAAATGACAAAGATGGTAGTTGGAAGAAAAAAGAAGTAGAACCCTTTTATCGGGCTGCAACTGACAAACATGGTAAATTTAGTGAAGATGGAATAAGTATACCGGCTGATATCTCAGAAGTATGGCTATCATCCGACTATCTAGGTACAGCATCTCCGGTAAAACTAACAATTAACGCCGATCATCGTATTTCTTTCAACCAAAATGACTATGTTAAGTCCCTGCTTGAAAAAGCATCAACCCCGATAAGCAGAGGGGCAACAGCCAATCAGCACAAATATTTGGATGTCTGGACACTGCTGCCTGGTATGGACTGGGATGACAACGGACGTCCCAATAACTTATCAAAAGAAAAGAATATTCCTCCTGCTGATGTACTTTATAATATAAAAAGCATCTTCGACAAAGCGGGAGGAAGGAACATTCATGATAACTATCCTGAGTTCTTTAATGGTGATATGATATCAGATATCCCTATCACTAAAGATACAGAAGTTAGTCTAGTATTTGTTAACAGTAGTGCCGCATGGTATAATACAGTAGGGTATTACACTTATCCGACCAGCGAAATACCGACCATAGAAAACATCAAAAGGATATTAGCATTCCCAAATGCTTCTCCTATTTATAAAACAGCCGGAGTAGGAGCTTTAGTCTGTGGTGATGAAGTTAAACTAAAATACTGGAATGAAGACACGGGAAAATTTGAAGACAAATTTCCTAAGGGCGTCACTATTGGCTGGTATCTGCAAGGTATGGGATTCAGAAGCACACCTTCAAACGGAGATTCACAAGGCGATCTCGTAAAAGGAATGGGCCCTCGATACTCCACCACAATTTTGAATGAACCGGGAAAGGAAGGCGTACAAAGACAAAGAACCATATCGTTACGGGACAGTAAATCTAATCAGATTGTTGCTATCGGATTTGAGGACAACATAGACCTCGATTACTGTGATGCAATTTTCTATGTTCACATAGCCGAAAAAGATGCTATTGATGAAGGTGTAATTCCCGAGTTACCAACAGATCCGGAAGGTCCAACTGATGAAGACAACTATACTTCTTATTCCGGGATATTGACATTCGAAGACTTATGGCCGGAGCAGGGAGATTACGATATGAATGACGTAATGATACGATATACCAGTAAAGTATATAAATCAATACTGACCAATCGTATCTATAAGGTTGTTGACGAGTTCACTCCATTACATCGTGGAGGTTATTTAGTGAATGGTTTTGGTTATCAATTGCATAACACTACTAATAGCGATATTAGCAAAGTTACTATTGAAAGCCCTTCGTATGCGCCCAAATCCCAATATATGCCCGGAGAAACAGAGGCTGGTCAATCACATCCTACAATCTTGCTATTTGATAATATGGCAATATTTGATAATAAAGAAGAAAAAGCCAGGAAATACACTGTAACTATCCAAGTAAATGATGTTACTTCGAAAAGTATATTGCCACCTTACAATCCGTTTATCTTCGTAGGATCTGGCCAAGCCAGAGGTAGAGAAGTGCACTTGGTAAAATATCCTCCTACTGATAAAGCCGATCTTTCATTATTAGGAACAGGAAAAGACGTATCCAGGCCAGAAGAAGATTTATATTATGTTTCAATAGATCTGATGCCGTTTGCACTCAATATGCCGGTTAGTGAATTCCCGATCCCTGAGGAAGGTATAAGAATAGACGAATCGTATCCGAAGTTTACGACATGGGTTAAATCTAATGGCGCACAAGCTAAAGACTGGTATAAGTATCCTAAGAAATAACAATTATCAGCATAAGAAACAGAATCGGGCAGGCAAGGCTTGAACTTTGTCTGCCTTTCTTTTTTACTTTATCCTACCTTAAATCCCCTATCGGTATACACTCTATCAAACAAAGAGAGAGGGGAATCATACGACACGCAACATATTTATAAAATGATCTAACGGGATTCCTTTCATTATATACATAATGAAGAAACCCCGTAGAAAGATATTTTGTTCAGAGAATGTCTTACATTCTGGAAGGTACTTCAATACCCAGTAAACTCATACCCAAACGCACGACTTTGGCCACATTAGCCGACAGAGCGATACGGAACACTTTCACCGCTTCGTTCTCTTCGCGCAAAATACTGAAGTCATGGTAGAACTGGTTGTATTCTTTCACCAAATCATAAGTATAATTCGCAATAATAGACGGGCTGTAATCTTCCCCTGCCTGCTTGACAACAGCAGCAAAGTCGGCAACCATTTGAATCAGCCCCTCTTCTTTTTCGCTCAATTCAATACCAGCAGGAATCTGTCCGGGAACCACAATACCCGATTCGGCAGCTTTACGAAGCACAGACTGAATACGAGCATAAGTATATTGAATAAACGGGCCTGTATTACCATTGAAGTCGATAGACTCTTTCGGATTAAACGTCATATTTTTACGCGCATCTACTTTCAAAATGAAATATTTCAATGCACCCAGACCGACGATACGGGCAATATCATCAGCTTCTTCCTGTGTCAAACCATCCAATTTGCCAAGTTCCTGTGAAGTTTCTTTAGCAGTGGCAATCATTTCTTCCATTAGGTCATCAGCGTCCACCACCGTACCTTCACGAGATTTCATCTTGCCCTCCGGCAACTCTACCATTCCATAAGAGAAGTGAACCAGGCTCTTGCCCCACTCAAAACCGAGTTTGTCAAGCAGAATAGAAAGCACCTGAAAATGATAGTTTTGCTCATTACCTACTACATAAATCATCTTGTCAATAGGATAGTCTGCAAAGCGAAGTTTAGCTGTACCGATATCTTGCGTCATATAAACAGATGTACCATCGCCACGAAGAAGCAACTTATGATCCAAACCTTCAGCAGTCAGATCCGCCCAAACAGATCCGTCCTCTTTTTTGAAAAAGAAACCTTTTTCCAGCCCTTCCATAACCTTCTCCTTCCCTTCGAGATAAGTGTTGGATTCATAATATATCTTGTCGAAGCTGACACCCATTTTCCGGTAAGTTTCATCAAATCCGGCATACACCCAGTTATTCATCATTTCCCACAATCCGCGTATTTCCGGGTCACCGGCTTCCCACTTCACCAACATTTCACGAGCTTCCTGCATCAAGGGAGAAGCAGCTTCCGCTTTCGCCTTAGCTTCATCCTCACTCATTCCCTGTGCCGCAAACTCAGTCATAAGTTCCTTTACCTCCGCTTTATAATGCCTATCGAAAGATACATAATAATCGCCAACGAGGTGGTCACCTTTTTTGCCGGAAGTTTCCGGGGTTTCACCGTTTCCATATTTCTTCCATGCCAGCATGGATTTACAGATATGGATACCACGATCGTTTACGATATTTGTTTTTACTACCTTATTACCATTTGCCGCCACAATGTTAGCCAATGCGTTACCTAAAAGGTTATTACGCACATGACCTAAATGAAGAGGTTTGTTCGTATTCGGAGAAGAATACTCAATCATCACCAATGGCGAAGTTTCGGTAGCTTTCACCAGACCATATTGTTCGTCAGCCTGAATTTCATTCAGCAAATCGATCCACGTAGCCGATGCGATAGTCAAGTTCAGGAAACCTTTTATCACATTAAAAGCTGCTACTGCCGGTTCGTTCACCTTCAGATATTCACCGATTTCCTGCGCCGTCTGTTCCGGTCCTTTTCTTGACATTTTCAGAAAAGGGAACACGACCAGCGTCAGATGTCCTTCAAATTCTTTTTTGGTCTTTTGAATTTGCACCATTTTTTCAGGGACTTCCTGACTGTAGAGTGCTTTCAGTCCGCTAATGACGGACGCTACAAGTTTATCTTCTATCTTCATAATCAAGTTGTTTCTTGCGCGCAAAGATACAAAAAAAGGAGACGTATACGTCTCCTCTTTCTAATTTCTTTCAACTATGATATCTTATTCAACAGCTGCAGACAATTCAGCACCAGCTTTAAACTTAGCTACTTTCTTTGCAGGAATAGTAATAGTTGCCTTTGTAGAAGGGTTAATACCAGTTCTTTCAGCTCTTTCGCTTACAGAGAAAGTACCAAAACCAACGAGAGATACTTTATCGCCAGCTTTCATAGCATTAGTAACTGAAGTGATAAAAGCATCAAGTGCTTTTTTTGCATCGGCTTTGCTCATTTGAGATTCAGCAGCCATTGCGCTAATAAGTTCAGACTTATTCATAATACGTAAAATGATTAATTAATATATATGTTACACAAAAGATTATCCTACAAGGGATTAATTCCACAAATATAGCCGAACAAAACAACATATCAAATAAAAACATAAAAAAAACGCAGCAAATTATTGAAAAAGAGCTAATAGGAAGTCTTTTTCATGCTTTAAAACAGAATTTATTCGTACTTTTGCATCTAGTATCTAAATATTCAGAATTTAAAATGATGCCAACTGTAACTAAAAACCTGATAATTATCAATGTATTAGTATTTTTCGGAACGCTTGTAGCCCAACGTTACGGTATAGATTTAGCTAATTATCTAGGATTACATTTTTTCCTCGCAAGTGATTTCAATCCGGCACAGCTCATCACGTACATGTTTATGCATGGCGGGTTCAGCCATATATTTTTTAATATGTTTGCCGTTTTCATGTTCGGACCGATTCTCGAACAAACCTGGGGTCCCAAACGTTTCCTGTTTTACTATATCCTTTGCGGTATCGGTGCAGGACTCATTCAGGAAGGGGTTCAATATATTCAGTACATAACGGAACTGAGCCAACACACGGAAGTGAACTTAATAGGTTACGGCATCATTTCTATGGACCAGTATCTCAACATGATGACTACCGTAGGTGCTTCAGGAGCCGTTTACGCCATTTTGCTGGCATTCGGAATGTTGTATCCCAACAACCAACTGTTTATCTTCCCGCTGCCTTTCCCTATCAAGGCTAAATTCTTCGTTATCGGATATGCTGCGATTGAGTTATGGGCAGGACTAGCCAACAGTGCCGGAGATAATGTAGCTCATTTTGCTCACTTGGGTGGAATGCTATTCGGGCTTATTCTGATTTTGTATTGGAGAAAAAAAAGTAAAAACAATGGGACATATTATAACTGATTTAAAAGAGACATTCAGAAGAGGGAATATATTTATCCAGCTGATTTACATTAACGTAAGCATTTTTATCATTGGCACGTTAATCAATGTTTTCTTGCAACTATTTCAGCACAGTATACCCGATATATTCGGCATATTCGCTTTACCGGCTTCCTTTATTCGGTTCTTTCATCAACCATGGTCGATTATCACTTATATGTTCATGCACGCCGGTCTTCTGCATATCCTATTCAATATGCTCTGGTTGTATTGGTTCGGAAGCTTGTTTCTACACTTTTTTTCAGCAAAGCATTTAAGAGGTTTGTACATATTGGGAGGTATCCTCGGAGGTTTATTATATATGGTTGCTTACAATGTATTTCCTTTGTTCAATCAGGAAGTAGCAGTTTCTACACTAGTAGGAGCTTCGGCTTCCGTCTTGGCGATTGTGGCTGCCACTGCTTACCGTGAGCCCAATTACCGGGTACAACTCTTTCTTTTCGGCGCAATCCGTCTCAAATATCTGGCACTCGTTGTTATAGGAATTGACGTATTATCTATCACGTCAAGCAATGCCGGAGGACATATCGCTCACTTGGGCGGCGCTCTTGCCGGACTTTGGTTTGCCGCCAGCCTAAGCAAAGGGGCGGATCTGACCGCATGGATCAACTGGCTTCTGGACGCTTTTATCTCTCTATTCCAGAAAAAGACATGGAAACACAAACCCAAAATGAAAGTACATTACGGAGGAGGCACGACCAGTCGTGAAAAAGATTATGATTACAACGCCCATAAAAAAGCACAGTCTGACGAAATAGACCGCATTCTGGATAAATTGAAAAAATCCGGTTACGACAGTCTGACGACGGAGGAAAAGAAAAGCTTGTTCGATGCAAGCAAAAGATAATAAGATGGAACATATTGGCAAAATTGTCGCATATCTGATATTAGCTATCAACGCTTTCTTCGTAGGAACGCTGATATTGAGCGCTTACAGTCCTTATCTTAATCCGAAATTGAATCCGCTTTCCTCTGGACTGGGGCTTGCATTTCCACTATTTTTGGTAATCAATATCGCTTTTATCATTTTCTGGGTATTCATCAATTACCGGTATGCTTTAGTACCGCTAATCGGTTTTTTGGTTTGCTTTCCGCAGATAAGGACCTATATTCCTTTCAATTCCACTACCAAGACAATCCCGGAAGGAAGTATCAAAATTCTTTCTTATAATGTAATGAATTTCAGCAATTTGGAAAAGAAAGACGGAAAGAATCCAATCTTATCATACCTGGTTAACAGCAAAGCAGATATTATCTGTTTGCAAGAATATAATGCAGCGCAGAATAAAAAATATCTGACAGAAGCAGACATCAAAAAAGCATTGAAAGCATATCCCTATTATTCCGTTCGCCGACAAAACAGAAGCGACGTACAGCTTGCCTGTTTTTCTAAATATCCCATACTTTCAGTATCTCCCATTGATTATGAAAGTACATACAATGGTTCCGTCAAATATGTGCTGGCAGTGAATAATGACACAGTCACTCTGATTAACAACCATTTGGAGTCCAACAAACTTACCAAGGAAGACCGGGGAATGTATGAGGATATGATTAAGGACCCGAACGCCAAGAAGGTAAAAACCGGACTTCGGCAACTGGTCAAAAAATTAGCGGAAGCATCAGCCATCCGCGCTTCGCAGGCAGACTCCGTAAACAAAGCCATTACAGAAAGCAAATATCCGACTATTATAGCGTGTGGTGATTTCAACGACGGCTCTATCTCGTATACTCACCGTATCCTGACTCAAAAATTGGACGACGCATTTACCCAATCCGGCAAAGGATTAGGAATCTCGTATAATCAGAACAAATTCTATTTCCGTATCGACAATATCCTGATAAGCCCTAACCTGAAAGCTTATAACTGCACCGTAGACCGATCTATAAAGGCTTCGGACCACTATCCTATCTGGTGCCATATCAGCAAGCGATAAGAACTGTAAACTCTAATATAAAACACTTATGATGATTAAAAAAACACTAACCATTTTAGCTGCAAGTTGCATGATGTACTCCTGTACTACAAAAACAGAAAGTAATCCTTTCTTTACAGAGTTTCAAACAGAGTATGGTGTTCCTTCTTTTGATAAGATTAAACTGGAACATTACGAACCCGCCTTCCTGAAAGGTATCGAAGAACAAAATCAGAACATCGAGGCTATCATCGAGAGCCCGGAAGTTCCAACATTTGAAAATACAATCGTAGCGCTGGACAACAGTGCTCCCATTTTAGACCGTGTCAGTGCTATCTTTTTCAATATGACAGACGCAGAAACGACCGATTCGCTGACCGAGTTGTCTATCAAACTGGCTCCGGTTCTTTCGGAACACGAAGATAATATTTCCTTGAACCAGACACTTTTCAAACGGATAAACGATGTCTATCAACAAAAAGACTCATTGAACCTGACAATAGAACAACAACGACTGCTAGACAAGACCTATAAAAGCTTTGTCCGCTCCGGAGCCAACCTCGACACAAAACAACAAGCTCGCCTCCGTGAAATCAACAAGGAACTTTCTACACTCGGTATCACCTTCAGCAACAATGTATTGAACGAGAATAATGCTTTCCAACTTTTCGTTGACAAGCAGGAAGACCTTGCCGGCCTGCCGGAATGGTTCTGCCAAAGTGCCGCCGAAGAGGCTAAAGCTGCCGGACAACCGGGAAAATGGTTGTTTACTCTACATAACGCCAGCCGCCTGCCCTTCCTGCAGTATTCAGAAAACCGCCCACTCCGTGAGAAGATGTATAAAGCATATATCAACCGTGGAAATAATAACGATAAGAACGACAATAAAGAAGTAATCAGCAAAATCATTTCCCTCCGTCTGGAAAAGGCGAACTTATTGGGCTTCGATTGCTATGCCAACTTCGTGTTAGACGAAACCATGGCTAAAAATGCTAATAACGTAATGGACCTCCTGAATAATCTATGGAGCTACGCCCTGCCAAAAGCGAAATCGGAGGCCGCAGAACTTCAGCAACTTATGGACAAGGAAGGCAAAGGTGAAAAACTGGAAGCATGGGACTGGTGGTACTACACCGAAAAACTCAGAAAAGAGAAATACAACCTGTCCGAAGAAGACACGAAACCTTACTTCAAATTGGAAAATGTCCGCGAAGGTGCTTTTGCCGTAGCTAATAAACTATATGGTATCACCCTAAGCAAGCTGGAAGATATCCCTACTTATCACCCTGATGTAGAAGTGTTTGAAGTAAAAGACGTCGATGGTTCCCAACTCGGTATCTTCTATGTAGACTACTTCCCACGTCCCGGAAAAAGCGGCGGAGCATGGATGAGCAACTACCGCGAACAAAGTGGGCCAATCCGTCCGCTAGTATGCAATGTTTGCAGCTTTACCAAACCGATAGGTGACACCCCTTCTCTACTCACAATGGATGAAGTGGAAACACTGTTTCACGAGTTCGGACATGCACTGCACGGCTTGCTCACCCAATGCAAATACAAAGGAACTTCCGGCACCAATGTTGTACGTGATTTTGTAGAACTTCCCTCTCAAATCAACGAACATTGGGCAACCGAACCGGAAGTGTTGAAAATGTATGCCAAACATTATGCTACCGGTAAAGTAATCCCCGATGAAATCATCGAAAAAATACTTCAGCAGAAAACATTCAACCAAGGATTCATGACTACCGAACTGCTGGCTGCCGCTATCCTTGACATGAACCTGCACATGCTGAAAGATGTAAAGAATTTAGATGTTGTTTCGTACGAAAAAGAAGCTATGGACAAGCTCAATCTTATCTCTGAAATTGCCCCACGTTACCGTGTGACTTACTTCAATCACATCATCGGCGGATATGCAGCCGGCTATTACAGTTACCTGTGGGCTAACGTACTGGATAACGACGCCTTTGAAGCTTTCAAAGAGCATGGAATCTTCGACAAAAACACCGCCGAATTGTTCCGTCGGAACGTGTTGGAGAAGGGTGACAGCGAAGACCCGATGACTCTCTACAAAAATTTCCGTGGCACAGAACCGAGCATGGAGCCACTGCTGAAAAACAGAGGAATGAAATAAATCGGTAAAAAAGCCCTTAAACATCAAATATTTGAGGGCTTATTACACATGAATGTGAAAAAAAAACTATATTTGCAGCCTTGTATGCGGCAAAAAGGACTTGTGTACGACAGAATTTAACTGAAAATTAAATTAAAAAAGTAATCATCATAAATTAAAAGTAAAATGCAAAACAAAGGATTTGTAAAGGTTTTTGCGGTATTACTCACGCTGGTATGCGTGTTCTACCTCTCCTTCTCCTTCGTAACACGCCATTATAACAACAAGGCGAAAGAAATTGCGAACGGCGACATGAAAGTAGAACAAGACTACCTTGACTCTCTCTCCAATGAGAAGGTCTGGCTGGGTAACTGGACGCTGAAACAATGTCGTGAAATGGAGATTAGTTTAGGTTTGGACCTGAAAGGTGGTATGAATGTTATCCTTGAAGTTTCTGTACCTGATGTTATTAAAGCACTGGCTGACAACAAGCCGGACGAAGCTTTCAATAACGCATTGGCAACAGCAGCAAAACAGGCTATCAACAGTCAGGATGATGTAATCACCCTGTTTGTCAAAGAATACCACAGAATTGCTCCGGACGCGAAACTTTCCGAACTATTCGCTACACAACAGTTGAAAGACAAGGTTAGCCAGAAATCAACGGATGCGGAAGTTGAAAAAGTATTGAGAGAAGAAGTAAAAGCGGCTGTTGAGAACTCATTCAACGTACTTCGTACCCGTATCGACCGCTTTGGTGTGGTTCAACCGAACATCCAGAGCCTGGAAGACAAAATGGGACGTATCATGGTAGAATTGCCGGGTATCAAAGAACCGGAACGTGTGAGAAAACTTCTTCAAGGTTCGGCTAACCTGGAATTCTGGGAAACATATACCGCCAAAGAAATTCTTCCGGCTATGCAGTCAGCAGACGCTAAATTGCGTGCAGTGTTAACTCAGGAAACAACTACTGATTCTGTTACAACAGACACTACAAAAGCTGCTGTTCTTACCGAAGCAACTCCGACTAAGAAAGCCGTAAGTGCTGCCGACAGCCTTGCTGCCGCTCTGAAAGGAGACGCCAAACAAGATGATGCAACTGCTGCGAACATGGAAGAGATCAAGAAACAGTATCCTTTGCTGTCTATACTGCAATTAAACTCTAGTGGGCAGGGTCCGGTTATCGGATATGCAAACTACAAGGACACTGCAGACATTAACAAATATCTGGCTATGCCGGAAATCAAAGCAGAACTTCCAAAAGACCTCCGTCTGAAATGGGGTGTTTCTCCTTCCGAATTTGACAAAAAAGGTCAGACTTTCGAATTGTATGCAATCAAATCTACCGAACGCAACGGCAAAGCTCCGTTGGAAGGTGACGTAGTAACAGATGCCAAAGACGAATTCGACCAGTACAGCAAACCGGCTGTCAGCATGTCTATGAATTCTGACGGTGCACGCCGTTGGGCTCAACTGACCAAACAGAATATCGGTCGTGCTATCGCTATCGTTCTTGATAACTATGTATATTCTGCACCGAACGTAAACACTGAGATCACAGGCGGACGTTCACAGATTACAGGTCACTTCACTCCGGAGCAGGCAAAGGACTTAGCTAACGTATTGAAATCAGGTAAGATGCCGGCTCCGGCTCACATCGTACAAGAAGATATCGTAGGTCCGTCACTGGGTCAGGAATCTATCAATGCGGGTATCTTCTCATTTGTTGTTGCTTTGATTCTGTTGATGATTTATATGTGCTCTATGTATGGCATCATCCCGGGTATGGTTGCCAATGGGGCATTGATCCTCAACTTCTTCTTTACACTGGGAATCCTTTCGTCCTTCCAGGCTGCGCTGACAATGTCCGGTATTGCCGGTATGGTGTTGTCACTGGGTATGGCAGTGGATGCGAACGTACTTATCTATGAACGTACAAAAGAAGAACTTCGCGCAGGTAAGGGAGTGAAGAAAGCACTTGCTGACGGTTATTCCAACGCATTCTCGGCTATCTTTGACTCTAACTTGACATCTATCATTACAGGTATCATCCTATTCAACTTCGGTACCGGTCCGATTCGTGGTTTTGCTACGACATTGATTATCGGTATCCTTGTATCCTTCTTTACAGCTGTGTTCATGACTCGGCTGGTTTACGAACACTTCATGAGTAAAGATAAGTGGCTGGGGCTGACATTTACAACTAAGATTTCAAAGAACCTGATGACCAATACACGTTTCGATTTTATGGGTACGAACAAGAAGTCCCTTATTATCGTCAGTGCAGTAATTATCGTTTGTATCAGCTCATTTGCAATCCGTGGCTTGAGTCAGAGTATCGACTTCACCGGTGGACGTAACTTCAAGGTACAGTTCGAAAACCCGGTTGAACCGGAACAAGTACGCGAGCTAATTGCCAGCAAGTTCGGTGATGCTAACGTAAGTGTTATCGCTATCGGTACAGATAAGAAAACAGTACGTATCAGCACAAACTACCGCATCGAAGATGCAGGTAACAACGTGGACTCAGAAATTGAATCATACTTGTATGAAACTCTGAAACCGGTACTGACTCAAAACATTTCTTTGGAAACTTTCATCGATCGTGACAATCATACCGGTGGTAGTATCGTAAGTTCACAGAAAGTAGGTCCGAGTATCGCAGACGATATTAAGACAGGTGCTATCTACTCTGTTGTATTGGCATTGCTTGCTATCGGCCTGTACATCCTACTCCGTTTCCGTAACATTGCTTACAGTATCGGCTCTATTGTGGCCTTGAGTTGTGACACCATTATGATTATCGGTGCTTACTCACTGTTCTGGGGCATCCTGCCGTTCTCTCTGGAAATTGACCAGACATTTATCGGTGCTATCCTGACGGCTATCGGTTACTCTATTAATGATAAAGTGGTAATCTTCGACCGTGTGCGCGAGTTCTTCGGCCTGTATCCGAAACGTGACAAACGTCAGTTGTTCAACGACTCTTTGAACACTACACTTGCACGTACTATCAATACATCATTGAGTACATTGATCGTGTTAGTGTGTATCTTCATCCTCGGTGGTGATTCAATCCGCAGCTTCGCATTCGCAATGATTCTCGGTGTTGTTATCGGTACATTGTCTTCACTGTTCATTGCATCTCCGATTGCATACAACATGATGAAGAACAAAAAAGTTGTAGTACCGGCAGCTACGGAAGAATAATAAAGTCCAGAAATAGAAAAAGCCTCTTCCGGATGTTCGGAAGAGGCTTTTTCTATTGATTATTAAAACAAATATAAGCTATAAGACGTTAATCTTGAAAGAAGCTATTGTAAAACTTAAAACTTGATACAGCATGAAAGCCTACAACACAACTTCCTATAGATTCCTCTTTGTAGTAGCCTCGAGGGGAATCGAACCCCTATCTAAAGTTTAGGAAACTTCTATTCTATCCGTTGAACTACAAGGCCGTTATAAATTTGCTTGCAAAGATAACGGTTTCTGTTGATTTAACAAGAATAAAAATAAAGGTTCCTTCCAGACACTTCAAATATTCAGCGTCAATAGGACAATAAAGACTGATTTATTTTGATAATTCGATTAACTTTCCGACCTTTGCGCTCACAAATTGAAAGTAAAAATAGTTTTTAAATTAAATATAGTAATAAAAATTATGGCAGACGAAATGATGGTTAAAGAATTGGAGGAAGTCGTAGTACGTTTCTCCGGCGACTCCGGCGATGGCATGCAGCTGGCCGGCAACATCTTCTCGAACATGTCGGCTACGGTAGGAAATGACATCTGTACATTCCCCGATTACCCGGCAGACATCCGCGCTCCGCAAGGTTCGTTAACCGGGGTTTCCGGTTTTCAAGTACACATCGGCGCCGGGCAAGTTTACACTCCCGGAGACCGTTGTCACGTATTGGTAGCAATGAATCCTTCCGCACTAAAAACACAAATCAAATTCTGTAAACCGCAAGGACTTATCATCACCGACTCCGACTCATTCGAAGCCAGAGATTTAGAAAAGGCACAATTCAAGACTGACAATCCTTTCGAAGAATTGGGTGTTAAGCAAGAAGTACTTGAAGTGCCTATTTCTTCCATGTGTAAAGAAAGCCTGAAGGATTCAGGACTGGACAACAAATCCGTTCTCCGTTGTAAAAATATGTTCGCGCTGGGGTTAGTTTGTTGGTTGTTCAACCGTAACCTGGCAGCAGCCGAGAAAATGCTGCGCGAGAAATTCGCCAAAAAGCCCGAAATTGCAGAAGCCAACATCAAGGTATTGAACGACGGTTTCAACTACGGAGCCAACACTCACGCTTCTGTCTCTACTTATAAGATCGAAAGCAAAGCTCCGAAATCCAAAGGACTTTATACAGATATTAATGGTAATAAGGCAACGTCATACGGCTTGATAGCTGCAGCCGAGAAAGCTGGTCTAGAACTCTACTTGGGTTCTTATCCTATCACTCCGGCCACTGACATTCTGCACGAATTAGCCAAACATAAATCACTGGGCGTAAAAACCGTACAGTGCGAAGACGAAATCGCAGGTTGTGCATCTGCTGTCGGTGCAGCTTTTGCCGGTGCCCTGGCAGTAACTACGACTTCCGGCCCGGGCGTCTGCCTGAAAAGTGAGGCAATGAACCTTGCCGTTATCGGCGAACTTCCACTAGTGATCGTCAACGTACAGCGTGGCGGACCGTCTACCGGTCTTCCTACGAAATCAGAACAGACCGACTTACTGCAAGCTCTCTACGGACGTAACGGTGAAAGCCCGATGCCCGTCATTGCTGCAACATCACCGACCAACTGTTTTGATGCTGCATATATGGCAGCTAAAATCGCTTTGGAACACATGACTCCAGTTGTACTGTTGACTGATGCTTTTGTAGCTAACGGCTCTGCAGCCTGGAAACTTCCTAACTTGGATGAATATCCTGCTATCAATCCACCGTATGTAACTCCTGATATGGCAGGAAACTGGACCCCGTACCAACGTAACGAAGAAACTGGTGTACGCTATTGGGCTATCCCGGGAACAGAGGGCTTCATGCATCGTATCGGTGGTCTTGAAAAGAGTAACGAAACAGGTGCAATCTCTACCGAACCGGAAAATCACAATAAAATGGTTCACCTTCGTCAAGCCAAAGTGGACAAAATTGCAGACTACATCCCCGAGCTCGAAGTATTGGGCGACAAAGATGCAGATTTGCTGATTGTAGGCTGGGGTGGTACTTACGGCCATCTCCGTCTGGCTATGGACTATATGCGCGAACATGGAAAGAAAGTGGCTTTCGCCCACTTCCAATACATCAACCCGCTACCGAAGAACACGGCTGACGTATTACGTAAATATAAAAAGATCGTGGTAGCTGAACAGAACTTGGGACAATTTGCAGGTTACCTGCGCATGAAAGTGCCTGGACTGAACATCAGCCAGTTCAACCAAGTGAAAGGACAGCCTTTCGTTACGAGAGAATTGATAGATGCATTTACTAAATTATTGGAGGAATAAGAGATGAGCGATAAAGTATATACCGTACAAGATTATAAATCAGGCCAGCCCCGCTGGTGTCCGGGATGCGGTGACCACGCTTTCCTGAATTCACTGCATAAGGCTATGGCCGAATTGGGAACAGCTCCGCATGATATTGCCGTAATTTCGGGTATCGGTTGCTCTTCCCGTCTGCCTTACTATGTAAATACGTATGGCTTCCACACTATACACGGACGTGCAGCTGCTATTGCAACAGGAGCCAAAGTAGCTAATCCCAATTTGACTATCTGGCAGATTTCCGGTGACGGTGATGGCCTGGCAATCGGTGGTAACCACTTCATCCACGCTGTCCGCCGTAACATTGACTTGAATATGATTCTGCTGAACAACCGCATTTACGGTTTGACCAAGGGACAATATTCACCGACTTCCGAACGTGGATTTGTCAGTAAATCATCTCCTTACGGAACAGTAGAAGACCCATTCCATCCGGCAGAACTTGCTTTCGGCGCACGTGGACGTTTCTTTGCACGCTGTATCGCTGTAGACGGTGCCGCTTCCGTAGAAGTATTGAAAGCAGCAGCCACTCATAAAGGTGCTTCGGTTGTCGAAGTTCTACAAAACTGTGTTATTTTCAACGACGGAACTCATGCCAGCGTTGCAACCAAAGAAGGACGTGCCAAGAACGCGATCTATCTGGAACATGGTAAACCGATGTTGTTCGGTGAAAACAAAGAATTCGGATTAATGCAGGAAGGTTTCGGACTGAAAGTAGTGAAACTCGGTGAAAACGGTATCACAGAAAAAGATATTCTTATCCACGATGCACACTGCCAGGACAATACACTTCAACTGAAACTGGCCTTGATGGAAGGTCCCGACTTCCCGATTGCACTCGGTGTAATCCGCGATGTAGATGCTCCGACCTACAATGATGCAGTTACAGAACAAATCGAAGAAATCAAAGGCAAAAAGAAATACCACAATTTCCAAGAGCTGTTGATGACTAATGATACTTGGGAAGTGAAGTAAATTCATAATTTATCTAATAACAAAGGCGTAGAGTGAGAACTGGTTCTCTTTCTACGCCTTTATTTATTATCCACCATAATTCAGCCATTCTGCCGATCAAACTATGTACGAACTCTCTTGAGATGAGCAGAGTAATTCCCCTACCGCCATATGGAATTTGAAATTCATAAAATATATCCTTTTATTCTATTGATAGATATCCGTTCCAAATGCCCAACCCAAATAATTTGCCTCCAGCACCTTATCTACTTTATCAAACACGACTGTGAATGGATGCTTCAAGTTACAATGAAGATTAGTTATTTGCCTCTCATTTGCTTTGACCTTCAGTTTATTTCCTTGCTTTTCAATAGTACAGTTGTATCCGACAACCGAACCATCCGGACGTTCTACAATAAAGGCGTTAGTAAGCATAGATTCAGCAATACACTTGAATACTTCGTGCACATCGTTATCCTGTGTATTAATTGTCTGCCAATCACTAACCATATTCACATATTGTTCACCTATAATAAATTCGCGTGTATCATAGAGTTCAGGATGTGGATTTCCAAAACTCAATGAATCTTGTGTCACATGTGTATCAGCACTGCAAGCCTGTTTTACTTTCAGATACGGATCTACAACAAATGCCCAGCGAAGATTTCCTGTACGATAATCAATCAGATGAGAAAAAGCTCCCATCGCATTATAAGTTTCTTTCAACCAGCGTTCTTCACCTGTCAGCAGATAAGCATAATAGGTAGCGTAACCACGCCAGCCGCTCCAACCGTGAGGAGAGTTGAACATATTCGGCAACATCTGCACGTCATATTGTGCTTCCCAATAACGCATGGTTCCACCCCTCCGGCGGGCATCGGGGACTCGCAGTTGGGTAAGACAGTCATGACTCTCCAGAATTTGTAACATAGCGTCTGTATAATGCTTACGCACCTTTTCGTCTTTCTGCATCAATCCCAGCATTCCAATCTGAAGTGCAGAACAGGAAATCATTCCATCCTCAAAAGTAAGTTCTCCTTCTGTTTCAAAGTCACCTTGTGAAGCAACCAACTGGTCGATAGCACGTTTGGCAGATTGATAATGGCGCTCCGCCGCCTCTGCCCATACAGTATTCTTCTTGCCTAACTCACGTTCGACCAAAGTAAGTTCCAGCATACTTTTCGCTACATAGATAACGCTGGTATAAATAATATGATGATTGACATAGGCACCATCTTCACGTTGCCAATTGTTCATCAACCAGTCTGCCAAACGAGAAGCCTTCTGTAAGTCGGCTATATCACCATAAGCTTGATATTTGTCTACTAACAAACCTATTGTCCCCGAAGTATTCTGTATGCGTGAAGCGTGGTACTTAGGCTCCATCTTTTGTTGATCATGTAACAAGCCGAATAAATAATCAAAGCGATCACGTAAAGCTTTATCCAGTTGTTCATCCGGAAAATATTGTGCAGCAATAAAAGAAGAATGGAAGCCATACCAACTTTCTATGTGTGAAGTAACTTTCTGGTGATATTTCAAAGCATTCCGACGTGCCTGTTCCATAGTCCATTTCCAGTCATGATGTACTGAAAGAATACCTTCTGTTTCTTTTCCATTGTCCCTGACACGTACTGTATACAACCCGACATCCGGCAGTACACACGACACTTGCTTTACTCCTTCTCCCTGTGTCCGGATATTGACCTTCAACTCCTGCCCTTTATCATCCAACACTTTGATATCTTTAGAACCAGACAGAACTTCAAAAGATGCGGTTTCTCCCGGAACATAAGTCGTCCGATCAATAGAGATCATCGGTATGCCAGTCGCCTTATGTATAACGTGTTCAAATTCCCCCAACGGATTTATATCCATGAGCACAATAGTCCAGCTCTTGATCTCCCCTTGTTTCAGCATCCACAAATCTTGTGGATTGCGTTCGGGCAAAGGTAATGCATTCATCAAATCCAGATTTAATGACTCTATCCGGTGCCCCATAAACCAATGTGGAGGTGGATCTTGATAACCCAAATTGTAAGCCACACTCCATGAAGCTACAGGCTGTGGCGATACAATTCCCAAAGCATGTCCTGCAGGGGTTTGCAGATAACCGTAGAAATGCGTCTTTTCATTGCGCATCAGCGTTGGGAAATATTTTCCAAACCAGTCCGGATACTTATCCATATAAGTATCGATTCCCAATTTCAGTCCCGCCTTTGTCGGTTGAAAAGGTACATTCCCTTTGTTTTCAAGAGTAACTTTCAAAGCCGGCTGCCCTTTCCATGACTGATACGTTAGACGGCACTCCACCTGGTCTATCGTACTCCGATAAGAAAGATATCCGTCAGGTATCCAAGCTGCGGTAATTTCTTTACCACTGATTTCAGCATAAAAAGAAGGACCACAGTTACCTTGCCCAGAACGAAAGAAAGGAATGGTGTCATTACCTTTCTTATCCTTGAAGATAATCTGTTCCAAATAGCCCTTGTCTGAAATGCGAGCTTCCCATCCGGTATGTTTCCATACGGTAGACTGAGAAAAGGCACCCATACTACATAATAAGCTTCCTAGCAGGAAATAATTTTTTATCATTTATATATCAGTTTTTTGTGTTTTGTATAGTAAATCACACTTCCCCTATATAAGGGAATTAAGGGAAAGTGTGATATGTATATGTCTATTTATGGCAACTCAATTACCAATTAGGATTCTGTACCAATTTCGGATTCTTGTTCAAATATTCCTGCTGAATCGGATAGAGGTAGCCTTCTTCTTTAAATACGAATGGCATCATGTCTGCCTTAACTTCCCTATTAAATTCTTCAGCTGTTGTACAAATTACTTTTTCAATTAACAAAATCGAGCCAAATATACAAGTATATCATCAATTACAAAAATAATAAGGCTTTAAAAGTTTTCAAATATAGGAAAGTTTCCACAAGAGAAGTTCCGCATCCGACTATAAAAGTCTTTTACTCAAATAGCGTACCGGATACCACACAGAAAGGAATCCGACAGTCAGAACGGTTATGAAGACAAGCACAACATCCCACGCATGAACACTGACAGGGTAGGCGTCCACGATAAAAGTACCACCGCCTCCACCTAGCGAAATTACGCCAAATTTCTGCTGGACAAAACATAAAATTAATCCGAGAATAATACCGGAGATAGCACCAAAAAGAGAAATAAGACGTCCCTCAAATAAGAATATCCGGGAAATAAGTTTATCATTAGCCCCCAGACTGCGTAATGTTACAACATCATCTTTTTTATCCAGTATCAGCATAGAAAGAGAACCGATCACATTAAAACAGGCAATCATAAGGATAAAAGTCAAAAATAGATAGGAGATCAGTTTCTCAATTTCCATAATACGGAACACATCCGCCTGCTGCTGATAACGGTCCTGAACAACAAAATCATCTCCCAACATTTTTTCGATCTTAGATTGTACAGATGAGACGTTTGCACCGGATTTTAATTTCAGCTCTATCGCAGAAACCTCCGTGGTATAATCCAGCAGTTGTCGGATAAAATCAAGAGAGGTAAGAATATATTTACCATCATACAGCTGTTGATTCACGACAAACACCACTCCGGGAGAATAAAGATAGTCACGTTTAAAGGAAGCACCGGGATTTGCCATATTTACTTTGGCATTCCGTTTGGGAAGATAAACCTGAAGCGGATCGACAAATTCCAATCCTGTACCTAAAGTGGCCACGAGTTCCACTCCCATAATCCCGTAATTCACAATCGAATCATGCAAGAGAAACTCACCGGCTCCATAAAGTATACTGTCAATCTCGGTCAATTCCTCAAAGTTATCTTCTACACCCTTCAAAACAGCCATAGTCTGACGGTCTTTATACTGTACCATTGCATTCTCTTCGAGCGTTTCTGTAGATACAGCCACTTCGGGAAGCGCACAAACAGCGCGAATCCGTTCATCTTGCCCGTCAAAAACCTTCCCTTCACGAACCACAATTTTCAACTGCGGATCGAAAGCGGTGAAAAAGCTGGCCACCATATCCTGAAAGCCGTTAAAAACAGAGAGTGTACAGATCAACGCCAATGTAGCAAGGGCCACTCCGCACACAGAAATGCCGGATATGATATTAATAGCATTATGTTTCTTTTTCGAAAAAAGATAACGCCGGGCTATATAGAAGGGGAAATTCACCTCTGCAATGAATTATTTCATTTCAGCAATGAGTCAATCTTCTCGATATAATCCAACGAATCATCCACAAAGAACTTCAGTTCAGGGATAATACGTAGCTGATAACGAACACGAGTACCCAGTTCATAACGAATGGATTTCATATTATCATTGATATTCTTCACCATTTCTTCTGCTTTCTCAGAAGGAAAAACACTGAGATAAACACGGGCAATACTCATATCCGGACTAATGCGCACAGCACTAACCGATACCAACGTCCCATGCATCGCCTTTGTCTGCAACAGGAATATCTCACTCAGTTCTTTCTGCAACAAGCGGGATATCTTATTCTGTCTAGTTGTTTCCATAAATCTACTCCTTTACTTTTTTCTTATAATCGTTAACCCATCACGTAAGGGTAATATTACTTTCTCCACCCGTTCATCTTTGGCTACAAGATCATTAAAAGCCTTAATGCCGATTGTCTGGGCATCCGTATTACGGGGTTGTTCCAGCACATGACCATCCCACAGCGTATTGTCAGCTATCATGTATCCTCCTTCGGAAAGATGAGCCAACGTCATTTCGTAATACTCAATATATTTACGTTTATCACCGTCAATAAAAGCCAGATCAAACGTAACGCCCAAATCGGGAACAAGTTCCAAGGCATCACCTATATAGAAACGGATTTTATCTGCAAATGGCGATTTTTCAAGCCACGGACGGGTAAAGTCCTCTTGTTCATCATTTATTTCAAAGGTATGCAACATTCCGCCCTCCGACAAACCTTCTGCCAGACAAAGAGCGGAATATCCGCTATACGTCCCGATCTCCAGTATCTGCCGAGGCCGAATCATCTTCACAAACATCTTCAACATCCGCCCCTGCAAATGCCCGGAAGCCATACGGGGACGAAGCAATTTTACGTGCGTATCCCGATACAGCGCTTTCAAATAATCGCTTTCGGGATCAATATGTTGCAGAATATATTCGTCAATAGATTCAGTCTCTTGCATACAGCCTGTTCTTTTTACAGATAACGGTTATTATTAGGCAATACGGTATCTTCCGCATGCTTCAACGCATCCTCCACCACATTTATTTCGAGGAAGGAAGTTTGCGTACCTTCTTTACCACTACTCAAATAGCCTACCATATCCGTTGGCTGCAAACGTCCTTCTTTCAACAGGCGGCGCAGGGCTGCAAAATAGTATTCCTGCCCGTTTGCGAGTTCCGGCATATAGATCGCTTCCACACCATAAGAAAGAGCCAGATGCCGCATCGTCTTTTCCTTATAACAAATAGCCAATACCGGATACTTGCCACGGAAAGCAGCCAGATTGCGTGCTGTACGTCCGCTATAACTGTCGGTAATGATCGCACGTATCTTTAACTTAGATGTAGCTTTTACAGCCTGTTTGGCAAGGAAAGCCGTAACATCATTACTGTTTTCATCCAACGGGATACGAATATCATTTTCTTCCAGTTTATCTTTTTCAGCCTGAGCCGCAATCTTAGTCATTGTTTTCACCGCATCCACCGGATACTTACCATAAGCAGTTTCACCACTCAACATCAAAGCGTCCGTACGATAATAAATTGCATTGGCAATGTCAGTAACTTCCGCACGAGTAGGACGAGGATTGTTAATCATCGTATGCAACATTTGCGTAGCAACGATCACCGGCTTCTTTGCCAGGATACATTTACGAATCAGCACACGCTGGATTCCCGGAATGCGTTCCTGAGGGACCTCAATACCTAAATCACCACGGGCAACCATAACGCCGTCGGCTACTTCCAGTATCTCATCAATATTATCTACGCCTTCCTGATTTTCAATCTTGGCAATAATCTTAATGTCACTATTATGAGCATCCAGAATCGCACGAATATCAAGTACATCCTGACGATTGCGCACGAAAGAGTGAGCGATAAAATCAATATCCTTTTCGATAGCATAAAGGATATTGTTACGGTCTTTTTCCGTCAAGGAAGGAAGATTGATACGAACACCCGGAACATTCACGCTCTTACGGCTTCCCAAAGTAGCTTCGTTCTTCACTTCACAAAGCAAATAATCAGCGGTTTTATCAATGACTTCCAGTTCCAGATCACCATCGTCAATCAAAATCGTACCACCGATATTCAAATCGTGTACAAAATTGGGATATGAAACAGCAATACACTCACGGGTAGTTTCAAGTTCCGGATTACCTACAATCTTTACTTTCTCACCTATTTTATATGGAATCGGTTCTGCATTGGCAGTCGTACGGACTTCCGGTCCTTTCGTATCCATTAGAATCGCAATACGATTGGACACGGTACGTACATTTGCAATCAGAGCTTCAAAACCTTCACGGCTGGCGTGCGCAGTATTCATACGCACCACATTCATTCCAGCTTCAAAGAGCTGTTTTATAAAATCCACATCACAACGTCTATCCGAAATAGAAGCCACAATCTTAGTCTGTTTCAATAACATAGTCTTTCTACCTATTATATATTATACCTTATTTATTTTCTAACAATGCCTCCAGCGCCAACCTATATGAATTCAGTCCAAAGCCGCAAATCACCCCTTTGCAGGCACAAGCAATCATCGACACATGCCGGAAAGACTCACGACTATGTACATTGGAGATATGCACCTCGATAACCGGAGACGTCACAGAGCGAATAGCATCCTGCAAAGCAATGGAAGTATGCGTATAAGCACCCGCATTCAGAATAATCCCGTCCACGTCAAATCCTACCTGCTGTATGCAGTCAATCATCTCTCCCTCAATATTCGATTGAAAATAGTCGATCTCCACGTCAGTGTATCTTTTGCGAAGTTCAGCCAAATAATCTTCAAATGTAACGCTTCCATATATGGAAGGTTCACGCTTACCCAACAGATTTATATTCGGGCCATTAATAATTTGTATCTTCATCGCGTAATCCTCTTTTTTTATACCTTTGTATCCAAAGAACAATATTTCAAGCCACAAAGATAGTGCAAACCGAATGTAGAAACAAATTTATTTGTATTCTGCTGAGGTGCAGCCTATCTTCGCGGAGCAAAGGTAGAAAAAAGAAATGGAAATCAACGAAAAAAAGAAGAAGAAGGAACAACAGGAACTGATAATCAGAAAGTATCAGCAGTATCTCAAACTGGAAAAGTCTTTATCTCCCAACACGCTGGAAGCCTATCTTACAGACCTGGACAAATTGATGAGTTTCCTGACCTTGGAGGGCATCAACGTTCTGGAAGTGTGCCTGTCTGATCTCCAACGTTTTACAGCCGGACTACATGATATTGGTATCCATCCCCGTTCGCAGGCCCGTATCCTGTCAGGGATCAAATCATTCTTCCGTTTCCTGCTTATGGCTGATTATTTGGAGGCTGATCCCAGCGAATTGCTGGAAGGGCCCAAAATAGGCTTCAAACTCCCTGAGGTGCTGACGGTGGAAGAAATCGACCGGATTATCTCTGCCGTCGACCGCAGTAAGGCCGAAGGGCAACGAAACAGGGCTATATTAGAGACCTTATATAGCTGCGGACTTCGCGTATCAGAACTTGTCAACCTCAAGCTGTCCGATCTTTATTTCGACGAGGGCTTCATCAAAGTGGAAGGAAAAGGCAGTAAACAACGACTTGTGCCCATTTCCCCCCGTGCCATTAACGAGATAAAACTCTACTTCACCGACCGTAACCGGATCGAAGTAAAAAAAGAATATGAAGATTTTGTATTTGTCAGCCAGCGGAGAGGCAAAGGACTTTCACGAATAATGATCTTCCACATGATTAAAGAATTAGCACAAACGGCAGGTATCATCAAAAATATCAGCCCGCACACTTTCCGCCACTCTTTTGCCACTCATTTACTGGAAGGCGGAGCCAATTTGCGGGCTATTCAATGCATGCTCGGACATGAGTCTATTGCTACAACCGAAATCTACACGCATATCGACCGTAATATGCTTCGCAGTGAGATCATTGAACATCATCCCCGAAATATCAAGTACCGGAAAGAAAAAGAGCGCTAATTTCATTAAATTATGATAAAATCAACCCCTTATCCTTATATTTATATTAAGAATTAATATCTTTGCGTTACTTTTTCTGTACTAGACAGAAAGGTGTATGTGAATACGACGATATTTCAATTACAAACATTTAATTTATACCTAAAATGACTAAGAAGTTGTACTTGCCTTTACTCATGGCAATGGTTGTTGCATTATTCTCTTCTTGCAGCAAAAAAATGGGTGAATTATCAGCTGATTACTTCACTGTTACTCCGCAGGTGCTGGAGGCAGTAGGTGGTAAAGTTCCTGCAACCATTAACGGCAAATTCCCGGAAAAGTATTTCAACAAGAAAGCAGTTGTAGAAGTAACTCCGGTTTTGAAATGGAATGGTGGCGAAGCTAAAGGCCAACCAGCGACTTTCCAAGGTGAAAAAGTAGAAGGTAACGACCAGACTATCTCTTACAAGATGGGCGGTAGCTACACAATGAAAACTTCCTTCGACTATGTTCCTGAAATGGCTAAGTCTGAATTGTACCTCGAATTTAAAGCTACTATCGGTAAGAAAGTGGTTACTATCCCTGCTGTGAAAGTAGCTGATGGTGTCATTTCTACTTCTGAATTAGTTAACAATACATTAGGTAACGCAAACCCGGCATTGGGCGAAGACGCTTTCCAACGTATCATCAAAGAAAAACATGACGCTAACATCATGTTCTTGATCCAACAAGCTAACATTCGTTCAAGCGAGTTGAAAACTGCTAAAGAATTCAATAAAGAAGTGGCTAACGTAAACGAAGCTGCTAACAAGAAGATCAGCAATATCGAAGTTTCTGCATACGCTTCTCCTGATGGTGGTGTAAGCTTGAATACTACACTGGCTGAAAATCGTGAAAGCAACACAACTAAGATGTTGAGCAAAGACCTGAAGAAAGCTAAAATCGACGCTCCGATCGATGCTAAATATACCGCACAGGACTGGGAAGGCTTCCAGGAACTGGTTTCTAAATCTAACATCCAGGATAAAGAGTTGATTCTCCGCGTATTGTCAATGTATCAAGATCCTGCACAAAGAGAACAAGAAATCAAAAACATTTCTTCAGTTTACAAAACTTTGGCTGACGAAATCCTTCCTCAGCTGCGTCGTTCTCGTTTGACTTTGAACTACGAAATCATCGGTAAGTCTGACGAAGAAATCGCTAAGCTGGCTTCTTCTAATCCTTCAGAACTGAATGTTGAAGAATTGCTGTATGCTGCTACACTGACTAACGATCCTGCTAAACAAGAAGCTATCTATACTCAGGCTACAAAACAATTCCCTAACGATTACCGTGCTTTCAACAACTTGGGTAAATTGGCTTATCAGGCTGGTAACGTTGACAAAGCAGAATCTTATTTCAAGAAAGCTGCCAGCGTTAACGCTTCTCCTGAAGTTAACATGAACTTAGGTTTGATTTCTTTGATCAAGGGTGACAAAGCTGCTGCTGAAACTTACTTCGGTAAAGCTGCCGGCACTAAAGAACTTGGCGAATCTATGGGTAACCTGTACATCGCTCAAGGTCAATATGAAAGAGCAGTTAACTCATTCGGTGACTCTAAGACTAACAGTGCTGCTCTGGCTCAGATCCTTGCTAAGGACTACAACAAGGCTAAAAACACATTGGCTAACGTAGAAAGACCGGATGCTTACACTGACTACCTGATGGCTGTTTTAGGTGCTAGAACTAACAATTCTTCTATGGTAACAAGCAGCTTGAAGAGCGCAGTTGCTAAAGATCCTTCATTAGCTAAGAAGGCAGCTACTGACCTGGAATTTGCAAAATACTTCACTAATGCAGATTTCATGAGCATCGCTAAATAATAGAATTACCACTCTATTTTAAATAATGAGAATTGCCTGTCATATAAATGACGGGCAATTCTTTTTTTTATCCGGAGAGAACGGTTAATTAATAAAATACCCTAAAGAAAGGCTCTTTATTGTCGGCAAAATAGTATATTCGTAATCATAGAATAGAATATATGAAAAAGCACAGTAGATACTATTACAGTTTATTAATCAGCTGCCTCATTATTATGAGCAGTTGCCAGCCCAAACCTTCATCACTACTGAAAGAAGCCATGAAAATGGAAAAAGTTTCAACAGACAGTATATTCTTCTATTTGCAACAAATAGCACACCCCCGCCAATTATCCCTATCCGAACAAGGAGACTATTATTTGCTCTCTTATAAAGCAACGCTATGGAAAACCGGCCTCCCCGGTGACTCACTGCTCCGAAATGCTCTCACGTGCTACAAACAAAGCAACCTACAAGCCAAATGGCTACAAGCACACATAGAGCAAAGCGCTTCCTACCTATATAAGAATCTACCCGATTCCACATTATTATCAACCGGAAAGTTGCTGAAAGAGTACCAACTGAACGATACATTAAAGACACGCATATACGGACTAAGGAGAGCGGCATATTACAGAAAACAAGACTACAATCAAGCCCTTGCAATGGCGGATAGCAGCAGACAGCTAACCCGCAAAAGCAAAGATACGCTTGCCTACTTCACTGCAAGCCAACTATACCTTCAAATTATAGAAGCAATGCAGCAACATGAAAAATATACCCAAGGGTACAAAAAGTTGATAGAAGAACTTAGAGACTCTCCCAACCACCAGTCCCTCATTTATTATGCATTCGAAAATCTGCTGAATACCAGTTTGGAAAGAAAAGATTACCGGCAAGCGCTGAAGTATCTCCAACTGTTATCCAATGAACGTCGCAGCCGATACGAAATTCCCCATTACCTATTGCTCCGTGGGAGGACATACGCAGCCCTGAACCAGACAGATTCCGCCAAATATTACTATCAGCAAGCTGCAACCTCCACTTCAGAATTTATTGCCATGGAAGCAAATGCTCTTTTATTCAATCTGATAAATCAAGAAGATTATCCGGAACAAGCGTTTTACAGCAAACAAAAGGAAAATACAATAAAAAATAATATACTTGGCAACATCAATTCAGAAATACAAAGAAGAGAATTCAACGAGCTCAAATTGCAAAACGAGCTATACCAGCTTCATTTTCAGCAACAGAAGCACGAACTATGGATGCTCGGAATCATCACAGCTTTACTAAGCGTAGGGTTCATCGCATTCTTCTTTTATCAAAGAGAGAAAAAAGAGCGGTTGCAGCAAGAGAATCTATTATTGCACAAGGAAGCGGAACTAAGCGGATTGCGGGAAAAAGAAATCCGACAGAGAAACAAAGAAGCGGAGTTGCGGGAAGCTCTTTTCAGAAGAATATCGTTCTTTCATAAACTACCTTCCCTCCACACCGATGACAAGCAGGATGAATCTGCCGCTAACAGCAAAATAGTGGTAACAAACACAGAGTGGGCGGAAGTCATTTCAGTCGTAAATGATGCCTTCGACAATTTTGTAGTTCGCTTACAACAAGCCTATCCTTCTTTGGGAGAAAAAGAAATCGGCTTCTGCTGCCTCGTCAAAATCAATGTCAATATACAGGATTTATCAGACATCTACTGTATCAGCAAAGCAGCTATCACCAAACGAAAATATCGAATCAAAACCGACAAGCTGGGAATCACTGATGAAAACATAAGCCTTGACAGTTTTCTCAAAGCATTTTAGTAATTAGTCCAACCTCATTTATATTTTGTCCGCCTTACAAAATAATAAAATAGCGTATACTCTACTAATAATCAGATATATAAGCGACAACCAAGAGAGCATTCTTGTCCGCCTGTTTTTTTGTTTTTCTATTTGTTTCAGCCTACTTTTGTCCCGGAGCCAATTAGAAAAACAGTACTAACTAAATACATATCAGTATGAAAAACAGAAGTATTATTTTCAGTTTATGCGCTTGTTCTTTATTAGCAATTTTTGCTTTTACAGACAACAGCAAAGCAACGAAAGACCCACTGGCACTATCGCCTGTCGTAGCCAAGAGCGTCACAACACCTACGGGAACATTAATTTCCTGTAATTTAAAAAGCCTGAAAGATACGGTAGACATTCCCCTGAGCTATCTGACAGAAGAACTCCAAGTGGTACAGTTAGACAATCGGGATGAAGCACTGGTAGGAGGTTGGGTACGTACTACTGTCAGCGACAATTACATTCTGGTAAGTAATAACAAACAGACTCCCTATAAACTTTTCACCCGTGACGGCAAATATATCACCAACATTGGCGCCTATGGCCAGGGACCGAACGAATACGGTAATACATACGCTGAACAGTTAGACGAGGCCCACAACCGTATCTATATCCTACCCTGGCAAAGTGACAAATTACTTGTATTCGATTTGAAAGGAAATCCACAAGCCCCCATCCCATTATGCCTGCGCGTTCCTAAAGGACAATTCAGAGTAGACACAGAGAAATCGGAAGTCACAGTGACGGTACTGCCATTTCAGGGTTGGCCGGCAGTAGTATGGACACAAGATTTTAACGGCAAACGCAAAAACTTCGTTGCTCCCGCACATCTGACCGTTCCACGAGACTTCAGTAATGAAGTATTTATGGGTAACAACACCTCCGATTATGATGTCATGCTAATGGTCATTATGCCTACCCCGCGAGTAGACAGCCTATACCACTACAACAATGCCAAAAACCGTCTGGAAGCCCGTTTCACTGTCGAATATGCCAATAAAGATAAAATTCCCTGGCATGGCTATTCCGAATATCCGCGCCATTTTATAGGCGACGTTTCTTTCCCGGTACAAATGTCTAAAAACACATGGGGAAGCACTAAGCCTGCCAAATATATTGTAGACAAAAAGACACTGCACGGCAACTATTTCCACTTGTACAATGACTTTTTAGGAACAAAGGAGATGCAGATATGGCCGTCTTTCGGCAACGGATATTACGTCTCTAACATGGAACCGTCACAACTAAAAGAAACACTAGAGAAAGAACTGGCAAGAAAAGATCTCCCCAGCACAGTACGAAAACGTACACAAGCGTTAGTGAAATCATTAAACGAAGACAATAACAACGTTGTTCTCTTTGCTAAAATGAAAAAATAAAAATCCTCCAAAAAGCAATAAAAAAGCTGCACCCCAAAAGTTTTTTGTCTAACTTTTGGGGTGCAATGCATTTTGAGACAGCCTCTTCTTTTTTTTTATCCGTAAAAACCGTACTTTCGCAGAAAAGAAATCAAAATGATGAAAAAGAGTAGCATTTTAATCCTCATAGCTATCTGCCTGTTCAGTTGCAGCAAGCCTTCCAAGGAAGCCAGTATCACCGGAGAAATCAAAGGATTGGGAACAGATACACTTTACCTGTACGGCATGGACGAATTGCGCGACCGGATAGACACGATCTTCACCAAGGACGACAAATTCGCCTATACCATCCCGGTAGACACCATTACTCCTGCTTTTCTGCTTATCAACAACCAAATAGAATATCCCATATATCTTGATAAAGGAAACAAAATCAAAATTAAAGGAGATATAAGCAATCCGGAATACCTTCATATCGAAGGGAATATATATAATCAGGAGTTTACTGCTTTTCAGGAAGATCTGCGAGGGCTGGGCACTCCCTCTGAAAAGGTATTGGAGCAGAAAGCGGAAGAGTTCATCCGGGGACATCATTCTTCATTCGTCAGCCTCTACCTATTGGATAAATACTTCGTCCAAAAAGACTCGCCCGACTTCAATAAAATAAAAAAACTCATCGAAGTAATGGCAGGAGTATTGCAAGACAAACTTTACATCGAACGTCTTAACGAAAGCATCTCCCAAGCGGAAAAGACAGAGATCGGTAAATATGCCCCATTTTTCAGTCTCCCTAATGTGAAAGGAGAAAAGATAAGCCGCACATCGGAAAACCTCAAAAAGAAAAACCTGCTAATCAATTTCTGGGCTTCATGGGGTGATAGTATTGCCAATCAAAACAGCAATGCCGAACTGCGGGAAATCTACAAAAAATACAAAAAGAATAAATATATAGCCATGTTGGGCATTTCTCTTGACTTGAACAAGGAGCAATGGAAAGACGCTATTAAACGTGACACGCTGGACTGGGAACAAGTGTGCGACTTCGATGGATTTAACTCCGAAGTTGCTAAACAATATACGATCCGGCAAATACCGGCCAACATACTCCTGTCAGCAGACGGAAAGATTCTGGCAAAGGACCTCAAAGGCGAAAAGCTGAAGAAGAAAATTGAAGAAGTAGTTTCCGCAGCAGAAGAAAAAGATAAGAAAGACAACAAAAAAAGAAATAACCAGTAACCAAACGTGTTAATTAAAGTTTTCGGAGCGGCTGTTCAAGGGATTGATGCAACACTCATCACAATCGAAGTAAACAGCTCGCGTGGCTGTATGTTTTATCTCGTCGGCCTTCCGGATTCAGCGGTCAAAGAAAGCCACCAACGTATCATCTCCGCACTGCAAGTCAACGGTTATAAAATGCCGACCACCAATATTGTAGTCAATATGGCGCCGGCAGATATCCGGAAAGAAGGTTCGGCCTACGACCTGCCTCTTGCTATCGGGTTGCTGGGCGCCAGTGAAACCATATCATCGGAGAAGTTTTCCCGCTACCTGTTAATGGGAGAATTGAGCTTGGACGGAAGCATACAACCGATCAAGGGAGCACTTCCCATTGCCATCAAAGCACGGGAAGACGGTTTTGAAGGATTAATCATTCCCCAACAAAATGCGCGGGAAGCCGCCGTAGTTAACCAGTTAAAAGTCTATGGAGTCAGCAATATCAGGGAAGTCATTGAGTTCTTCAATAATGAACGCGAATTAGAACCGACAGTTGTTAATACCCGAGAAGAGTTCTATGCCCATCAAAGTACTTTCGAGTTTGATTTTGCAGATGTGAAAGGGCAGGAAAACGTGAAAAGAGCACTGGAGGTAGCTGCTGCCGGCGGACACAATCTCATCATGATAGGTGCGCCGGGAAGCGGAAAATCAATGATGGCCAAACGCCTTCCTTCCATTCTCCCTCCCCTCTCGTTGGGTGAAAGCCTCGAAACGACCAAGATACACTCCGTAGCAGGAAAATTAAACCGCAATTCCTCCCTAATCACTCAACGCCCTTTCCGTGACCCGCACCATACGATTTCGCAAGTAGCAATGGTAGGTGGGGGCAGTTTTCCCCAGCCGGGGGAAATAAGTCTGGCGCATAACGGAATTTTATTCCTAGATGAACTGCCGGAGTTTAATAGAAACGTACTTGAGGTACTGCGGCAACCATTGGAAGACAGGAGAATCACAATCTCCCGAATAAAAAGCAGCATCGATTACCCGGCCAGTTTTACACTGGTAGCTTCGATGAATCCTTGCCCTTGCGGATATTATAATCATCCGACGAAGGCTTGTGTATGCAGTCCCGGGCAAGTACAGAAATATTTGAATAAAATTTCCGGCCCGCTGCTCGACAGGATTGACATTCAAATAGAAATCATTCCCGTACCATTCGATAAGATATCTGACCAAAGAAGGGGAGAATCCAGTGAAACGATCCGCGAACGAGTTATCAAAGCACGACAAATACAAGAAAAGCGCTACGCCGAATATCCCGGTATCTATTGCAATGCACAGATGAACAGCAAATTACTGTCACTATTTGCCCGGCCGGATGACAAAGGGCTTACCTTATTAAAGAATGCAATGGATCGGCTCAATTTATCCGCCCGCGCCTATGACAGGATATTGAAAGTATCACGCACCATTGCCGATCTCGAAGGAAGTGAGCAAATTCTTTCCGGACATTTAGCGGAAGCGATCAGTTATAGAAATCTGGATAGGGAGAACTGGGCCGGATAACAGGACAAGAAAAACAAGTGTTTGTATAATTAGGTTACCAGACCCATTGTATGCTATAATTACCCGAATTCAAGAAGATTCCATGCACGAAAATCAATATGACTAAAATAATTTACAGTTCACTACATAAACCCCTATTCGGTTTATAATAAATTTCCGAATCGTTTATTATAAACGGTATCCAAGTTTATTATAAACTCTCAAATAGAAATTTAGAATCTTAGCATCCATTTATTACAACAAAAAAGGCTGCAATTCCTATAAAGATTGCAGCCTTTTGCCTATATTAATCATTCCTGTCTCTGTACAAGGGTAGGACAGTTAGCTATATTTGTTGTAATATCTCACTATTTTCATACTCGATTTTATATCTTTTTTCTCATTTATTCATTAATAACTCAAGTTTCACAAACACCCTGCATAGTTTGAGGTTGAGCAATAAGTCAGTAGTATCTAATATTCTCCTCCTTCAGGAAGGAGGAGTACCCGTAGGGGGAGGTGGTAGGTCTCCCCCCTTCTATATTCTCAGACTACAAATATACAACATTTAAAGCCATTTGTCAAGTCCTTGTGGCATGCTTTCTGGTAATTACTGCATTTTCTCTTTTTCAAGAAAACCACAGACCTGTATTCACTTTCTTCAATAGTTTACCTAATCAAGCAAGAACCTTTCCGCACGTCCCGGAGTCAACAACTCCCATAAAGAAGCAACCGTCCATCCCGGTGCAAAGATATCATTATAGTACCCTTTTCCGTTCTTACCATAATCCCAATTAGTGTGCTGAACGACTTCCGGATAGAAGCCGGATTTTGCAATGCCGCATAAATGCCCTTCATAAGGTAGCAACTGACGCATAGATGTAGATATCACCTCCGCAAAATCGGCCATACGAGGTTCAGCATATTCCTTTGACAACCATTGAAGTACAGATGCAAACTCAAAAACAAAAACATCAATATGGTTATTCTCCACAGAAACATTTCCCCAACCACGAGTTTTAAGACCTATATCACCCAGCATCTGTCCCGGTGCGAAAGGAACGTCCCACAAATAATACCAGGATAAAGCAAAATAAGCCGCTTTTTTTGTCAAATCGGCATAATGCCTATGTTCTTCTCCCTTTGTTATCAATGAAAGATAGTAAGTAGCGGTAGCAGCATAGAGAGAAGCCTCTTTATCCTCGCAGTTCGCATCCAATGTAGATGAGAAATAATCAGCTTTCGAAATCAGCTCTTTCTCTAAATAGTCTGCCGTCCGTTTGGAACTGGCCAAATAACGCTTATCTTTAAAATATTTATATCCCATAACTAATGGCAACGTAGCAGATGGGGTACTTCCCCCACTTGGATCGACAATAGTTAAATCATCACGAAACTTACGGGGGAAACTACCATCAACATTCTGTAACTGTAAGAACATATCCAATATTCTTTTCAACTTTTGCTCCCACTCAGGATGACGGCGTCCGTTCTCTTTTTCATAAGCTAAGAAATGGAACATGGCATAGACGCCTTCCGACTGACGCCGGATACTATGGACCGGTTCCTCATATCCCTTGTCAAAATTCACGGATTCCTTGAAAAATCCCGCTTGTGTGAAACCATTCTTCAAATAACTATCAAATATCTTTGTACTGTTCACTTTCAGTTCTTCCCGGTTCGATTGCCAACCGTATTCCCATGCATTAAATGCATTAAGAAGTACACGACCGATAAAACCAACCTCAGCCTGACCGTTTCTTTCACAGTCACTTACCTTCAGATGTATTCCGGAATTATAAACCAGCGGTTGATTATCGACCAAACTATTTACAAAAAAGCAACTAAGCACTTGCTTCATATCCGCTATAGAATATGAATTCTCCACAGGTTTTGGTGCATAGGTATCATAACAATGCTCCCATGTATGCTGTATAAAGTCTGAAAAATCATCCGCACCACTTTCCATTATTTCCCATGTCAACAATACCGACTCACCTTTCTTCATCAGTTGAAAAGCCTCCACCTCAGGTGCTAATGTTAATTTACGAATATAACTTTTAGGAGCCTCCCGATAGGGAAAACCAAAAGAAAGCATAGCTATTCCCTGTTGATTCTCAAATCCGGTAAATCCCAAGGAAGTCTTCCCTGAAAGAATGATCTCTCCTTCTTTATGTGTAGCTAAAGCATCCATAGAAAAATCATCCAAACGATTTACTGTCATAAATCGTTTTTCTTTTTCACTAAAAATCCCCGTAAGTGGTGCGCTCAACCTGTCTTCACGAACCAACCAACTATCCGACGTATGGAATGATGGAGCTTTTTTAGGAGAACGCAAATTACGGCGATACCAAAATCCCGGCATATAAAACTGACAGTTATCATGGCGATAGCCCGTACTCAACAATTGACGATAGTTGAAGTAAACATCCTGTGCAGCGGTAAGCTGTACAGTCAATCGCATACAACTATCCCGTTCTTCAACTTTATGAAAAACCGTTATCGGCAATTTATTATCCGAACGCCACTCATAATCAAAATAGCTATTCTCCAACTTATCCGGATGCAGTTTATAATTCACAGCATTATTACCCGGAACCTTTAAAGATAGTTCTACCTTCATATTCTCAGGAACATACTTCACTGCTCCCATACAGGCAGTACCAAACAAAATCGCTGTACAACCCACAAATGTCCTTAATATCGTTTTCATACCTCTTATCTATTGTTTTATTATACCTTCATTTCCATTCAGAATCTAATGAGTTATCGGCCAATATACCGCATAACGTTCAAAATGAACTTTATAAAAAGGTTCCAGCACTATATGCTCAAAACCTTTCAAGTTTATGCCAAACTTCAATGGTTCTCCTGAAACAACCTCCACATGAGTTGGAATCCGTTCTACAGGTTCTCTGAATACCGGGACTTTTGCCATGTCCATCTTATTCATAGCCGTATTGTTCATCTTTCCCCAAAAAGTAGTAGGAAGATTTTCCTTTCCCATACGCCCGGCAAGCACGTAAGGCCCATATAATAATGCAACATAACGGTCGGTACCTGTTAAGTTCTCTGTATATATATGCATCGGAAGTCGTAGTGTAATCACATTCTTCCGCTCCCACACTCTGTCTATAATCCAATACCCATCACTGCCAAGCAGAGGCTGTTCTTCTTCTCCATTAATTATAAAAGTAGCCTTATCAGTCCAATCAGGTTTACGAATGCGCAGAATCAGTTTCTGCTTTTTCTTTAGATTCAATGTAAGGTCAACTTGTTCGGATTCCGGAATCCGGCTTTGCTGAATAAGCTCGACTCCTTCTTCTTTCCAAGAAAGAATGGAAGGAATAAACAGATTCACTCTTATATCCTTTTCTTGATGCCTATTCGTCACTTTATGGCTATAAATAAACTTACCCAGCTTCGCCGGACTTTCCAGCCCTGTATGTCCACAGCACCAGAAAGAGCTATCACGTGAAGCATAAATACGATAATGCCCCGGTCGCATGGAAGTAAAATAGCAGCACATACCCTTCACCGGGTCATAGGCTGACAAGATATGATTAAATAAAGTTCTTTCATAATATGCCGCCTTAGTCGCATCCGGTTGCTGCATGAACAGAGCTTCAGTCAAACGTAACATATTTACGGAATTACACGTTTCCGGTCCGCTGATATGGAGCATCCTATCAATGAACTCCTTTTTAGAGAAGAAATGTTCTCCGGTACTGTTACCACCTATTACCCAAGTATGGTTTTGCTTCACAATATTCCAGAAATTAGTCGCCGCAAGAAGAAAGGCCCGATCACCGGTAAACATATAATATTTATGGAAACCCGTAAATTTCGGGATCTGTGTATTGGCGTGCCACCCGAATAAAACATCCTTTCCTTCAGACAAAGGAACCCACATAGCCCGATCATTTAAACGGCGGGCCCAATCAAGGAAACGCTTTTGCCCCGTCAACTCATAAACCTCAACGTAAGACTCATTAATCGAACCATGTTCACAAATCAATAATTGCTGAATCTGTTCATCAGTCAGCTTATCCAATACCTGAGAACCAAACCAATCGGCCAACCGTACTAATATCGGCAACGCTTCTTTCAAGTCACACTGTGTATAAGCAGCAGAAAGCCCGAGCAGCATCTTATTAATCAGATAAACAGGTGCCCAGGCACCATTGACCGTAGGATTATTCGTTTTTATCTTTCCTGAGGCTACTTCCCTGAATAGTTCCCTGCCTCCTTTCACACCTAACAGGAAGCCATCTTTACCGGCTTCCTGACATAGCTTCAATTCTTTCAGCACATATTTCAATCGTCTCAGTAACTCTCTATCGCCTGTAGATTGATACATCATCGATACGGAAGAAAGATAGAACCCAAGAAATCCACCCCGAAGCGGGCCTGCTCCCCATACTTCTTGCGACTCCCAGCCGGCATAAGGTCCGGCTTTCGATGACAATCCCGCTTCAATCCGATAAAAATGAAGCAAAGAGTCAGGATTCAGCCAAAGAAGATATTCTTTGCCTTTTTGTTGCAAATCAAGAAAAGGACCATCTGACAAACGTATTTCTTTCAATGGAAAATAACTTTCAAAAGACGTCCCCAGCGATGTCTCCCCTTTTCGTAACACAGACATAGCAGGATTCACCGAGCCAAAGATTAGCAATAAGCTCAATAGCATTCTTACAGATGTCTTGGCTACTATACGTTCGCACATTATCATATCCATTATTCAAATTCTATTTTCTTCGCAGGAATCAGCCGAACAGGACCTATTAACCCCGATTCTATCAATGGCGAGTCTTTCCGGTAATGTTTCCAAGTAGTGAATGCCACTCTTCCGCCTTCCGGTTTATTTACTCCATTTCTATACCAGTCCGGTAGCTTTCTGATAGCCCCACGACTCAAAGCAGCAATTCCATTTACTCCTCCTCCGGGTACATACTCGTTCTCCTCTGGTAACTGTTCATCCCCAATCAAACGATTCGTCCATTGATTAGTCACCTTAATTTCCAATGTATTTTCACCCGGCTTCAGCACATCAGTGACATCAATTAAATACGGACGGGCCCAAAAGATCCCTTTATTTACTCCATTGACAATCACCTCCGCCATCACCTCAACTGCACCCAAATCAAGGAAAACAACTCTATCCTCAGACATCATAGAAGGTTTCACAACAAAGTTAGTTTTATAAGTAGCTGTACCAGAAAAATATTTAACGCCCTCATCTTCGTGTCTATGCAAAGAGAACAATTTGGGCAAACTTATTTTTTCCGGTGCTCCCAGCCCTTTCGGGAAGCTAACCTCCCATTTCTGATTTATCATCACCGGACTTCCTATTTTTTCAACCTTTACCTCTCTTTTTATACCGTCCGATGTAACAAATTCATAATTCCCATCACTCCATGCCAACAGAGAGCGGGTATCCGCATAAGGTATCCAGTCCAATATACGCTCATCAGTATTTCTTGTATATCCTTTGGCTACCAATTGAGAAATCTCCTTATCTGATAATACTTTAGAAAACAACACCGGAACAGACATATCCCCATTATAATAGGAAGCTCCTTCTTTTAAAGAAGTAAAATTCAATCCAGGATGAATTGTCTGCAAAGACTTCGTCTTATAAGCTATATGCTCTCCATTGATATAAATATGCGGAGCCCCTTCCCTATAAACCAGACAAATATGGCTCCAACCGGAAATAGGTTTTTCCACTCCCATTTTAAACTCAGGATATCCTTTCTCATTCTCCCATACCGCAACTCCATTTCTACCTACAGCCAGTCCACAAGTGGCATGTCCTGCGCCATATAACAGTTCACCGCCCGACGGATAGATTGCATAATATTCCGTCCAAGGGTACGGTATATATCCCATTGGATTATCTATATTCAACATGGCATCTGATTCCGGTTTCACCCACAATGAGATTGAGAAATTATCTCTTATGTCAGGGTATGCCGCCTGCTTCCATTCTTCGGTTGATATAGCAGAAGCATCTATCAGACACTTCCCATCTTTATGAATAGAACGAATAGCCTTCTGTTCAGGAAGGTCAGAACGAAAGACGACGAACACAGAACCATACGCTTCCAGTTGAACAGGCACCGATATGGTTTCTTCATTCGTTTGATATACCATAGCCCGTGTTCTTTCACCTGATATAGGATTCCAAAACTCAGGAATCTTTCCTTTCACACGAAAGTTACAAATCAGCTCTTTCGAAGTCCGTTGCTGGTTAGCAACAAAATAAACATCCGACTCTCCTATCTGCCTATGGATATAACGTATTGGGGCACTAATTGAATCTGTGCTCACTTCAAAGTCAGGTCTTAACTGAATCTTCTCAAGTACTTGTTCCAAGTTCAAAGAGGTTTCCCAGAAAATCCTACCTTTCCCTACGCTACGATCCACCACTGTAGTTGCGGCCTTTCCCCATAGTTCGTCACAAAGTTGTTCAAACTCTTTTTCTTCAATAACTGAATAAGATTGCAACCCTACGGTCTGTTGCGGACGGGCACCGACAATTATCAATCCCTGTTCCACCATATTCCGCAGTTTCCTCAATAGACCCAACGTAATATGCGATTGTTCCTGTAAAACCAATACACGATAATTCATTCCGTCCGGAAGCCTTAAACGCCCGCGTTCTACCCAAGCTCTATTCAATAACGTTTCCGTATTCATCAAATCGTAATCATATCCTTCCGGTGGTACCGGATTCAAATCTCTTCTATGCACTTTCGTGTATCCTACAATATTATCACCTGTAAAGTATGCAAAATCAGCTACGAATAGTCCCTCTTGCAATAGAGTTTGACAACGGTTCAGATAATCTATCCAGGCACGTCCCGGCTCCCACCAGGTATTAGTTCTGTCAAAATGTATTCCCCAAGGGCCTAAAGTCATAGCGGGAGCAGCATCCGGATGAGGTTGCATTGCATAACGATGAATCACCATCCGATTAATCCCCTCTGTAAACGCCTTATCACCAACAGCCTTCAAAGCAAATGGGTATTCCTGCCATCTTCCCGACTCAGGTTCAGAAGTATATGCTTCGGCACCCACCACTTTCTGACCGTTGATATGAGCTATCGAAGACGCCAATTTTGTAGTACGCCGCATCATCAAGTTGTTCTGGAAAATAGCAGATAACCCATTCCAAAACTCTCCCATAACTCCATCTACCCGTGAGCCTATTTGTAATTCTTCCATTGGTCCGCGGTCATAAGGTTCGCAATAGGATACCAGCCCATATTGATTACATAGATTCCGAAATTCACCATAATAATTATCTGCCAACAAGTCAGCCTGTACACGACGAATATCCCATAAGAAACGTTCTGTCATTTCTTTGCTTCCTACAATCTTACCTGTCATAGCCGGCAAATATTTAATCAAATCATATCCGGTCCTTTCACAAAACTCACCTTCAAATCCGGATGTCCAGTTTTGCATACCGACTTCCCAACTATCTATCTCCAGTCCTATCTGAATCTGGTGAACATAAGGTTTGATTAGTGGATACAATAAATCCATCATTTTATTAAAATGAAGCTGAATCGCCTGTTTGCTAAACTTATCGCATTCAAGCCCCACGCCTGTATCCGGAGCTGCACAGTTTTTTCTTCCGGTAGAAGTATGTCCCAAACGGATGACAGTCCAGTTTCCCAAAGGTGCCTCCCAATTCAGACGTCCCAAAGAATCAACCTGATTCGTCAAGTCAATAATATCTTCCAAGCGAATAACTTGTTCTTTGTCATACGTTTGTATACCGATCTTCCCTCTATGATTAAAAACACTGTTATTCAATAACTGCCAATCAGAAAAGCCCACAGGTTTACCATTCTTGAAAGAAGGGAAAGCTAACACAGCTATATCTCTATAATATCCTAATTCCGTTACCGGCCGGAGTAATAAAGTATCCACCCGTTTACCGCCTGCCACCTCAGTCTCACTCCAAGTCAATTTTTGCATTGAATACTCAGGAGTAATCCAAGGACCACCACTTGACGACCAACCCGGACAATTATGCATCACATAATCAATGCCTAAACGAGCTGCTTCTTTTATAGCATGTGCTTTTAATTCCGACCACTCCGGACTTAAGTAAGTAACAGGCCCCTTTGGAATTCCAGTTCCCCCTTCCAGATTGAAAACACCACCTATCCCAATACGATGCATCGCCTCCAGATCCTTTGTAATGCCTTCCTTTGTGATATTTCCATTCATCCAGAACCAATATGTATAAGGCCGGGCAGTCGAAGACAATTGGGTAAAGTCTTTTTCCAGCTCACTCATCGGCTTAACTTTTACAGGATGAGCAGTGCCTGAAGGCAAAGGAAGTTTCTCGCTTACCGGAAGCGGCTTCCCAAAACATGGAACGCCAGATGCATCAAAAGTAAACTTCTGAAGACGAATATCCCGTTTCCAACCAGGTTTTCTCTCTTTTTTCGTATGGTAATAAATATAATGTTCCCTGTCATCAGGAGAAGTTGTAAAACTGGCATGCCCTACCCCAAATACTTGATCGGTACCTTCAAATACAGGTTTATCACTTTTAATCCAGCTTTTCGGATCTAACAAATCTGCGTCCGGGTCCTTCAGACGCAAATAAGAAAGTTTATATGTATCCAGCCATGATTGCCCGCAGGAATAAACAACAAACACATCTTTCCCGTGTTTTAAAATCTGCGGTCCCTCATTCAATGGTAACTCTCCTTGTTCATAATAGCGGTCCGGCGACGATATTTTTACTCTTCCGGAAGCCATTGTCCAAGGATTCTCCATTTTTGCGATATAAAGATGTTGCTGAGTTTTGTCAGTCGGTTCACTATTCTCCCAACCGGACCAGACAGCATACAATTGTCCCTTATGCTCCAACAAAGTCATATCAATCGCCCAGCGATTGTTTTTCCAGTCTCCCAAAACATCCCCCGTAAACAGCATTCCTTTGTCGATATACTCGCCCATTGCGTCTGATGTAACAGATTCCAACACGCCCGTCTTTTGGTGAATAAAAGGAGGACCGCTATATCCGCCCGCATAAAAAATATACCATTTACCTTTCCAGAAATGAAGTTCGGGTGCCCAAATACAAGTCGAATTCCATTGCCCTTTTTCCGGTGCCTTCCAAACACGTACAGGAGGATTTATCTTATGCAAATCACGAGAACGGGAAACTCCGATGCCACCCGGCACCCCGCAGCAATAATAATACCATCCTTCATGTTTTACAACCCACGGATCAGCACCCGAAGGCAGGATAGGATTTGTGTAATATCCGTCATATTCTTGCCCACTCACCATCACCGAACAGACAATCATCATTATCCAGAAAGATAATCTTTGTATCATTTAAAATGAAGTTTTTAATGAAGTTTTTCTTTTAAAATATCTCTTTTATAACGTACTAAAGCTTCAACATAATAATAATCAGCGTAAGTTAACGGTACATCAACCTCTGCCTTACCCGGATTATTACCTACTGAATGTTTCAGAATAAAATTACAATTTGTACCAGGCTCAGCCAAGTATTCCGGCGATGACAAAGTCTTCAACTGCGTTTCGGCTACAGAAAGACATTGTTTTGAGAAATCACCTTCAGTATACTGGCTAAGTTCGATGAAAGCCGAGGCCATTAATGCTCCCGCAGAAGCATCACGAAGTTCATTGGGAATACCAGGAGCATCAAAATCCCAATATGGAATTTTATCTTCAGGCAAACGAGGATGATTCATAATAAATCTAGCCACATTCGTAGCATGTTGCAGATATTTCTCTTGCCCGGTCTCACGATACATCATTGTATAGCCATATAATGCCCAGCCCTGGCCACGTGCCCAACATGATTCATGAGCATATCCCTGACAAGTGTTTTTCTTTTCAGGCTGTCCCGAGATCGTATCATAAGAAATCACATGGTATGAGCTATAATCCGGACGGAAATGATGCTTCATCGTCACATCTGCATGTGACTTGGCTATTTCCGCAAATTTCGGATTATCGGAATTCTTGGAAGCCCACATCAACATCTCTAAATTCATCATATTATCAATAATTACCGGATATTCCCACACTTTCTGATTCCAGTCCCATGAACGTATGCAACCGACTTGTGGACGAAAACGAGTACTCAATGATTCCGCTCCTTGCAACAATACCTGTTTATACTCATCATTGCTTGTCAGACGCAATCCATTACCAAAACTACAATACAACATAAATCCCACATCGTGATTATCTGTTGTGTATTTCTCATTTTCTATCCTTTTGGTATAATTTTCTGCATACATTTTCAAGGAATCATCTTGATTCACCTCATACAAATACCATAATACCCCAGGGAAAAAACCACTTGTCCACCATTTGGCCTTTGAAGTCATCAGTTTACCATCCTTACCAATAGTACGTGGCAATTTCTCCTCTTCATTCAATAAATTCTCAGCCATTAACTTTGATTGAACAGTCGCTATTTGCAAACTATTATTCACAAGAGTACTCATTTCGCTTTTGGGAGCTGAACAACTACAAACTGCCATCAGTCCCAAAAATGCAATAATAGATGAACCTACTTTCATTTATATATTCTTTAAAATTATTTTTCTAATTGAAGTTTTTTTATTCTTATCTGAGTTTCCAGTTCTTTTATCTCTTCACTTAATGAGACAGAACCCACTTTGTTTTCATTCTCTGCAACATCCGATTGGCGGTCAAACACCATCCGGCCTACAACAGAATCACCTTTCAACCATATAGCACTGCTATATCGCTCCGAAACAATATTATACCCACCTTGCCATTGAACAAAAGCGTATTCTTTTATCCTCTTCTCACTATCCTGCAGAATAGGAACAAAGCTTTTTCCCTGTAATTGCCCCTCAGGAACCGGAACTTTACACAACTCACACAATGTGGGATAAATATCCACAAATTCTACAACTCCCCCAGCTTTTCCGCCTTTACAATGAGGCACACGGACAATCAATGGAGCACGGGTCGCATGATTCATCAGGTTATGTTTTCCCCAGAAACCATGTTCACCCAAATGCCAGCCATGATCTCCTAATATCACTACTATCGTACTCTCTGCCAATCCCAAGCGTTCAAGTTCATCAAGTACTAAACCGATCTGCGCATCTATGTAACTCACACATGCATAATAACCGTGTTTTGCCTCTCGCTGAAAAGCCTCATCCTTTGTTGTCGTAAATTTCCCATATCCACGAATCTCACCAGAGGAAGTAACCTGCTTCGGCAATGCTTTCGGTCGATAAGGATTCGATGCCAACTGAATCTTCTCCCTTTGATATAAATCCCAATATTTCTTAGGAGCATTGAACGGCAAATGTGGCTTCCAGAAGCCACATGCCAAGAAGAAAGGTACTTTCATCTCTTTCAATCTCCTTAAATCTGCAATCGTCTTCTGCGCTACTCTACCATCAATATAAGTTGTATCCGAGACATCAGCCGATTCACAGAACGGTCCTCGCAAAGTCTTAGGGTGGATATAACGGGAAGACTCTTCGTTCTGCCACAATTCCCACTTATTATATTCAGCCCAATCCTTACCGTAACCATCAGGATATACTCTCCACGGATATTCTGACCAACTACGGGCATGATCGGTTATATTATGGAAAACTTTTCCATTGGAAATAACATAATATCCGTTTTTCTTAAAACACTCCGGAAGCGAAAGTGCCTTGGGACAATCTTTCTCTGCATTAGCATCGAAAGCAGTAAAACGTTCCGGATAACAAGGATATACTCCTGTAAACAGACTCGCTCTGGAAGCCCCGCTCACAGGAATATTACAATATGCATTTTGAAAGACCGTAGCCTGCTCCGCCAATCTATCAATGTGAGGAGTCACAATATCCTCTATTCCGTAACACCCCAATTCAGGCCGCATATCATCAGCAATGATAAATAAAACATTCATCTTATCTTTCTTCTGTCCATAAACATGGGCAGAAGAGACTAAAGTAATCACACCTACAAAATAAAATGATTGAATGCTGCTCATAGCTATATCCTTTGGAATGTAAAACCAGATTATTTTAAATCAACTCCCTCAAATGAGAATCTATTCTTAGCGTCAGTCTTATATTCTTTCAAATAAGGAGAATAAGTGTCCACTTTTACCTGTTTCTTTTTCACATCTATATCTACAATACGTAAAAAACCGGTTTGTCCTCTATTCGTTCCTTTCACTCCATCCTGAAAGTTAGCCAACATCTGATATACCTTATTACCTTGTTCGCCTGTACTAACCAACGTCCCAACACCGCCATTCAAAACATGTCCACTAAAGACAAAGAGGATATTGGGATATTTGCTCACCAACTTATCCCACATTTGCTCACCATTATTCACCGCATTCTCACCGGTATCCTTTCCCAAACCATATTTCTGCGGCAACCAACGGTCTCCTTCTCCCATACGCGTATCGTCTGAGTACATATACGCATGCGTATTAATAATCACCTTATGATGCGGATGTTTCTTCACAACCTCTCCCGCCCAATCAAGTACATTATTACGAGGCCCGAATTCCAAACAAAGAACTAGCCATTTTATTCCGGCAGCTTTGAAAGTATACCATACATTATCCATTTTCCCTTCTTCAAACGCACCTCCGAAATTCTTCATCTTACTGTATTTTGCATAAGGAAAATAGTTATTAAACAATTGGGAATCTCTTTTATTCGAATTTTTTCCCAAATCGTGATTTCCCATAACAAAAGCATAAGGAACTTTATCATCCATCATATTCAAGGTAGAAGCTGCCACCGCCCACTCTTTATCAATATTGTGATCCGTCATATCCCCTTGCTGTAAAACAAAATCAATACTATCTGCATGTTCCACCGCCCACTGGGTCTGCGATCTCAGAATGTCCGGGTAAAGTCGTGAATAAGTTTGTATGTCCGGCAATAAAACCAATCTGACCTGTTTCTGTGTACTGCAACTTGACAATACCAGAATTGTAGTAGCCAATAAAGCAGCCAATCTCAAATGTTTTTTCATAATATTTCTATTTTTATTCAACTCTGTTGAAGGTATGTTGTACTATTGTTACTTAAATAGAACATACCTTCGAGATTTAATTCTAGTTTCTAATAGAACCATCTTTCTTTATATCACGACTTCCGCTCCATATTTTAACCGAAGACCATTTCTCAGGCTTGGCCGTCCAGAATTCATCATCCGCCTGTAAACCCAAAGGCAAGAAAATAAAAGTACACAAATAATTACTGCCAGTAGATACATATCTGTCGGCAATCTCGGGCTGGTGCCCACAAAATCCCAGATTCAGCCATCCATCCTTATCAAATGTACCTTTGGCCAATTGTCTTTTCATAACCTTAGTTAGAGCGCAACGCACTTGTGCCGGTTTGATATGTTCAGGTAATAATTTCATCCAGGATACCTGAGCTAATACCTGAAAAGCCCCAAAACGATAGCCCATTGATCTTCCTAATACAGGATAGGTCCCTTCCGGAGATATCATCTTTTCTTGTTGATCAGCATAACGGATGAGGCGTTGTAACTGTACGTCATAAAAATCAGCCCCTTCCACTTTATGCTCTTTCATGACCGCCAATACATCTATCAACATGGGTTGAATCACATAACTGTTGTAATAATCCAAATGAAAATTACGCCCGTCACCATACCAGCCATCTCCTTTATACCATTCTTTATGTCTCTTTAACGCATAATGAATTGGTTTCAAATCACATTCACCCGTAAACTCCAATAAGGCCGCTTCAATAGTAGCAGAGAACATCAACCAATTAGACTCTGAAGCCTTGATCCTGCGCGAAGCTTTCAATTCCTTAATAATTCTCTCTTGAGTCACTTTATCTAACTTCGGCCAAATCTGATCCTTAGAACGTAACAAGCCTTGTGCAAAAAAAGCAGCATCAACCAACGGCTGTCCTCCAGGCCCATCAAAACGCATATAATCAGGTGATTCCGGGTTTACAGCATTAGCAATAGATTTCACCACTAAATTGGTATATTTAGCACGAAGCTGACCTTCTTCCGTATCATCAGGAGGTAAATTCAACCATGCAGAAATACCATCAAATGAACGTCCTAAAGCTTCCAAATGCGTCACATTCTTTCTTGTATTGCCATTGTTTAATCCATCAAAGGTTTCAACAGGCATGTTTTTCCTCAAAGTATTCTGACTCAAATTGGTATATAGCGGATCAATAATCTTGATCATTGTTTTCACCCAATACTCACGATCCTTACTTTTCTTTGCAAAAGCATTCCCCCCATTTACCAAAAGAGAAAATACTAGAAAAAAGAAGAATATTCTATGATTTTTATTATTCATAATTTTATAATTATTAGTTCTCAGTATCTTCAGTCACACCAAAGATACTGAGATTTTATCTAAATAAATTAATTAGCTTCTATTGTTTCCAAAGGAGGAATATTATTTTCAGATCCTGCATATCCCTTATTCTGATTAATATGCCCTTTAGTATTAGAATTAATCGTAGATGCAGGAATAGGCCATAAGACATGATACGGACTCATTGTAAATTCCACATTAGAAATAGTTTTAACTCCTTTATTATAAAAATCGGTGGACTCCATAATTCTATCATAAAAGAAATTATCTTCTGAGAAATTATCCATTTTATAGACCTTACCAGTATAAGAGGGTTTTCCCGTTTGTGCAAATATATAAGCAATACGAGTCAACTCTGTTTTTCTAGGTTCTTCATAATATAACTCTCTCGCACGTTCATCCAAAATTGTTCCAATATTCATATCAGATGCCGCCAAATCACCTGCACCCGCTCTATTTCTTACTTCATTCACATCATCTGCCGCTTTCTGCAAACTAGCAGCATCGCCTTTCCAACAATAAGCCTCTGCACGCAACAAATAGGTTTCCGCCAAACGATATACATACCAGTCTGTATTACCACCTTCCGGTTGATCTACTCTGTCCGGATCCGGTATAAATAATTTGTAATGCGGCCAACCAAACCAACTACGAATTGTATCTTTACACAACAGCTGTCCAGTCTCTCCATAAAGCTGTAAAGGTTTGCCATAATATTTATTTTTCCCCTCCAACTTAGGTTCATTATATACTAAATCCTCCATATTCATCCAATTTCCTTTTGCATGACGCAAATCATTCGGATCATCCCAAATATACTGGGTAGAATAAGCTGTTCCCCGACAGCGTCCGATTCCACGTCCATACTTTTTAACTAGTGAAATTTTAACTGTTCCTGTCGGATCCTTTTTGTCTGTTACTCCCTGTTTACCATCAGGAGTCAATATAGCATTCTTCGTATTTCCATAATAAGGCACTGCATTTCTCATCGTTCTGATTCCATCACCTTGGCTTCCTTCTACAAGGTATCTGTCAATAACCAACAAGATAGTCTCTTTATTTTCTGCCAATGCCTTATTTTCAGGGCGATGTAAATCCCAAATCACATTTTTAGTAGCATCAGCTTTTTCTGCTCCGAATCTATTTTTCATCAATTCATAACGCGGGTCACTTATTACAGCCGTAGCTGCTGTTATGGCTTCATCAAACAAACCGGCAGCCAAATATAACTTTGCCAACAAATGATAGCCTGCCGCACGTGGAGCTTTTCCTCTATCAACCACCTCAGGCATCCATTGACAAGCAAACTTCATATCATCGATCATTTTATTTAAAATGACCTCACGCTTCGTTGTATAGAAGTCGAGTTTCGCCTCTGTAAATTCTTTCAATAGTAAAGGCACATCACCAAATTGATTTATCAAACGATAATAGTGATAAGCTCTAAAGAAATAAGCAGTAGCCAATATCTCGTTCTTCTCCTGTTCAGACGAGTAAGTTGCTTCATCAATACGTGTAATCACAGTATTAGCATACCTAATATTATCATACGCTTCATTCCAATACCAACCTACTCTATTGGCATTAGGACTATTCAAATTTTTATCAGGCGTAATAACCGCATTTAGATCTTGAGCAACACTTGTTTTGTCCGTAGTTCCTTCAATAGCTACCTCAGAAAAAATATGTTCGGTAATAATGGCAGGTCCATCTCCATAAAACTCCGCTTTAATCCTTTTCTCACAAGTACCAAGTGCAGCCCACATACCTTTAGCATCTACCAGAGTATTCTCCGGAGAATAAAATGAAAGAGGTTTAGGTTCCAACCAGCTGTCCCCACAACTCGAAAGAGTTATCGCAACAGATCCTATTATCACTAATTTACTAATATTATTCATAACATTGATTCTTAAAAGTTAATTACATAGTCACATTAATACCAAAAGTATACGTACGAGGAGTAGGACTACTATTTTCCGGATCCCAAAGTTTAAAATCCGGAGCCCAAACCGCTACATTTCTTACATTAGCATAAACTCTCAATGAGCCTAATCCCAATTTAGTAATCCAACGTGATGGAACATTGTATCCGACAGATATATTATCTAATCGAATAAATGATTTTTTCCGATATACAGAAAAACTGTTTCCTCCTGTACTGGAATCAATTCTTGCCCACTCATTTGTCGGATTTTCCGGAGTCCAGTATGGTAACTTGTAAGCATTCTGTCTATCATTATATACCGTGGTTCCACTATGCTTAGCTACATCATATGTACCTTTATGCCCCCAAAGAGAATACAACATGAAAGAAACATCTATATTCTTATATATCTTGAAATCATTGCGCAATGTCCATGTAAATTTCGGACTAGTTGTCCCTTGGAATACTTTATCCTCATCTGTATACTGTCCGTTTCCATCAACATCCCTCAACTTAAAATCACCAGGAGCTACACCATACTTCTTTGCTTCTTCCGCTTCATCCTGTTGCCAGACTCCAATAACTTCCAATCCCCATATTTCATCCAAAGACTTACCTATAAACCATTTATTCTTGATATCGTCAGCCTCTTTCTGTCCTACTACGTTCCCATTTTCATCTAAAACATCAACCATATCTCCGTACAGGTGAACAATCTTATTTCTGTTCAAAGTAAAATTGAATGTTGAACTCCATGCAAAATTCTTTGTATCAATATTCTTCGATGTCAGGCTAAGTTCAATACCTTTATTCTCTACTTCACCTAAATTAGACATCACTGAACTGAATCCGATCAATTCGGGTAATGTACGTTCAATAAGAAGGTCTTTCGTGTTAGCTTTATAAATATCGATATTTCCTTTTAACCGTTCATTAAATATAGAAAAATCCAATCCTAAGTTGAATGAAGCCGTACGTTCCCATTTTAATTCTTTATTAGCCAAAGAATTCACATAAAGATAGGATCCATTATAAACCTTTCCATCCGGACTTACATACATATATTTACTATTACCCATTCTGGCTAAAGCTCTATAAACCCCAATGTCTCTATTACCATTTAATCCCCATGAGAACCTTAGCTTTCCATAGTCCAACCAATTTAACTTCTTCAAAAAAGGTTCATCAGAGAATACCCAGCCGACAGCAACTGAGGGGAATACCGCCCGAGGATTTTTTTGTCCAAACGCAGAATAGCCATCTCTCCGAACCGTACCGGTAATCATATAACGGTTGTCATACGAATAAAATAAACGTGCCATCAATGCATCACCGGTTCTATATTCATCATTACTACTAATTGTAGGCAATATTCCACCTTTCATATAATGATATCCAAGATCATCATTTGGATCAAATCCTTCATTATTCATTTCATCACTCCATCTTTGAAACTTCTCCGCATTAAATAAGAAAGTGAAATCCACGTCATGTACTTTGGCGAAAGTTTGTTTCCACTTTACTATATTGTCAAGTTGCCATAGAAAATCATTTCTAAAAGTTCGTGAAGCAGAACCCCCAAAATCTTTCCAGCTTGGATGTTCCGAAGATTTATGTACATAATCTGTAGCCCACTCATATCGTGGAGAGAAATTCATCTGATAAGATATATTAAAAGGTAAAGATACCTTAGCATAGATATTAGCATTCAAATTATTTATCACATTTCTCTTATCTGTATAATAAGAATCGATCAAAGGATGCTTCGCTGACGTGTCATCTCCCGGATTCAACTTCATTGTTCCATCTTCATTAGTAGGACTTCCATATGGAGTCAGCTTCTGATACTGAACCCAATCCGCTCCGATAGCACTGGCATCACGTTGTACAAATTGCGCATTTAATCCCACAGTCAGAAACTTATTTATTTTGGCATCCAGATTTAAACGAGTCTTAAATGATTTATATCCGTTATTTACAATAATGCCCTCATTGTCTGTCCATCCCATAGACCAATAATAATTTACCCCTTTTGTCTTTCCCGAAATACTTGCATTATAATCCTGACGAAGACCATTCTGAAAAACCATATCGGCCCAATCTACAGATTTACCATCCAAATAATTCTGTATTTCCAAGTTCTTAAAGCCAATTCGACGCAACCAAGTCTCTACAGGATCTCCTGTCGAATTATCATATTTCATCCAATCTTCAATAGAAACATCTGCGGGTAATTTACGAGGGTCATTAAACTCATAAGGTCTATGGTTCGGATTTGCACTATTAAAGACATCCGTCCTCCAAGCAGTAAACTCATCTCCCTGATATACTTCAGGAACTATAGCCTGAGTAGCTACACCTATAGAAGCATCAAAACTAATTGTCGGTTTTTCACTTTTACCCATCTTTGTAGTGATGATAATAACTCCACTAGCAGAACGCGCTCCGTAAATAGCAGCAGAACTAGCATCCTTCAACACATCAATTTGTTCTATATCATTCGGATTAATATCGGCCAAGTCACCCGGATATATAACCCCATCCAATACAATCAACGGATCAGTTCCAGCATTAATTGAGTTCTTTCCACGAATCAAAAGACTTCCACCCGGTTTGGGACCTGCACTAAAACCAACACTCAATCCCGGAACATTCGCTCTTAATAAGTCTTGCATGGAGGAAGGACTTTCATTTTCCAACTGCGCAGACTTTACTTGCATTACTGCACCAGTCAAGTCTCTTTTGCGAGCACTACCATAACCAATCACAACTACTTCATTCAACGTTTCTGAATCTTCTGCCAGACGAATCACAAAATCGCGTTTGTCTTTGACAGGAATTTCTTGCTGAGCAAATCCTATATATGATACTACAAGGGTAGCTCCGGAAGAAACATTTAAAGTAAAAAATCCGTCAAAATCAGAAATAACTCCATTCGTTGTACCTTTCTCCATTATATTAGCCCCAATAACAGGCTCATTATGTTCATCAGTTATCTTACCTTTCACTGTTACTTTTTGTTGAGCAGACAGTTGAACGGTAAACAACAGAAAAGCGATTAACCATAAGATTCTCACTTTCATAAAACAATGTCTTTCCATTTCGTATAAGTTTAATTATTATTAAAAGGCTATTTCATTTTCAACATCTCAATTCCTGCCATCAAGAATGCTCCAACCCCATATACCTCAGTCATATTCTGAGTCACTTGTTCAGGAGCAGCACTAACCGGTTGGACATATCCAAGCATGCCATCTTCATGAACATAGCTTTTCAAAGCCTTCCAACCCTTACGGGCAGCTTTTTTATATTTTCTATCTTTCAAAATTCCTTGATTCACTCCCCAGCCCAAACCATAAACAAAAAACCCGGAAGCACTATTTTCAGGGGAAGGATATGAATCCGGATCAAGCATACTGGCATGCCAAGAACCATTCTTATCCTGACACTGAACTATAGCGGAAGCCATTTCTTTATAAATGTTCAGATAATAATCATAAGTAGGATGATCTTTAGGCAAAGTTTGCAACAACAAAGGTATTCCTGCAAACACCCAACCATTACCTCTTCCCCAAAATACCTTCTCGCCATTCTTCTCTCTTTTGGGAATATATCTTCTATCACGATAGTATAACTTAGCATCCGCATCATATAAAGAATCTGTAGCTTCTTTAAATTCCCTATCCATAAAAGCCAAATAGTTTTTCTCCGGATAGAGCTTATTCAACAACCCGTATACCGGCGGAGCCATAAATAACGCATCACACCATGACCAACGTTCCGACCAATTCTTTGCTCCGAGCCACAAACGGGCCTTCGAAGGTTTAGCAACAACAGAATCTACACGGGCAATTGTAGGCTGAATCATTGCAGGATCATGGTATTTCTCATACATACGAATATACATCTGTGCTATAACAAGATCGTCCGCATGATAGAGACGTTTTAAGAACCCCCAATGATGTTTCTTCCCTATCTGCATCAGAAAATCATAATAACGGGAGTCTTGAGTATAATCTGCCCATTCTACCATCCCCCGGAACAAGACTCCGTTTGTCCACGCCAAATCATGATGTTTAACTTTTGACTGATGATTTACCTGCCACATGGCAACTTTATCAATTAACACACGATCTTGTCCCTTCTTACTTTTCGCTTCTACTGTAGAGAATATCGAAAAAAGACTAAAAACCAAAATAAGTATTTTTCTCATGGTAAATATAAAATCTCTATATTTGTTATTTTAACGTTTTACAAATCTCATTATTGATCTTCTTCAATGTTGCTTCATCCAGCTTTATTACTTTACGGTCATAAGTCATCAGTCCATTCACTTCTACTTCTACATCTGTCGTTTGTGTGTAAACAGCTGCAGAAAAGCCTTGCTTTATCATTTCTTTCAGCATTTCTGCATACTTCAGATATTCAGCAGTAGCTTCCGTAGATGTATTAAACTGGATGTATCCCCAATTCCGGTTAGGTTCCCAAAGATGATTCTTCAAAACCAAACCAATCCCCCCATATTCTCCTAGTACCGTAGCACGTTGTGCATCATACAAATACATTTCCGGCCCCGGATAATTATGCAAATCAAGCATATCACCGCAAGTATAATGATTTCCACCACTTGCCGGATTGACCAAACGTGTAGAGTCATATTGTTTGGTCCATTCTGCAATCTCACTTGTCTTAAATTGCCCCCAAGCCTCATTAAAGGGCACCCAAGTCCCAATACAAGGATAAGAATAGAGATAATCAATAATTTCTTTCCATTCCTTACGATAAGTAGCCTCAGATTCAGGAGAACGTGCCAGTTCCGTTCCATCAAAATACTTCTTTCTCTGCCACTCCAAGGTTTTATCACCATTAGGCATATCCTGCCAAACAATTACTCCCATTTGATCACAGTATGTATACCAACGTGCAGGCTCTACCTTTACATGTTTTCTTATCATATTAAAGCCCAAATCTTTCGTTTTCTTGATATCATAACACAATGCCTCATCCGTAGGAGCTGTATATAATCCATCCGGCCACCAACCCTGATCTAACGGACCAAATTGAAACAGATCTTTATTGTTTAACTGTAAACGCACAATACCTTTTTTGTCTCTTTTCATAGAGTACTTACGCATCGCCATATAACTCCTTACACAGTCTACCCGTTTTCCTCCCTCAAATAAAGAAACTTCCATCTGATATAAGAATGGTTCATCCGGCGACCAAAGTTTGGCATCAGCCGGCATGGAAACCTCAACTGGTAACCCATTAATTGATGTTCCCACAGCCACCAGACGCCCTCCTTCAAACACTTTTACCTCAAATTTATCTGAATACCTATTGTCATCTGTTTCAACCTTTACTTTAACCTTATTCAAATCTATATCAGGTGTTGTTTTTATATCTGTAATATAGTGTTCAGACACCGGTTCCAACCATACAGTCTGCCAGATACCACTCACCGGCGTATACCAGATACCATGAGGATTACTCACTTGCTTTCCGCGTGGCTGCGTACCTTTTTCTGTCGGGTCCCACACTTTGACAACCAAATTATTTTCCGAGTTCTTCAAAGCTTGGGTTATATCAAATGTAAACGGAGTAAATCCTCCTGTATGTTCTCCTACTTTTATATTGTTAACCCATACCTCAGTTTTCCAATCAACAGCTCCAAAATGAAGCAAAATCCTTTTTCCTCTCCATTTAGAGGGTATAACAAACTCACGCTGATACCATAATTCTTTATCTTCTCCCAATGTCTTTCCGACTCCCGAAAGGCTGGATTCGACAGCAAATGGTACTAATATATCACCTTCAAAAGAATCCGGAATTGATTTTCCCAACGGTAAAACTGCATACTTCCATAAACCATTCAAATTAGACCACTCAGAACGCTCCATAATAGGACGCGGATATTCCGGTAATACATTGTTCACATCTATCTTCTCCGCCCAAGAAGTTTTGATCCTATCTCCTACAGGGGTCCATTGTGCCCATAACATCTGAGAAAATAATGACAGAGCTATTCCTATTGAAAATAATTGTTTTATCATATATAACTAGTTTTATCATTTGCAGTAATCAACACAGGCAAAATTAGAGGTTCGCACAATATATAGATGATATAAACATCCCAATAAATCACAAAAACGTCTCAAAATAAAATGATATAGACAAATGAAACATGAATGGGATAATTGATGCATATAGCATAAAAAAAAGCCTTGTACCATTTGTAGTACCCGTTACTACAAAAGATACAAGGCTTTCATATAATTCTATAGTAAGAAAAATGACCTTATAAATCCTTTTTGTTATCTCTGCTATTTCTTTTAATTGATTTCAAGCTCATCCGACTCACTATAAAAATAATCTATGGCGGTTTCTTCCGGCAAATAAACGGAACGATAAGTGATATGGTCTCCTGCGAAATCATCTATCTTCACCTGTGTTGCGGGAGCTTTCAAAAGCACAGTTTTATTTTTCCCCTCAGAACTCATATAAGTAATTTCAGAAGCAAAAAAAGTTGGTTCAAGCGAAGCTGCAAAAGTAACGGTCAATACATCATTCTTTAAAACCGCCGTCTTTACTTTTGTATTGAACAACAATTTCTCATAAACATCACCATATACTGCACAAGGAACCTCCGACATAATAGAAGAATTACCATACGTATCGTATGTACAGATTTCAAAGACATACGAGCCTTCCGCCAAATCCTCTACTACAACCTGAGTAAGAGTTGCTTTATCTGTCAATTGTAATTCAGTAGACTTCGTTCTGTTTTCCCAGAATATTTTTGCCGTTTTAGCACGAGGATCAAGTAATTTCTGCCATTCGAGCATAACCCGATTACGTCCTGCATAAGCTTTCAGTGAATCTACTTTTCCAATATATACAATAGGCCCTTCTTCTATAAACTCTTTATACGTGGCATCCATACCATCGCAAGAGATCAAGGCACCTATACTTAAAAATATAAAAATCAGTTTTTTAAATAGTTTCATAGCATTATCTTTTACTTGTTACTAATTATGCCTCGCACCGAAAAACGTAAGTTCGTGAAGATGCATATAACGTGTTTTCCCCCATGTGTCATTCGTTTTAAAACGAATATAACGTACAGCCGGAGCATTATCAGGAATAATAAAATTCTCACCATTTTTCGCAGCTTCCTGATCCTCTGTTGTAAGAGCATCGTTTACACCACCTCCTGAAGGTTTCACCGACTCATATTCAGAAAGTAATACCCAAGAATCATCAAAGCTACCATCTGGATTTGGATCATTACTACCCCACAGTTCAAAATGCTTCGGGTGTCCTGCTTTAAATGTATTACCATACTTACCCGGATAATAACGTGAAACCATTACAAATCGGCTCAATTTATACTTTTCCCCCATATCAAAGGTAAACCATTGCGGCATTACTGTTGTCGTCTTGGTTTGAAAACAAGGATCTGTATCTGTGATTCCATCCCAAAGCCGCGTCATATCATTTCCTTTCGTCACTTCATTCCATGAGTGGCACTCATAAGAGTCAGTCGGCAAAGCCATCTTCCTGAACAAAGACTTATCGCATTGTTCTTCATACAAAGGAGTCTCAGTGACATACAATGTATCAGAAAGATGTCCCCATCTATCTCTGACAAAAATACCAAAATCTGTAGTAACAGCATCCAGGCCGCGTACATAGAAATCACCACCTTTAGCCTCAGTATAATGCATATATACCTGTGTCCAAATCCCTTCTGCCTGTTTCTTTATGACCCCCAGTCCCAATTTAGCCTTTTCCGGGTTATCAAAGTTCACTTTGATACCGCCAAATGTTTCAGCTGAAATTAATGTTCCACGCACTTTCTGATAAGGAGGAGTATCCGGACTTACTTTTACCACAAGCGGAGTAGAGACAGCCTCACCATAACTAACAGAATAAAGTTCAACGTCATACTCTCCCTTAGTAGGGAATCCTTCTACTACCAAAGAATCTGTATAGAAAGAAGCATTAACTGTACGAATCATATTATCAACTTTATAGCTAGCCCGAACATATTTTAAATTTTGATCATCCGGCAAATCATAATAGATAATTGCTGCACCAGGCAGATTCTTTACCGTCGCATTCAGCACCTGTGACGGTGGTGTCGTACTTCCCGTAGGTTCGTTCAGATCAGCATTGTCGGCACAAGCAGCCAAAACAACTCCTATATAAAACAACCCATATTTATAAAATTTCTTCTTCATAACGTTTTTATTTTAAAGTTTACCAACCATAATTCTGTACCAGGTTTTTATTCGAATATAGTTCCTTATCTAAAATCGGCCAGAAATAGTTTCTTATTCTAAACTCTTGAGTATAAATCAATTGTTCTGTATAGTAATCTTCATTTGTGCTATACTGAGTATTCCAACCGGTTATCGGCTTATTCTGTTCCTGAAATGCCAATTTCCATCTACGTAAGTCCCAAAATCTCTGTGCTTCGAATGCCAATTCAATTCCACGTTCCTGTTGTATGATCTCACGTCTGCCATCTATTGTTTCATATTTCTTATTGTTCGTATATGTATCCCAGCTTTCTTCCACACCTTTCAGTCCTGCTCTTTCTCTGATCAAATCGACCCAAGTCAGAACATCAGTTTTAGTAGCACCACTTTCATTCAAAGCTTCAGCATACAACAGATATAAGTTACCCAATCTCATCACCGGGAACGGATATGTAATCTTAGTAAAACCACTGGTCTGCCCTACCACACTCTTAAAATGAACTAGTTTTTTAGGCCATATACCTGTTTCATTCCATGAATTCGCAATCTGATTGGCAGCAGACTGTCCTTGTTTACATTGCACATAAATCGGTTTCGTCTCATCTGTCACTCCCTGCCCGAACCAGACTGCACCATCAAATCCTAAACTTGCGTAATAGCGTACTTCTCTGTCAAAATTCAGATTAGCTGTTGTATACCCTTCCTTGATAAAGTACTTATCATTAGCTGTTGCTTTTCTCAATTCAAAACGATCATCATAATTCCATGTCTTATCTTCTGTAATAGGAACTCCATTTTTTGTATAAAACAAATCTGCTATTTTTAGAGGGACAGCCAAATTACCACCAACACTCGCATTTCCTTCTTTTCCCGGTTCCAATCCACGTGGAATAGCATGATCCTGTAACTGTCCGATAATACTATTTGAATTAGCCCAAATAATTTCTTGATTCCACTTTTCCGTCACAATGTTACGAATATTCATTTTCGCACGGGTCTGATCGGATATTGTGTATTCAAGAGAAGTATATTTATATAAATCATGTCCCTGAGCTTTCAGAAAATCAATAGCCTGCCTACAAGCTTCCGCAGCATCTATCCAACGCTGTTTTTTGGCCTGTTCCGATTTATTCGGATTGAATAGTTCAATACCTCTGGAATCAGTATATCCTTTATAATCAGCATTTCCATTAAATAAAGGACTGGCAGCAGTTACCATCACTTCGGCTTTTATTGCCATTGCAATTCCTTGAGTAATTCGTCCCAACTCTTCAGCCTCATTCATTATCTTATCAGGCAAATGATTACTGTTGATAATCTCGGTTAAAGAATTGATTACATAATCAAAGCATTCGTCTATAGTACTCCTAAAAACCTTTACTTCATCCTCACTTGCATTTACCGGAATATTCCGATCCATAATAGGAATTGGTCCATACATTCTAATCAGCCAATAATGGTAATAGACTTTCAAGAAACGTACTTCTGCCGCCCAACGGTCTTTCTCTGCTTGTGTCATATCAGGTACCTTCTGAATATTCTCCAGAAAGATGTTACAGTCACTGATTCCTTGATACAATGATTTGTTATTCTGTTGATCGGCTCCGGTCCAATAATCACAGCGTGGTCTTGCCGAACTTTGCATATTATGTGAAATATACCATGCATGTACGTGTGCTGCACTACGAAAAGACTCCGTAATATACAGTTCGTCACCACCGGCAATTGCCGGATTTGCCTCCAACAGGCCATGAGCCGGAAGATAATAATAACAGGTAAACAAATATTTCTCTGCCTGTGCCCTCATTGTAAATGCATTATCGATTGTAGCAATATCATCCGGAACAATATCCAAGAATGAATCACATGAAGATAAAGCGATAATCAAACAATTTAATATAAACAGTTGTATTTTTTTCATTTTATATCAAATTTAGAAAGTTAAATTTAGTCCTATATTATACACACGCTGTACAGGATAACCTAAGCCGGAACCTGCCATTTCAGGATCCCAAAGTTTAAATTTACTAAAGCATAATAGATTGTTTCCTGTAACATAGAATCGAAGGTTCTTGATTCCTACTTTATTAGTCACTTTTTCAGGAATAGTATAACCAATCTCCAATTGTTTTAAACGCAAGAACGAACCATCCCGCATAAACCAAGTACTCGTTTTACTGTTATTCTCAATAGAAGTCGGGCTTAATCTCGGCCATACCGCATAAGCATCTCTATTATCCTCCGACCAATGACTATCTGCAATAAACTTTGCAAGTGCATTATGCCCAACTCTATTACCTACAACTTTTGTATCAACCGTGTTAAAAAATGGAGATACATTATTATAATCAATCCAAAATGATTCTCTAGCCAATCCTTGGAAAAACACTGATATATCCCAATTCTTATATCCATAAGAGGCACCAAAACCATATACAATTTCCGGTTCTTTCGGATATCCGATAGGTACCTGATCGAGATCAGTAATCTTACCATCCTTGTTCACATCACGATACTTAATATCACCTGCACCATATTCTCCAAATTGCACAGGAGAATTAGCCACTTCATTGTCGTCAACAAATAGACCTTCTGCTATATATCCCCAAGTCTGATTAGTTGGATAACCCACTTTCTGTTTCCACCATGCTCCCGGATATTCATAATCCTCATACACCATATATTCACTTGTCGCATAAGTAAAGTTTCCTCTCAACTGCAACCATGATTTATTGGCGAAATATTTATTATAATCTAACGATAAGTCAACTCCGTGCCCCTTGGCCTCTCCCAAGTTTGCATAAGGTTGTACCCAAAGTCCCATAGATGCCGGGATCGAAGTTCGTTGTTGCAAAATACTCTTACGGCGTTCCGTATAATACTCTGCCGTCACATTCAAATCATTAAATAAAGTGAACTCAAGTGCAAAGTTTGTTTTAGCAGACTTTTCCCATGTAATTTCAGGATCAGAATATCGCTTTACCGAAATACCATCCCGATGATAATCATAATTATATCCGAAGTTTGCCCCATACTTACTATCATTCATATTGATATCCGACAAATACAGGAAACGCCCGCTTCCGATAGCATCATTACCAACAATACCATAAGACGCTCTCAATTTCAACTTGGATACTACATCTTTAAATGGATCCCAAAAAGACTCATTAGAAACAACCCATGCCAAACCGGCAGAAGGGAAGAAACCGAACCGTTTACTTTTATGGAAGCGTTCGGAACCATTATAACCGAAGTTGAACTCTGCAAAATAACGATTATTATATGCATAAGTGAAACGCCCCGATAAACCGACATTGCGGTAAGGCAGAGATGCCTGAAGCGAGCCTGCATTCGGCTGAAGGTTATTTCTCAACTGATAGACTAATAATCCGCCTACTCCATGTTTTCCGAAATCACGATTATAATTCAATGCAGCCTCTATATACATATTAGCCGTAATACTCTTACCACCCGGATCATAAATCAGATATTCCGAACCATCATCCGGATTAATGATATCAATGGCATAATCACCGGTCAGATAATCATAATTAGTCATCTTATAATAATATGGATTCAGTTTACGTGAAACATCATAACTGGAGATACGGGAAGTATTAAACAACAAGCGTGCCGATAAACCTTCCGTCAAGAATTTCAGATCCTGTTTCACTTCAAACTGCGCACTCAAATTAGAACGTCCGGATTCTTTATATCCTCTTACCATTTCTGCATACGGATTCAAATATTGTCCATTTTCAGCATTACCAAATAAAGTATGTTTCGTGTATGCATGAGCTTCATCTTTGGGATATTTAGCGGGAAACAATACCGGATTACTCTTCATAATCAGATTGTACATAGCCGAACCACCATATAACGGTCCGTTATAATCATCGAACACACCACTTAGACGGACAATCAATTCTGTTGTCTTGGTAGCGTTGATATTTACATTAGAACGAAGAGTATAAACTCTCTGCTTGATATTATTATTAAAATTACTGTTCTTATCAACCTCCAGAATACCATTGTCTTGACTATACGAAGCTGCCACATAGTAACGTGCGACATCACCACCACCTGTAATATTCAGGTTGACGCGCTGGTTCATCGTAAAATCTTTTAATAATTCCTTTCTCCAATCCGTAGCCGGATAAATTACAGATCCCGCCCCCGGTACAGTATTGTCTATTTTTTCCTCAGAATACATCAACGGCGCCAACGGATTACGAGTTAAATAGGCCTCATTGTGCAGACGCATATAAGTAACAGGATCTGCCAATTCTATCTCTTGAGTCGGAGTGGATATTGAGTTCTCAACTCTTAAGCTTAACCGTGCTTTTCCCTTCTGACCTTCTTTGGTTTTCACCAGAATCACACCATTTGCACCACGGGCACCGTAAAGAGCGGTAGCAGTAGCATCCTTCATAATAGAAAAGCTGGCGATGTCATCTGGCTGTAAACGAGCCAGATCGGTAGAAGTTAACTCAATGCCGTCAATCAAAATCAACGGATCTTTTTTATATCCGAAAGTTGTAACACCGCGAACAAAGAAAGAGGCGTCATCCACCCCCGGTTCACCAGTTCTCTGATAAGAGATTACTCCTGCAATACGCCCGGCAAGTGCATTCGTAAGATTACTGGAGGGTGTTTTCAGTTCCGCCACTTTCACGGTTGAAATAGCACCAATAACACTCTCCTTTTTCTGTGTACCAAAAGCCACAACCTCAACTCCCTCCAACATCTGAGAGTCCTCATACAGAATCGCATTTATGGTTGTTTCATTTCCTACGGTTTTAGTCAGCTTTACATAACCTACATAACTAAATTCCAAAATAGCTCCCTTAGAAACGTTAGACAGTGTATAGTTACCATCCAAATCAGTAACAACTCCAGTAGTAGAGCCTTTCACCAATACAGATGCACCGATAATAGGTTCACCGTCTGTACCCAAAACCTTACCTTTAATCACCATTCCTTTTTTTTGCTGCTGGACAGTCTGATTATCACTGACCGCATATGCAACAGATACAGAAAGAAAAGAAAAGGTCGTCAGACATGCACCTACAATCCACAACCGCCTTTTTAAGCATGTGCTTAGATCTCTTGTTTTTGTTTTCATAATTATTAATAAAAAGGTTATTTCATTATAAATATTCCCGATATCAGTTGATAAGAAGCCCACAAAGGATAAAAAGCTTCTTTAATTGATGCAATGGTTTTATCATACTATTTTTGATTGATTAACATAGGCAAAATTAACGGATGAGAGGATTTCCTAATAAAATAAATATCCCAATAAATCGCAATACTGTCTCAAACAAAAGAAAGAATAGCAAATTCGTTTCAAATGAAATATAAATGGAACAAATATCTCATAGATTAATCATAACAGCCTATTTTTTAGAAAGATATAAAGCTCCTTCGCTGTATTATTCCAACGTGCCAATCCCTCTATCTATCAAGCATATAAGTCTACGATCTGCAGGATTATATACCCTACAAATATCTATAAACAACACCAATACTTTTGTGAGAACCCAATAATAAACTTAACCGGCAAACTCTTTAGGGAGCACTCCAAATTGCTTTTGAAAACATTTAGAGAAATAGGAAGGAGAATTAAAGCCTACCATATAACAAATTTCATTTACTCGCCCATTTCCCTCTTTCAATAACTGAGCAGCCCGTTTCAATCTTTCCAACCGTAGATATTCATTCGGACTTAAATCAAGTACACCTTTAATTTTCCTATAGAAATTAGAACGACTCATATTTAAAGAGTCTACTATATCATCCATACTAAAATCCGGATTATGCAAATTATTCTGAATGATTTCATTCAGCTTTTTCATAAACTCCTCATCAGCTTTTGTCAAAGCCATCGTATTAGCTGCAACAAAAGGAGATTGGGCGAAAGCTTGCCGCAACTTTTCACGACTATTGATCAGATTGGAGATACAAGCCTGTAAATACCCAACAGAAAAAGGTTTTTCAATATATGCATCTGCCCCTAATTCCAGCCCTTCTATCTTCGATTGAATATTCGTTTTAGCAGTAAGCAAAATCACTGGAATATGACTATAATCCAATTTAGACTTTATCAACTTACACAATTCAAATCCATCCATACGAGGCATAACAACATCACTTACCACTAATGAAACCTCCTGATTATCCAATACTTTCAATGCTTCCACACCATCATTGGCAGTCACAACGACATAATTACTTTCCAACTGACGAACAATGAAAGACAACATATCCGGATTATCATCCGCTACCAACACTACCGGTTTGTCTCCCCTGCTGTCCGCTAGTTCCGTCCGCCGTTCCACCACATTCTCCTCTTCTACGGATTTATATTCCGAAGTCAGCTTTATTACACTATCCTGTTCCACAGGAAGCGACAGACAGAACACATTTGCCTCTTCACCTTCCAACATCATCAAACTTCCCTGATGTAATTCAGCTAATGAACGTGAGAGAGCTAATCCGATTCCTGTTCCTGTGGTAACTTTACCATCTTCTTTTTCATTGAAACGGACAAAAGGTTTAAAGATTTCCTCTTTCATTTCATTCGGGATGATAACGCCATCATTCACTGTACGAATATAAAACATCCTCTTTTCTCCTATCCCGTTCATTTCCAAAAACACATGTACATATGTTTCTGCATATTTCACAGCATTATTCAACAAATTACTAACAATCTTAGTAAATGCTTCCTTATTGACATGTGCATAGAAGTCCTGTTCGCCTACATTCAATACAAAGTCCAGTTCTCTCTGTCTCGCCAAAGATGTAAAACGGTTATAAGTTTCTTTCAGTACCTCAGTAACATTACACTCGGCAAAGTTCAAGCGGAATCCCTGACTCTCTGTTTTACGGAAATCCAGCAACTGGTTCGTTAAACTTAACAACCGTTCCGTATTCTGTTTCATGATATTCAAATCCTCCCGTATCTCAGGATCCACCGTCTTTTTCAGAAGAATATTCTCCAGAGGACCATTAATCAACGTCAAAGGAGTACGTATCTCATGAGCTACATTCGTAAAGAAATCTATTTTCGCATAATATATTTCACGTTCCTTCTCCTGCTCAAATTTCTCCATTTGCCGATGATGTTTTCTATTACTACGGCGTTTTAAATAAAGAATCAAATAAACGGAACATCCAATAATCAAAAGTATATAAATGCAATAAGCCCAAATTGACAGATAGAAAGGAGGTAAAATCCGGATGCTCAACGAGATTTCATTATTATTCCAAACGCCATTGTCATTTGCAGCTTTCACCCGAAATACATAATCACCATAACGCAGATTAGCATAGGTTATCAACGGACTCTCACCGATAGATAACCACTCATTATCAAACCCTTCCAATTTATACATCAGTTTATTCATTCCGGGAGCTTGATAACCAAGAGCCGAGATGCGGAAAGAAAACGAATTCTGATCAGCCCGGAGTACTATCTTATCAGAAAAAGTGATATTCTTTTCCAAAGGCGAATTAGGTTCATCTGCATACACTTCTTTATTAAACAGCAAGAAATCTGTAATCACTACTGTGGGAAGATTCTTATTCTCCGAGAAGCTTTTAGGATTAAAAGCTATAAAACCATCAATTCCACCAAAATAAATCATTCCATTTTCATCTTCAAAACTGGACCGATAGTTAAACTGATCACCCAACAGACCATTGGCAGTAGTGTATACTTTCATCGTTTCAGTTTTTGGCTGAAAATAGACAAGTCCATTGTTAGTTGTTAGCCACAGCTGTCCATCTTTATCCTCTACAATCTGATAAACAACATCGCTAGGTAGTCCGTCAGTTGAGTTATAACTAGTAAACGTCTCTGACTCCGGATGAAATAAGCAAAAACCTCCTCCCTGAGTTGTTAACCAAATCCGGTGATAGGAATCTTCAAAAATACTAGAAACCTTATTATATGAAAGACTTGTGGTATCTTTTTCATCATGCACATAGTTTTTCCATTTCCGATCGTTCACATTATAACAATAAGCACCATTAGCATAAGTTGCCAACCAGATATTACCGCCGGAATCTTCCTTTATATCATATACAAACTTCCCATTCAATTCCGGTATACGGTCAAAATCGTCCGATTGCTTATTATATTTGACCAGTCCGAACATCGTTCCTAAGTAGATGTCACCTGTGGCGGTTCTACAAATTGCAAAAATACTATTATCAATCAAAGAACGGGGAGAGCTGTTCTTCTGATATGTCTTCAAAACAGTCCCTGTACGGGTATCTATAATCTTCAATCCTTTAGAGAATGTGCCAACCCAAAGTTTATCGTCCACTAAACATAACCCATGTATATTGGTAAATCCCGCACTAGGAGCAAAAAAAGAAAATTCTTTTGTATTCAAATTAAAACGGTTCAACCCGCCATCTTCCGTACCAATCCATAACACACCATAGTTATCACGACAAAATTCACGTACCCGCTTACCATGTAGACTATTTTCCTCTCCTTTCGGATAATATTTCTCAAAATGGGTATACGAGCGCGGATAATAGTTTACTCCGCCAAAATACGAACCGATCCATATACCATCTTCACGGTCTTTGCAAAAAGAATAAATTGCATTATCAGACAAAGAATAGGGATCATACTCAGAACTACGCAAGTGCGTATACTTCCCCGTACGGAGATTATAAATATAAGCTCCGCTTTCTGTACCTATCCATAACTCATTATCCGTAGCAAAAAGTAATGTCCGACAATAGATGGATTCATTATCTTCATCTTTCAACAACAAATCCCGTAATTTACCCGAAGTCAGATTCAATTCTTTCACTCCTCCTTTTAAAGAACCAATATATAAACAATTGTATGCTCCCGGGAGTATTTCGCTCACAACGTCATTATTATAAGTTTCCTCATTATCAATAGGTGATATATAAGGATGAAGAGTTTTCAACTCATCTTTCGAATAAAACAATCCGTCACCGTAAAAGCCAATCCAGATAGTACCACTATTATCAACCGTCAGGCATTTCACATTGGTAGAGACCAATGGATGATCGGTCAGAATATAGTTTCTCAAGGTTTGCTTTTTCAAATCATAACAAAACAAGTTTTGCGCCTCTGCAGCTATCCATACCCTTCCCTGACTGTCTCCTGAAATCATAGCAACGGCTCGTTCCACCCTTGTGTTTTTGTCACTCTGTTCTACAAAATGACGAAAAGTATCTTTCTCCGGATAATAGATATAGACTCCCACATCAGTCCCTACCCAGATATTACCTTCGATATCTTCATAAAGAGAAGTCACAAAATTATTGCCCAGACTTCTCGGATTGTTTCTATCGTACTTAAAATGCCGGAAAGATACCCCATCATATCGATCTAATCCATCTTTCGTACCAAACCACATAAAACCTTTCGAGTCCTGCAAGATAGCACTGACTGTGTTTTGTGACAACCCATTCTGGCTACTAAGATTCTTAAAATAATAATGTTCATTAACCGTTTGTGCACGGCTAAGAATTCCAATTATTAAAGAAATAAACGTTATTATAATTTTTTTCATATATTCGGTTTATAACACTTCTTTTATTCAACTTACCAAATGTAGGTGAAATAACAATCGAAAAATAGAAGATACGTCCCAATGAATGAAAAAATAGTCTTATTTCTCTATTTTAATACGTGCATCTACGGCCACAACAGCCTTTTCCGTTGCGAGAAGCGGATTGATATCCATTTCTTTGATTTCCGTTGCAAACCGGAGCAAGGTAGACAAACGGACAATAATTTCAGCAAATTTATCCTCGTTTACTCCCTTCTGGCCTCGCGTTCCCTGGATGATTTTATAGGCGCGCAATGAGTGAATCATCGAATAAGCCTCCTCATAAGAAAGCGGAGCCAAACCGGAAGATACATCTTTGAGCACTTCCACAAAAATACCCCCTAAACCGCAAAGCACTACATGGCCGAACTTCTCCTCATATTTCGCACCAATGAACAGTTCTGTCCCTTTCAGCATAGGCTGCACCATTATCGACCTGGCATCAGGGATCTGCATCATCCGGTCAAATTCCAGCGCCAAGTGTTGCTCGCTTTTAATATTCAGCACCACTCCGCCGACATCCGATTTATGCACCGGACCGACAACCTTAGCCACTACGGGGAATCCACATCGGCGGGCGAAGGCTACGATCTCTTCCTTATTATCCGAAACAAATTCGTCTACCAACGGGATACCTGCCGCATGGAGCAATGCCTGTACATAATGAGGCTCGATATATCCGTCTTCCGGAATCGAATCAATAATACGACGAATCCTCGGGACATCCACTCCAAACAATTCTATTTCAGGAACAGCCGGTTTAGGAGCATTAACGATACGCGAAAGGGCCGTCCCGAGTGTCACTTCATCGGCAAAGTTCACGTGCCCTTTAGCAAGAAACGCTGCAACTTCAGCTCCGGCAGTATTGATAGAAGGAAGAATCGGGAAAATCGGTTTCTTGCAAGTTTGCATCTTCTCGTGAAGCACATCATACATTTCAAACATAGTAACCAATCCCGGAGTTCCGAAGATAGCCATCATGGCATCTATGTTTTCAAGCTTTTCTTCACAGTAATCAATGCAGAGACGCAAATGCTCCGGTGTCCCGGTAGCCAGAATATCTATCGGATTTCCAACGGCAGCACCGGGAAAAAGTTGAGTTTTCAGTTCTTCCGCCAATTCGCCTTCGAGCTTCGGTACGTTCAAACCGCCTTTACTCAACGCATCTGTCAACATTACCCCCGGTCCTCCGGCATGAGTGATAATGGCAAAATTCTTTCCTTTCAATTCGGGTAAAGTAAATACACAACCTACGGTCGTCAGTTCCTCACGAGAGAAACAACGCACAATTCCTGCTTTACGGAACAACGCCTCTACCGCTGAGTCGGAACTTGCAATCGCTCCCGTATGAGAAGATGCCGCACGGCTTCCGCTCTCCGAACTTCCGGCCTTGATAGCAGCAATCTTACATCCTTTTCTTATCAAAGAGGAAGCATGAAACAATAATCTGTCCGGGTTCTGAATACTTTCAATATAAAGCAATTTCAGATGTGAATCTTTCTCGGGATCAAAGTTCTCGTCCATAAATTGCAAGACATCTTCTACACCGATCTGTTTGGCATTACCTACCGACCAGACAGAATTAAATTGCAATCCTTTCGTCACCGCACTTTCCAGAATAAACACCGCTGTTGCACCGGAACTGGAGATTAGATCAACTCCTTTCAGGTTCAGGTTAGGGATAGGTTGGCTGAACACGCTATGATGCCAGGTATTCATCAAACCGATACAATTAGGTCCAATCAGCGAAGCGCCGTATTTATTCACAGTTTCCAGGATACGTTCTTCCAATAGCGCCCCTTCATGCGTTTCTTCTCCAAATCCGGCAGAGAGTATGATAAACGCCCGAGTTTGTTTTGTACCAGCCAATGTTTCCACAATATCGGGACACAGTCCGGCAGGCACAGCCAATACTGCCAAATCCGTATCAGGAAGATCTTTCACATCTGCAAAGGCGGGAACTCCTTGTACTTCCTTCTCCTTCGGGTTTACCGCCCGAAGTTCTCCCTGATAACCTCCGTTTATCAAGTTCTTTAATATTGCGCCACCCGGCTTATGTACATTATTCGAAGCCCCTACTACAACAATACTTTCAGGGCGAAGCAACTGGGTTGTTATCATATCATACGCTGGTTTTCATTTAACTTAGGTACAAATATATTCTTTCTTATGAGAAAAAAGAAAGAAAAAGGGGAGAATTGCATATAGAAATAGGCTATCGAGAAGAAAAAAAATAAAATATCAGTTAGATCAATACTTCGGTAAATTTTTACCGGAAAATTAAAAGTTAAACAATAGAACCGGCAGAAGTCGGTTCAAAAACACTAAAGAGGTCATTGAACTGTTGTCAAAAACGAATGGTTAAGCATAAAGAAATGTGCTGAAAGAAGTGCTAACCTGTTGATAATAAAGGGAAAAGAGTATTGCATAATTCGTTATTTTTTAGTAAATTAGAAGTTTCTCAACTCTTCTGATTATGACTAAAGAAACACTCCTTATGCAATACCAATCTGAGTGCCTGTCGGCTCTCAAATCAGTCGTGAATATACAAAAACCTTTTGAAAAAACGTTCATGGATGCAATGAAATTATTCATGGCCATTCCAGATCGTATAAACTTCCTCCAGTTGGGCAGGTATGGACGTTTTTCGGAACAGACCTACCGTAATCTTTTTGAGAATGAGACATTCGACTGGTTTGCGTTCAACGATTCTATCATCAGCAAGCATCTCACAGGTAGAAGAAAAGCCATCGCCATCGATCCTTCCTATATCCCCAAATCAGGCAAGAAGACACCTTGGATTGGTTACTTCTGGTCAGGCTGTGCAGGGGATTATAAACGAGGATTGGAAATCTTGGGCATCGGAGTCATTGACATCGACAACCACGAATGCATGACTTTAGGTTCCATTCAGACGCCGGATTGCAAGACCTTGGATAACATGGGCAAGAATCTGGTTGACTGGTACAGCAGCTATCTAATCAGTAGAAAAGACAAGCTACAGAGCCTATCCAAAACAGTGGTTGCAGACGCATTCTTTTCCAAGGAAACATTCATAACGCCTATGTGTGAGAGCGATTTCCATATCATCAGCCGCTTCAGGAACGATGTAATCCTGTACTATCCGACATTGGAAAAGAAAACAGGAAAACGGGGCCATCCCAAGTGGTTTGACGGCAGAATTGACTTTGCCAAATTGGATTTGACCCGGTGCAAGGAATACGAGGTGAACAAAGGAAAGCTATACGGATTGAGGGTATATGCAAAAGCTCTCAAAAGGTATGTTTCCTTAACCATCTGGTATCCGATGGACGGGAGGACAGACAAGTGGCAGCTCTATTTCTCTACAGACGATTCCATGGATGGACGCGAAGTGCTGGATTATTACAGGACCAGATTCCTATTGGAATTTTGCTTTAGAGATGGAAAGCAGCATGCAGGAATCACCAACTGCCAGTCAACTGACTTCAGAAAGTTGGATTTTCACTTCAATGCATCGCTTGCTGCTGTCAACTTGGCCAAAGCGGCATGCAAGAGGCTCGGAATAGCCTATTCCATATCCTCTTGCAAGTCATTCATACACAATGCTTATATGCTTGAACGATTTATTTGCGTGTTCGGGATTAAACCGGACATGCAAGTTATTGACAAACTTTTCAAAGAACTCATTTTATTTACTGCCATAGCCGCTTAGGCTTGGCGATTTTTTAACGAACTATTGTTAGATTATACTAGCTTTTTGAAATATAAAAGGGCATCTTACTATTTGTACTAACCCGCCCTTCTCTAGAGATTTACACAGTAATTGTTAGGATTTAACGAATGATATCTCTCAGACTCCGGATCTACTACATACCAACATCCAATAGCTGCATCATACAAAATAATCTTGCTCTAATATGCTGATTTAGTTTAGACAACTTATATATCAGAGCAAGACTGTTTTATTAACTTTATATTACGATAAGACAGATAACATAAAATTATAATGGTATTTGTTTATAAAATTTCGAAACTAATAATATGTCATTAGTTGCAAAATCAAAATCAATCCAAATAGTTTTCCGAAAAAAATAAAAGAATCTATGCTGCACTTGGATATTATTACATTTCGCAGAAACCTTGTAAAAGCCGACCCTCATTTTCTTCTTTTCCAACAGCATTGGGATCTCATAAGCTTTTAAAAAGCCATTATATAATACCTTATCATCCACCGAAATAGTAACATTAATTTCTTTGCTATTTTCATAAGAGTTACCTACAAATATTAACGCAGTTCTGGATGTAACACACACAACACACACATAATATTATTCCTATCGTTATTATTATTTTTTTCCCTTTCATAATTTCATCTATATTATCGCCATTTAAGACCTAAATTATATATATCGACAACAAGATTATTATAATGAATATATGGGTAAGGTATTTTTCTACCCATATATTCTAAATAATTACTACCTTTATTTAGATTATTTTGTTGCTGCAACATGATAACTCTTTGGTTGCTATTGCTGTTGTGAACAACTCCTCCCTGCTTCATTATATTAAATGGATTCTGCGAATGTGATAATCCCAATTGCATGCCCAAACTCATGAGTAGCTGTAAAAGTTTTATTATAAGACAAATTATTCGACAACCAATTATTATTAGCAAAATCGCTTGAAGCCAAAGTCATAACCTTTCCACCTAACATACTTGTTGCTCCACGCGCTCCTTTACTATCGCTATCTGCTAATACAAATAAATGATCAGAGTTTTCGACATCTTTCATAGAAGTTGCAACTTTAAGATCCATATCAACCTTTAAATTGTAAGTTTTATTATCGCTCCATTCAAATTTTCCTTCATAAGTACTTTTTATATCAGAAACTATATCTTTGGCAGCTCTAGCCATATTTATATTATCACTTGAATTATTAAATATCTTTGCAGTTACATGCATAGTGACAATATCACCATTCCGAGTATACCAAATACTATCTCCATTCACATCAATATTATTCACCGGATTATTTGCACCATATTGATAAGGTGATAAAGAAACATACTTCTCTGAAAATCTATCAGTTTTCATAAATCTCCCTAATGCAGCATCATACATCCTCGCTCCATAATCATACCAGTCCAACCCACCTTTACGATCCAGCTCCTTGCCATTATACTTATAAGGCTGGACGCTCTGCCGGGAACTTGTTGACATCAATCCGCCGAAAGCATAATAATCGTTCACTTCCTCAACCGTTCCCTCCTCATCTACAACCACACGATTATTACCCTGATGATCTTTCAAATAATAATGATACTTACCGTCAGTAAGGGACACATAGCCGACTTCCGTCAATAGAATCTGAGGTACTCCATTTTCATAGACCACATTGCCGCAGTAATCCGTTGTAACACTGTCTCCTTCCAGAAAGTGCACGGTACGGAGTTTCCTACCCGCAGCATCATAAAGATAAGATATACTGTTACCATTCGCAAACATTACACGACTAGGCAAATTTAAACAATTATACTGAATAGCAGTTTTCTTTTTGTTTAAATCTTTAGTCAGGTTGCCGTTTTCATCATATTCATATTCTGTGGACAAATCAATACCGTCCTTGAACTCGAAGCCGTTATTGAAGGCAGAAGTGCTCGAACGGTCTGCCACCTTCTTTAACCGGTTACCGGCATAACTCAAAGAAAGATCATCAATCACATCATAACCCGTCGCTGAAGTCTGCCCGTAGCGCTTCAGACCCAAGATATTACCCATTTTATCATAGCCCGTCACCTGCTCATTAAAACGGTTAGTATTTACAGAAAGGCTCGGCCCTTCACCATATTCCGCATCAGTCAGGCGACCCAGACGGTCATAACTGAATTTATAACCGCGGGGAGTGGCCCCGGCTCCACTTTTCCAAGTCATACTGCTGATATTACCATTATAACAAGGGACTCCCAAACCGTCGGTATAATGCAAAGACTGGCTAAACTTACCGCCTTCAATACCGGTCAGCCAGTTACGGATATTGTAGGCATAGGCTGTTGCATAAATACCGTTATCCAGTTTGTCTGTCTGCAATCGGCCCAACTCGTCATAAGCGTGTTCCACAAGCAGGACGGAAGGATTGTTATCGTATTGGTGGCTCACTCGTGTCAGGCGTGACGAATGGTCATAAGTATAGGTATAACGTTCCGTCAATGAATACCCGGAACTATCCCTATGGGTGTGAAGGACGGACAGAGGACTTCCTTGAAAGGAGTATTCAGTGGCGTATGTATCCATGCCTCCATTGACACGGCTTGACAGGCTTTTCACTATCCGCTTGTTGATGTCATAATAGTCCGCAGAATAAATGAATCCCGAAGAGCCATGCGTACAAAGTATGCTACCCGTAAGATTACCGGTCGCACTCACAGTTCCTTCCGGAAAATTATATGCAGAAAAGCCGTTTCGTGTTCTAAAATCATACGTATCATAGTAGTTCACCACATATACACAAGGATCAACCAGATCAAAAGAGCTCTGATAACCACTGTACGCCAGGCCGGTGTCGCCTTCCATAAGAGTACCTAAAACAACTGTCTCACCGGCAGTCCGAACATGTTTATCGCTGTTGCTGCATTCGCCCTCCACAACGACACGCCCATAGACATCATAAACAAAGAATGACCAAAGAGAATCATTACGTTGACAGCCATCCTGAGAAAAAACCAAACGGTGTGCCGCATCATAAACCAGGTAAGAAGGGGAGCAACCGGGAAGCTTCTTATAAACAAGACGATCCAGATAGTCATAACGATATATGTAAGCATAAAGATCCAAATCCGGATGATCCTGGTAACCCGGAGGAGGCACCAACACCAAACTCTTTTAACAGTAAATTATGGTGGGAAGCCTCATACGCAAAACGTGAACAGACGTTGCTGTGCCCATAATACTCCTGTACCGACTTTAATATTTGCTTATAAACCCCTTCGGACAACATAGGAACCGGAAGGGTACTTCACCTTTTAAACTTTCTTCCGGCAATTTCTTCTATCTCCCCATCCCAATAAACAGTATGTTCCACACTATCTATACGGTAATAATAGTAACTAAGATAAAGAGGGTAAACCTTAAATTTCTTATTCCAAATATACCTTTTCTCGCTTTGGGGCACAGTATGCGTCGGAAGGTAATATACGGAATCATAAACCATTTGATGTATTTTCTCCGGATATTTCTTCCGAGGAACATTCTTAAATACAATAGGATTCTTTTCTGTGGATAAGTCTAAGACAATGTCGGTATGGGGAGTTATTTCATACATTCCGGGAGATACTTCAGCAGCACCTTCCGCATCGCTTACATGGAAAGTTAAAGAGTTTTCACCATCTTTAAAAACAAAATGACCATACTCTTCCGGTCGCGTACTTATATAAAGTGCCGAATCTGTACGGTTACATATTTTCACGCTAAATTCTATTTGATTGGGATTCGAGAATTTTCCGTATTTGTTTTCCGTTCCATATATATATGGCTTCCACATTCGCATATCAATAATATGAGAATAATAAACGGATGAATCCTGTTCATTACATAAGAAATAACGCAATTCAGGGTATGCAGAAAAGGGTTGACGATCGCCGCAATGTGTATATGCAGATCTGCCCGAATATTTATCTTTAAAATATACCCATATACCACAAGTATCCATATGTGTGTGCGTGTCCAATTCTATATAATTTTCCCCTTTTTTTTGCCTCATTGTTTTATCAAGGAATTCCTCGCTCAACCGCTTTTTATTCTTAAGATAAAAGAATATAAATTTCCCTTTATATTCAAGAAAGTCGGTTGGAAGTTCATAACCATTGTCTACACGTTCTTTCCCTGTGTCCAGCCAAAAAGAATTTTCAGGCGCAATAATATACAGCCAAGCTGTATTGAAATCATACTGTGCAACCTGCAGATAGGGGCTGTGCAGAAAATTCGAATCTATCACCGCTTTGGCATGGGCAATGACTACGGGATCCACCTTACGATCATTCAAACCCCGGCATGAAAATGCCAGGGTCGAAAGGATCATCATCTTTATAAACAGAATGCAATTACTCCTCCTCATCGTTTTCATTATATTTTCTAAATGTATATCTCATTAAATCCAGCATGGAGTTCATTTTTATAGAGTTCAGGTTACTTCTTACGGAATTATATTCATAAAGGGTTTTATTATCCTTAAAATAAACTCCAAAAGATACTCCATTCTTGCCTTTGGAATTCAACATATCATGCTCGGATGCGCCTTGAGTGCTGGGGTGAGAATGAATATCCACGATTGGCTGAAAGCCTTCAAATGGATTATTATTTATACCTTCCAATGTAGAAACACTATAATCACGGCTACTGTTTCCTATGATATATTTCTTCTCTCCATCCCTGTATCCGGCAGTATATTTCCACTCAACTCCGGTATTCTCAATACCAAATGTTGCGATATTAGCCGCATCATACGCGCTAGATGTTTCTGCAAAGTAATCAGCACCACTGGTATTATTGCCTAAATTTGTTTCCAATGCAGGTAAAATAGACTTGTCAAATACCTTGATATTCTTCCATTCAGGATTTATTTTCGACACTGTCCCGCTTGTTCCACTGGCGTATAAGACATCAACAATTCTATCAGTCTTTCTTATCAGGCGAACTCGACCATGATAATTTATCACATAATCATCCTTCCCATCCGGATCTATCCTTAACACCGGATTATTCTTACAATAAACATAAGGACTCCAACTGTAATGTTTCTCACAGGACGGATCCACTCCATTCCACCTTCCTAACACCGAATCATAATGTCTCGCTCCATAATCATACCAGTCCAACCCACCTTTACGATCCAACTCCTTGCCATTATACTTATAAGGCTGAGCATCTCCGGTAGAAGAAAACACACCTCCAAACGGATAATAATGATTCACTTCCTCAACCGTTCCCTCCTCATCTACAACCACACGATTATTACCCTGATGATCTTTCAAATAATAATGATACTTACCGTCAGTAAGGGACACATAACCGACTTCTGTCAATAGAATCTGAGGTACTCCATTTTCATAGACCACATTGCCGCAGTAATCCGTTGTAACACTGTCTCCTTCCAGAAAGTGCACGGTACGGAGTTTCCTGCCCGCAGCATCATAAAGATAAGATATACTGTTACCATTCGCAAACATTACACGACTAGGCAAATTTAAACAATTATACTGAATAGCAGTTATATTTTTGTTTAAATCTTTAGTCAGGTTGCCGTTTTCATCATATTCATATTCGGTTGACAAGTCAACACCGTCCTTGAACTCGAAGCCGTTATTAAAGCAGGCGTAGTTGAATGGTCTCTCACCTTTTAATTAGTTGTCATTACAGGTCAAAACTTCATATTCAATAAACATAACTATATCCTTCCATTGTATTATTTTCATCTAACTTAAAAAACAAATATACTTTTTCCCATAAGAGTTATGAATAAAATACCCTGATACTAATTGATAGTCAATCAACTTGTACCAGGGTAAAAATAATCCTATTAGAGTCAAATTTCCTCCACTGCAACCAAAACTAATTTTCCTTCCAGCTCTTTCCTTTTAGTAAGTACTAAAATATCTGGTAAAAATTCCCATATTTCATCTTCAATATCATATATATCAGCTCCTTCCAATTTATAGATATTGTTACTAAATTTTGATGAAGGAACTGATTGATACGCAACAGAACCTTCATTTATTAATTTCACATACATCTTTTACATAAAATAATAAATGTCTAATCTACCATGAGAAACATATCCTCCAACTTACAAAAGTTCTCTTTTTACATTATCAACAGCAGAATCCTCCTGTTACAGGAACTACCCATCCGGTAGTTCCATTGTCCTTATTTGGCATATTAACTGCTTTATATTGTATTTTTAACTAAGGAGTCATTAGTATTCAAAATAATAGCCTATACATCAGAATAAAGTACTTTCCTTAAAAACATAAATAAGTACAAGTATTATTAATACTATTTCTACGATCCAAACACTTTTTTGTTTAAACCAGATAATAAAAAAACGGTCTATCAAAAGTAATAAACACATCATCAATATAAATCCAATAATGAAAAAAAGACTAAATGGCGTCCATGCTTCAGAACGCATATCAATTATAAATATTATTATTGATATAGGAAATAACAATAATACAGGAGTCCATTTTATTCTTTTCATAATATATTATCTATAAATCATTTTACCTTGTGGATTATTTTTTATAATTGCTCTAAATGAAACACTAGGAATAACGGGTCTAGAGGTAGAAATAGTAGCAATAAAAGATGATTCTCCTAAATAATGGCTACTTGGAATCCTATGCCTAGTACTCTTTTGAGTAAAAGTTATTATACCGGCTGCTTCCAAAGATTTTTGTACCACTGTGGAGCAATTATTTCCTAAAAAATCATATGACTCATTCTTACTAATACTTATAAAGGTATCCCTTATAATATCATCTTGCTCTTTCGATGTCGGAATCATATAGCCTTCAGAAAAACCATACGTATTTATAGACATATCATCAGAAGCACCATAGGAATTATATGGACTATTTAAAAATTCTTGAGGACTATCAAATTCTCCCACTGCTATGTCGTTAAATTTTCGCCCTCCAGAAAACTCACCAGAGACATAAACATTATCTCCATTCACTGAAAAATATTGCCATTCACCTGCATCATTTTGAATCAAAATAGCCATATGCTGTTTCCTTATATAACCATAATTTAAAACTGTAATACTATCTCCATTCACATCAATATTATTCACCGG